>Ga0190284_1000849_pt1 | contig 14889 bp, 12 predicted proteins | sample 48691812_MG_FD_161668 | JGI IMG/M metagenome (GOLD analysis project Ga0190284, IMG submission 161668) | Hydrothermal vent microbial mat bacterial communities from Southern Trench, Guaymas Basin, Mexico - 4869-18-1-2_MG | ecosystem: Environmental > Aquatic > Marine > Hydrothermal vents >...
TTCCGCCGTCTTTTGGTCTTTATCCATTGGGTCCTCCGTTGTGTTGCTTCACATTGCTGGTTTTTTACCAGCCGGAGGACCTCTATTCAAATGTGCGAAAGATTTTGTACGCTATCTGTACGCTATCCTGTACGCTATCTTCCCATGCGTTCTTTCAAATGTAGGCATTATCTTTGTCTATCATAAAAAATACTAAAATAATGGGACTGACACTAAAGGCAAAAAAAGTGCCCCGAGGTTCGGGGCGCTTTACGCCGGGTGGGGTCATCCGGCCTACAATTGATCGCATGGACTAGAGTTCGATAGGTTTTTCTTCCACGGCGGCCAAGGGGTCGGCACCGAGGGTTTCCTCGACGCTGATTTCCTCGCCGAGCTTGACCGGACGGATATTTTTGTAGAGCGGGAAACCGCTTCCGGCCGGTATGAGATGACCCATGATGACATTTTCTTTGAAGCCGCGCAGGTTGTCGACACGTCCAAGGGTTGCGGCCTGTGTGAGCACACGCGTGGTGTCCTGGAACGAGGCGGCCGAAATAAAGCTTTCGGTGGCCAGCGCCGCTTTGGTGATGCCCAGCAGCACCGGTGAGGCCTCCGCCGGACGGCGGCCCTCTTCCATCGCTTTCTGGTTCACCTGCTGGAACTTCTGTTTTTCAACCTGTTCGCCCCAGAGAAATTCGGTGTCGCCCGGATCGGTGATTTTCACTTTACGCAGCATCTGGCGCACGATGACCTCGATGTGCTTGTCGTTGATCTCCACACCCTGCAACCGGTAAACCGCCTGCACTTCGTTCACGAGATATTCCTGAAGTTCCTGCGGGCCGCAGACTTCGAGCAGTTCCTGCGGAACAACCGGACCTTCGGTGAGCTGCTGCCCTTTGTGCACGAGGTCGCCGGAATAGACAATGACGTGTTTACCCATCGGAATGAGGTGTTCCTCTTCGGTACCGGTCGCCTGATCGCGCACAATCAGCTGGCGTTTACCTTTGGCAATGCCGCCGAGTTCGACCACCCCGTCAATTTTTGCGATTTCCGCCGCTTCTTTCGGACGGCGCGCTTCGACCAGTTCGGCTACACGCGGCAGACCGCCGGTAATATCCTTGGTGCGGGCCTGTTTGCGCGGCGTTTTCGCCAGCGTGGCACCGGCGCTGATTTTCATGCCTTTGCTGACCATCACGTGGGCCGCGGCCGGAATTGAGTAATAGGCCACCGCTTTTCCTTTGGAGTCCATGACGACGATCTGCGGATGCAGATCTTCTTTGTGCTCGAGCACGACCAGGCCTTCGATGCCCGTCGTTTCGTCCTCAGCTTTCTGAACCGTTACGCCTTCAATGAAGTCGTGGAAATCAATTTTTCCGTCCTGCTCGGAGAGAATCGGCACACTGTACGGATCCCAACTGACGAAGGTTTCGCCGCGCTTGACCTTCTCGCCGTCTCCGACGGTCACGACGGCCCCAATGACGGTCGAGTAGCGTTCGAGTTCGCGGCCGTCGTCGTCATAGGTGACCACAAAACCGTTTTTATTGAGAATCACATGGCCGGTTTCCACTTTAACCGTCCGGATATTTTCGTAGCGGACAATGGAAGTTTCTTTGGCCGTAATTTTCGGCTGCTTAAAGACCGAACTGGCGGTACCACCGATATGGAAGGTACGCATAGTCAGCTGCGTGCCCGGCTCTCCGATGGACTGCGCGGCAATGATGCCGACCGGTTCGCCGAGGCGGGCCTCGCGGCCGGAGGCCAGATTGCGGCCGTAACACCTGATGCAGACGCCGCGGCGCGACTCGCAAGTCAGCACGCTGCGGATACGAATCTGCTCAATGCCAACACGTTCGATCTTTTTGGCGGCATATTCATCGATAATTTCGTTGGCTGCGACAACCACTTCCTGCGTGTACGGATCGCAAATATCGTCGCAGGTGGTGCGGCCGACGATGCGCTGGGTGAGGGAAACGAGTTCATCATCCCCGTCGGTAATGGCGCTCACTTCGATGCCGTTTAGTGTGTGGCAGTTCTCTTCCATGATGATGATGTCGTGCGCGACGTCCACCAGCTTGCGGGTCAGGTAGCCGGAGTCCGCGGTTTTGAGCGCGGTATCGGCCAGTCCCTTGCGGGCACCATGCGTACTGATAAAGTATTCGAGCACGCTCAGCCCCTCGCGGAAGTTCGCCAGAATCGGGCGCTCGATAATTTCGCCGGACGGCTTGGCCATCAGTCCGCGCATACCGGCCAGCTGACGAATCTGCTGACGGCTTCCGCGCGCACCGGAATCCACCATGATGAAGACGGGGTTCAGGTCGTTGACGGACTCTTTGTTGTCCGGGTCTTCGTTGCGCTCCAGTGCGATGAACAGTTTGCTGGTAAGCTTATCGTTGGCGTCGGTCCAGATATCGATGACCATGTTGTAGCGCTCACCGTCGGTGATAAGACCCTTTTTGTATTTTTCTTCCACCTCGCGGATGGATTTGCGCGCCGTAGCGATCAGGCCCGCTTTTTCCGGCGGAATGACCATGTCGGAAAGCCCGATTGAAATTCCGGCGGCGGTGGCCTGTTCAAAACCGAGATCTTTGAGTCTGTCGAGCACCTGTACGGTTTCATCGTGCCCCGCCACCTCGTAGCAGTGCTCAATGAGATTACCCAGCAGTTTCTTGGTAATGCGGTCGTTTACAAAACCGATGCTGTCCGGCCAGACTTCGTTGAAGAATATACGGCCAACCGTTGTAATAATGGTCGACTTGTGCTGATCGCCAAACTTGGTCTCACGCTGGTAGTCCGGATTGCGATAACGAATGCGGTCATGCAGAGACAAAGCCCCTTCATCAAAGGCGGTGTGCACTTCATTGAGGTCGTTGAGCAGCGGCAAATGCTCCTCACTGCTGTCTGCATTTTTGTTGGCACGCGCACGGAGCAGATGCTCCTGCGAAAAACTGGTCAGGAAGTAGCAACCCAGCGCGATATCCTGTGTCGGCGTGGTAACCGGCTTGCCGCTCGACGGCGAGAAAATGTTGTTGGGGGCCAGCATCAGGCTCTTGGATTCCATCTGTGCTTCGATCGAAAGCGGAACATGCACAGCCATCTGGTCGCCATCGAAGTCGGCGTTGTAGGCCGTACAAACGAGCGGATGAACCTGAATGGCCTCCCCTTCGATCAGGATCGGCTCAAACGACTGGATGCTGAGGCGGTGCAACGTCGGCGCGCGGTTGAGCATGACGGTATGGCCACGGGTCACTTGATCGAGAATATCCCAGACCACTTCTTCTTCGCGCTCAATCATTTTTTTGGCGCTGCGCACCGTGTGTACAATGCCGCGCTCTTTGAGCTTGCGGATAATGAACGGCTCGAAAAGCACCAGCGCCATTTTCTTCGGCAGACCGCACTGGTTGAGTTTCAGGTTCGGGCCAACGACGATCACGGAACGCCCAGAGTAGTCCACGCGCTTTCCAAGCAGATTCTGGCGAAAACGGCCTTGCTTCCCTTTGAGCATATCACTCAGTGATTTGAGCGGACGGTTGCCCGGACCGCTGACCGCGCGGCCGTGGCGGCCATTATCGAACAGTGCGTCAACCGACTGCTGCAGCATCCGTTTTTCGTTGCGGATGATCACTTCCGGCGTTTTGAGCGCCATCAAGGTTTTGAGGCGGTTGTTGCGGTTGATGACGCGGCGGTAAAGGTCGTTGAGGTCAGAGGTGGCGAAGCGTCCGCCTTCAAGCGGCACGAGCGGGCGCAGATCCGGTGGAATGACCGGCAGCACTTCGAAAATCATCCATTCCGGACGCGAGCTGCTCTTGATGAGGCCTTCGATCACCTTCATCTGGCTGACCAGTTTTTTGCGGGTCTGCTTGCTGCGGGTGTTGCCCATGGCGTCTTCGAGTTCTACAAGCCGTTCGGCCAGATCAATCTTCCTGAGCAGTTCCCGAACTCCCTCGGCACCGATCCGGGCATCGAAACTGCCGTCGCCGTAGTTTTCGAGCGCTTCGCGGTATTCGAGTTCGCTCATCAGCTGCTTTTCTTTCAGCGGCGTGTCACCGGGATCTATGACCACGTAATCGTCATAGTAAATGATGTGTTCGAGGTTGCGCAGGGTCATGTCGAGCAAAAGCCCCATACGGCTTGGCGTCGCTTTGAAGAACCAGATGTGAGAAACCGGCACCGCCAACTCAATATGCGCCATGCGTTCGCGGCGAACGCGCGAGAGCGTTACTTCGACGCCGCAGCGGTCGCAGATGACGCCTTTGTGCTTGATGCGTTTGTATTTTCCGCAACTGCACTCCCAGTCCTTGGACGGGCCGAAAATGCGTTCACAAAACAGGCCGCCCTTTTCCGGCTTGAAGGTTCGGTAGTTGATGGTTTCGGGGTTTTTGACTTCCCCGAAGCTCCATGAACGGATGTCTTCCGGCGAGGCCAGCTTAATGCTGGCCACATTAATCGCCGCTTCGACGCCGAGTATATCTTCTGCACTGCGTGTATCCACCGTTATTCTCCTGTCAAAGATTAAAGCTGTCCTGTGAGCGACATTTCCTGTGTTTCCGGCTTTTTGACTTCGAAATTCAGGCCGAGCCCCTGCAATTCCTTGATCAGCACGTTGAAAGACTCCGGACGTCCGGCATCGAGTACGTTTTCGCCTTTCACAATCGACTCATAAATCCGGGTGCGGCCGGCGAGGTCATCGCTTTTGACCGTAAGGATTTCCTGCAGGGCGTGCGCCGCGCCATAGGCTTCGAGCGCCCACACTTCCATTTCGCCGAAACGCTGTCCGCCGTACTGGGCTTTTCCGCCCAGCGGCTGCTGCGTAACCAGCGAGTAAGGTCCGACCGCGCGGGCATGAATCTTCTCGGTCACGAGATGATGCAGCTTGAGCATGTAGATGCTGCCGACCACCACGCGCTGTTCAAACGGCTCGCCGGTGCGTCCGTCGTAGAGGGCGGTTTTGCCGTCGCCGGGCAGGTCCGCCTCCTTGAGCATATCGCGGATCTGTTTTTCGGAGATGCCGTCGAAAATTGGCGTGGCGGCATGAATGCCGAGATGTTTGCAGGCCCATCCCAGATGGGTTTCGAGCACCTGACCAACGTTCATGCGGCTCGGCACACCCAGCGGGTTCAGCACAATCTCCACCGGCGTTCCGTCGGGCAGGAACGGCATGTCTTCTTCCGGAAGAATGCGCGAGATCACCCCTTTGTTTCCGTGGCGACCAGCCATCTTATCCCCGACCGAAAGCTTCTTCTTGCTGGCCACGTATACTTTGACCTGCTTAATGATGCCTTCATCCATTTCTTCGCCACTGCCGGCCCGATCCATCGAGCGCTGGCGGTCTGCATCTGCTTCGGTGAACTTGTTGCGGAAATTGTCAATGATGCTCATGATCTTGATCCGGATGGGGCTGGGATCAATCTCAATGTGCTCATAGCTCGCCGCCAGCTTGCGCAGCAGCGTTTTGGTGATTTTCCGGTTGGCTGGGATAATAATATCGCCAGTCGCCATGTTTACCACGTCGAGCGGAATTTTTTCGCCGAGCAGGATATTGCTCAGGGCCTCGGTCAGGTCTTCGGTCAGCTCCTGAATGGTTCCTGCATGCTGCTCTTCGATCTCTTTCTGGCGCTTACGCATGTCGGCGGCCGGCTTGGCGGCCTTGGGCGCTTCCTTTGCATTCTTGTTCTTGGAAGACACCCGTACATCCATCACGATGCCGTAGCTGCCGCTGGGCGCACGCAATGAGGTGTCGCGCACATCGGCGGCTTTTTCACCGAAGATGGCGCGCAGCAGGCGCTCTTCGGGAGCCAGTTCGGTTTCCACTTTCGGCGTAATTTTACCGACGAGAATATCGCCCGGATTGACTTCGGCGCCGATCTCAACAACCCCCTCGTGCGTCAGGTTTTTGAGGGCCTCCTCCCCGACATTGGGAATGTCGCGGGTGATTTCTTCCGGACCCAGCTTGGTATCGCGGGCACCACATTCAAATTCTTCAATGTGGATTGAGGTATAGATATCTTCTTTCACCAGCTTCTGGCTGATCAGGATGGCATCCTCAAAGTTGTATCCGCACCACGGCATGAAGGCGACCGTCACATTGCGGCCCAGCGCCAATTCGCCCTGATCCGTTCCGGGACCGTCGGCCAGCACCTGGCCCTGTTTGACTTTTTCGCCCTGCCGGATGATCGGACGCTGATTAAGGCAGGTGCCCGCATTGGAACGCATGAACTTGCGCAGCGTGTATTCCTGATAGTCCTCTTTCGGCGTCTTCTTTTTGACCGGCACCTTCCCGTCTTTGGAAACGATGATTTTTTCGGCCGAAACGTAGGCTACCTTGCCGGCTTCCTCCGCCAGCACCAGTACGCGCGAGTCGCGCGCCACACGCTCTTCAATACCCGTGGCCACAAAGGGGCGCTCCGGCACCATCAGCGGCACCGCCTGGCGCTGCATGTTTGAACCCATCAGGGCGCGGTTAGCATCGTCGTGCTCCAGGAACGGAATCAGCCCGGCGGCAATACTGACCACCTGCTTGGGGGAAACGTCCATGTACTGCACTTCGGACGGAGCCACTTCTTTAAAGTCGCCACGCACCCGTACCATGACACGGTCGTTTTCAAACGTACCGTTTGTTTTAAGCGGCGCGTTGGCCTGCGCGATGACAAAATTCTCTTCTTCGTCGGCGGTCAGCGATTCAACTTTGTCGGTAACGCGGCCCTTTATCACTTTGCGGTAAGGCGTAACGATGAATCCGTATTCGTTGATGCGCGCAAACGTACTGAGCGAGGAAATCAGACCGATGTTGGGCCCTTCCGGTGTTTCAATCGGGCAGATGCGGCCGTAGTGCGAACTGTGAACGTCGCGTACTTCGAAGCCGGCGCGGTCGCGGTTGAGGCCGCCCGGGCCCAGTGCGGAGAGACGGCGCTTATGGGTCAGCTCGGAAAGCGGATTGGTCTGATCCATGAACTGGCTGAGCTGTGAACGTCCGAAGAAGTCCTTGATCACCGCAGAGAGCGCTTTGGGATTGATCAGCTTCTGCGAGCTCAAGCGGTCAACGGTCGTATCAAAAATGGTCATACGCTCTTTGACGAGGCGTTGAATGCGGGCCAGGCCGACGCGGCACTGCCCTTCGAGCAGTTCACCGACCGTCCGAATGCGGCGGCTGCCTAGATGATCAATGTCATCCAGCATGCCGTTGCCCAAACGAATATTGATCAGATAGCGGATCGATTCCACCACGTCCTCTTTATCCAGCGTAAGCGAGGTGGCTTTGGTTTTCAGCTTCTGCTGCACTTTGTAGCGCCCCACCCGGCTCAGACTGAAACGGGCTTCGTCGAAGAAAAGCCGTTTGAGCATCTGACGGGCACTGGCGGTGGTCGGCGGATCGCCGGGCCGCAGCTTCTGATAGAGGTCTTTGAGCGCCTCATCCACGGAACGGGCGGTGTCTTTCTGAATGGTTTTCAGGAAAAGACCTTCGTCCCAGGAAACGTTGATGACTTCCACGCTTTTGTATCCGGCGTGTTTCATGCGCTGAATGATGTCCAGTGTCAGCGCGTCGTACCGGCGACCGATGACCGACTGCGAATCACTGTCGATGGCATCGCCTTTAAGTACAAAATTAACCAAATCGGCCTCGTCGGAAATACGCCTGCCCAGCGGAAACTTTTCCGTCGTATAGTAGAGGTTAAGAATCTCTTCATCCGTGCCGTAACCGAGTGCGCGCAGGAAGGTGGAGGCCAGGAATTTTCTGCGGCGGCGTTTGCGATCCAGATAGACGTAGAGCAGATCGGAGGTATCGAACTGGGTTTCCACCCAGGAACCGTGATCCGGGATAATGCGGAACGAATAGAGCAGGGAGCCGTTAGCGTGGGTGGTCTGCTCAAAGCAGATGCCCGGCGAACGGTGCAGCTGACTCACAATCACGCGCTCCGCCCCATTGATCACAAAACTGCCGCGCTCCGTCATCAGCGGAATCTCGCCCATAAAGAGCGTATCCTCGCGAATGTCTTCATTTTCGCGCAGACGAAATGTGACGTAGAGCGGCGCCGAATAGGTTTCGCTCTCTTTAATGGATTCAATATAGGAAAGTTTCGGCTCCTTGATTTCGTAGCTCACAAAATCAAGTGCAATCTGACCGTCATAGCTCTCAACCGGAAAGGCTTCGCTCAGCACCGCCTGCAGACCGGTTTTTTTGCGACGCGACGGAGCGACTCCCTGCTGGAGAAATTCCAGGTAGGAGTTGGTCTGGAGCTCAATGAGATCCGGTGCTTCGATTACGTCTGTCAGTTTTCCAAAGTTTTTTCTATCGGCCATTCCACACCTTCAGGCTAAATGCTGGACATTCATTCCCGGAACCCGCGAGGGGTCTCCGGGAACACAAATCACCACCGCTTCAACAGTTCGCGGTGCAAAAGACACCGCCTGCCGCCGTGAATTACTTCACTTCAACAGTGGCGCCAACGCCTTCCAGTTTTTCTTTAACGGAATCGGCCTCTTCTTTGGAAACGCCTTCTTTGACGGCTTTCGGCGCACTGTCAACCAGTTCTTTGGCTTCTTTGAGCCCGAGCGACGTAATGCTGCGCAGCTCTTTAATCACCTGAATCTTCTGGTTGCCGGCCATCGTCAAGATCACGTCGAATTCGGTCTGTTCAGCCTCCGCTTCGCCGCCTGCCGCGCCGCCTGCTGCCGCCACTGCAACCGGAGCCGCTGCCGAGACACCGAGACGATCTTCGAGCGCCTTCACGAGTTTCGAGAGTTCGAGAACTGAGATCGTTTCAATCCAGTCAACGAATTCGGCCATTTTGCCTTCGAGTTGAACACTCTCTTCTTTGGTTTCTTCAGCTTTCGGCTCTTCCACCGCCACAGTTTCTTCGACCGCTTCTACCGCTTCTTTTACTTCTTCCGCCATTTTTCTTCCTCCCAATCTATACAGCTAACAAAAGTGTTGTTATGCCGCCTGTTCTTTTTTTTCTTTTACCGCATTGAGTACATACAGCAGGCTGCAGGTTTTCTGGGTCATCACGCCCACCAGTCCGCTCATCGGTGCGGCGATGGTGGCAACCAGTATGCCCTGCAATTCCTTTTTGCCCGGCAGTTTTGCCAGTTCGACCACGTCGGCGGCGGTGACAACCGCGCCTTCGACCACGCCGCCTTTAATGACGTCGCGATTCTGATCGCTTTGCAATTTCTTGAGAATTTTGGCTACTTCAACCACGTCGCCATCGCCAACGATCACTGCGGTCGGGCCGGTCAGTGTACCGAGATCGAAGCCTGCCTCGCCCGTAATGCGGGTGAGCATGCGGTTTTTCACCACCTGGATGCTCGCCTGTGCATCGCGCAACTCTTTTTTAAATTCATCCGTTTCGGGCATGGACAGGCCTTTGTAGTCCGCCAGCAGCATATAGAGCGCCCCGGAGACGTTCTCCTGGACTTCGTCATACATCGCCTGCTTTTCCAGTCTCAGTTTTTTGTTTTCCGTGCTCATGACTGTGCTTCCCTTTAAGCTGCTACTGATTCTTTTACGTCAACGTGCAAGCCTGGGCCCATCGTACTGGCAACCGTGCACCGTTTAATATAAATCCCTTTGGCGGAGGCCGGCCTGGCGGCCACAATCGCCTCATAGACCGTGCGGAAATTTTCGGCCAGCGCTTCCGTCGTAAAAGAGCGTTTTCCGAACGGCACCATGATATTGCCGTTGCGATCCATGCGGAACTCCACCCGTCCGGCTTTAAACTGTTTGACGGCCGTGGCCGTGTCGTCGGTCACCGTGCCGGTTTTCGGGTTGGGCATCAGGCCGCGCGGGCCGAGCACCCTACCGAGCTTGCGGACTTCTTTCATGGCATCCGGCGTAGCGACCACAATATCAAAATCCATCCAGCCGCCTTTGACCTTTTCGAGAAGGTCTTCAAACCCGACCTCCAGCGCGCCTTCCGTGCGGGCGGCCTCGGCTGCTTCGCCGGTGGCGAACACGATCACGCGAACGTCTTTACCGGTTCCGTGCGGGAGACTCACCGTCGAGCGAACCGCCTGATCGGATTTGGTCGGATCCACGCCCATGCGCAGAGCGATATCCATTGTTTCGTCAAATTCAGCGGTCGGATGATCCTTAATGAACTGGATCGCCTCTTCAATGCTGTAGGACTTCTCCCGGGAAACCTCTTCCCGTGCCGCGTTATATTTTTTTCCGTGCTTCGCCATGGCTATTCAACCTCAATTCCCATGCTGCGGGCGGTTCCTTCTATGATGCGGCAGGACGCATCCAGATCGTTGCCCGTCAAATCCGCTTCTTTAATTTTTACGATTTCTTCAATCTGTGCGCGGGTCACCGTGCCGACCTTGTCGCGGTTTGGCACGCCCGAGCCCTTTGCAATCGTTGCCGCTTTTTTGAGCAGTGCGGAGGCCGGCGGGCTTTTGGTGATAAAGCTGAATGAGCGATCCTGATAAACGGTGATCACCACCGGAATAATCATGCCCGCTTCCTGCTGCGTCGCGGCATTAAATGCTTTGCAGAATTCCATGATGTTCACACCGTGCTGACCCAGCGCGGGCCCCACCGGCGGTGCCGGATTGGCCTGCCCGGCAGGAATCTGCAGTTTAATAAATCCTGTTTCTTTCTTTGCCATTAGAAAAACTCCGCTTCGCTTACGCTTTATCCGCCTGCCAGTATTCAAGTTCCACTGGCGCCGACCGTCCAAAAATCGAAACCGAAACCTTCATTTTGCCGCGGCTCGGATCCACTTCTTCAATCACCCCGTTAAAGTTCAGGAACGGCCCGTCGGTGATCTTAATCGTCTCGCCCGGCTCAAACTGAATCTTCGGCGTAACTGTTTCCTTCTTTTCCTCCACCTGATTGAGAATCTTATCCACTTCGTCCGCGCGCAGCGGCACGGGAGCTTCGCCGCCGATAAAACCGATCACGCCCGGCGTGTTCTGGATAAAATACCAGGTTTCCTCCACTAAATTTTTCTGCTCATCATACAGGGCGAGATTTGCCAGCACATAGCCCGGAAAAAACTTGCGGGATACCGTAGTTTTTTTACCCTGCTTGACCTCCGACACCTTTTCCGTCGGGATCAGCACCTCCCCGATGCACTTCTCCATTTCCTCCTGCTTCACCCGGCTGGCGATGCTATTCTGCACCTTGTGCTCATGACCGGAGAGCGTATGTAAAACAAACCACTGCTTTTCCATATCCGTTCTTTCTCTCTGCTAGCGCAGAACCGCCCGCAGGAGTCCCATGAGCACCGTATCGCTCAACCCGACAAACGCCCCCATAATCACCACCGAGATCACCACAATGATCGTCGAACCCAGCAGTTCCTGCCGTGTCGGCCACGTACATTTCTTCAGCTCGGCTTTCACCTCGCCCAGAAACGTCCGCAGCGCATTTATAAGTTCGACTATTTTTTTCATCGCATCATCCCAAAAAAACTGGCAGGCCAGAAGGGAGTCGAACCCCTAACCCCCGGTTTTGGAGACCGGTGCTCTGCCAATTGAGCTACTGGCCTACACCTCTCTTCAAATTGTTTTCTATTTGGTCTCCCTGTGCAGCGTGTGACTGCGGTCATGGGGGCAGAATTTTTTTACCTCAAGCCGACCCGTCGAAATCTTCTTGTTCTTCGTCGTCGTATAATTGCGACGCTTACATTCCGTGCAGGCCAGTGTAATAATATCTCGCATGGGTTTGCCCTCTTCCCGGCAGATTGTCTGTAAAGTGAGGTGCCCGTTTCCGGGCACATCCCCTCGTCAACCGTTCGCGGTATTCCGCTTACTCAACAACTTTGATCACACGACCGGCACCGACCGTACGTCCGCCTTCACGAATCGCGAAGCGCATGTGCTGCTCCATCGCAATCGGCGTAATCAGCTCAACATCCATCGTAACGTTGTCGCCCGGCATCACCATTTCCACGCCTTCGGGCAGGGTAATGTCACCGGTTACGTCCGTCGTGCGGAAGTAGAACTGCGGGCGGTAGCCCTTGAAAAACGGGGTGTGGCGTCCGCCTTCATCCTTGTTCAGGATGTAGACTTCAGCTTCGAACTTAGTGTGCGGAGTAATCGAACCGGGCTTGGCGAGCACCTGGCCGCGCTCAACCTCTTCCTTCTTCGTACCGCGCAACAGACAGCCGACGTTGTCACCGGCCTGGCCTTCGTCCAGAATCTTGCGGAACATTTCAACACCCGTGCAGGTGGTTTTAGCGGTGTCTTTCAGACCGACGATTTCAACTTCGTCACCGGTGTGAACCATACCGCGTTCAATACGTCCAGTAACCACCGTTCCGCGACCTTCAATCGAGAACACGTCCTCGATCGGAAGCAGGAAAGCCTGATCGGTAATACGTTCCGGCTCCTGAATGTAGCTGTCGAGCGCGTCCATCAGCTCCTGAATGCAAGCCGCGCCGTCGCCGGACGGATCTTCGATCGCTTTGAGCGCCGACCCGCGGATGATCGGAATGTCATCGCCGGGGAATTCATATTTGGAAAGCAGTTCGCGAATTTCGAGTTCCACGAGGTCGAGAAGTTCTTCGTCGTCCACGAGGTCACACTTGTTCATGAACACCACGATGGCCGGCACACCCACCTGACGGGCGAGCAGAATGTGCTCACGGGTCTGGGGCATCGGCCCGTCCGAGGCAGACACACACAGAATCGCGCCGTCCATCTGCGCGGCACCGGTGATCATGTTTTTGACATAGTCAGCATGGCCGGGGCAGTCAACGTGCGCATAGTGGCGCTTGTCCGATTCATATTCGACGTGCGATGTGGCAATCGTCAGAATTTTGGTTGCGTCGCGGCGGCCCTGAGATTCAGAGGCTTTCGCTACTTCGTCGTATGCGACGTACTGCGCAAGACCTTTGCCGCCCTGCACACAAGTGATTGCAGCAGTCAGTGTAGTCTTACCATGGTCAACGTGGCCAATTGTACCCACGTTCACGTGCGGTTTTCTCCGTTCGAATTTATCTTTAGCCATGACTCTTTCCTCCTGATCCCTTATTTAACGTTCTAACTCAAACAAATCCATTCACTCTTCTGGAGCCCACGAGCGGATTCGAACCGCTGACCTCGTCCTTACCAAGGACGCGCTCTACCGACTGAGCTACGTGGGCGGTTTTCTCCCCCGTGCTCGCGCCTGCCCCTTAAAAATAAAAAAGCATAAAAAACCCCGATCCCTGTTTTTTAGACCCAAGAAACAGACTTCTTTTTACACCCGAATATTCCTAAATCGCTTTGCGCAAACACCCAATCACTTATTGGTCTGCTACACAAAGGGGAGTGACTTTAGCTGAAACGTAAATGCTGTCAACCCTTTTGGGGGAAATATTTTCAGCCTTTTTTTCAGCCCCTCGTGCGCGCCTTGCGGATAAAATTTCTGCAAATAATCGTTGTTTATTATTCAATAAATATTACTATATTGATCATGTTTCATTGAATCCCGACCTTAAAGGAGGAACATCATGCTCAAAATAGGACAACAAGTGCCCGACTTCGGAATGGACGTGTTCCATAACGAGGAGATTAAAAAGGTTAAACTCTCGGACTATAGAGGTAAGTGGGTCGTGGTGATTTTCTACCCTGCCGATTTCACCTTCGTCTGTCCGACGGAACTCAAAGAAGCCGCACAGCTCTACGACAAGTTTCAGGCCGCCGGTGCCGAAGTGATCAGCATCAGCACCGACACCGCGTTCGTCCACAAAGCGTGGCACGATGAATCCGAAGCCATCAAAATCGTGAACTACCCGATGGGTGCCGACCCAACCGGCGACATCAGCCGCGCCTTCGGCACCTATATAGAAGAAGAAGGCCTCGCCCTGCGCGGCACCTTCATCATCGATCCCGACGGAGTTTTGAAAACGGTTGAAATGCACGATCTCGGCATAGGCCGCAGCGCCGTCGAAGCGCTTCGTAAACTCGAAGCCGCGAAATTCGTCCGTGAACACGGCGACCAGGTCTGCCCCGCAGGCTGGCAGCCGGGCGATGCCACACTCACACCGGGCCTTGATTTGGTGGGGAAAATCTAGGAGGGAGATTCCGCAGCAAGCCCCGGCCGGCCGTTCGCAAGAGCGGCCGGTTTTTTTATTTCCGGCATCTGGAGAGCCCTGCCCCACCCTCGCTTAACGAATGCTTGTGTATATATCATATAATGATATATTGACTTCATGAAACGACGCATTGACGGTGAAATGGTCAAGGGGTATCCCGATCTGCTGATTTTGGCGCTGCTCAATAACGGCGATCCGTTGCATGGCTACCTCATCCGGCAGCAACTCATTGATATTTCCAATCACGTTCTGCATCCCTCATTCGGACGCATCTATCCCCTGCTGGCGGAAATGGAGAAAAAGAGCTGGATCAAAAGCCGGACAGAACTCGTTGGCCGGAGACGCGAGCGGAAAGTCTATCGCATGACCGCCAAAGGGCGCACCGAACTCACCCGGCGCGTAAAAAAGTGGCAGTTGTTCTCTGCCGGCATTGACCGCCTTCTCAAAACCCGCGGCTGCACCTGACAGACCTCCCCGCAACCCCCGCCATACCGTGCATATATCATATAATGATATATGTACCCGCCAAACCGAACACACGTCGTTCATATATCAACGGCGTGTTGCCTAAACAAAATAAACGCAAAGGTACACTCATACTTATTGAATCTTTCCGGTACGGTTTGGTACAATCGCGATATTATGATGGGAATTCAATCAGCTCAGAAAGAAATGTTCAGCTACTCGGTGGATTTGGATGTCCGGATGCCGGAGAAGCATCCGTTGCGGCAGATTAACAACCGAATTGACTTTGGGTTCGTCCGGGAGCGGGTGGCCAGGTTCTACGGGCGAAACGGGAATGAGTCGGTCGATCCAGTCATCGTACTCAAGCTTATGTTTCTGCTCTTCTACGATGACATCAGCAGGGCGGACTGTAAATCAAAGTGTC
>Ga0190284_1000851_pt1 | contig 14836 bp, 15 predicted proteins | sample 48691812_MG_FD_161668 | JGI IMG/M metagenome (GOLD analysis project Ga0190284, IMG submission 161668) | Hydrothermal vent microbial mat bacterial communities from Southern Trench, Guaymas Basin, Mexico - 4869-18-1-2_MG | ecosystem: Environmental > Aquatic > Marine > Hydrothermal vents >...
TGGCTATTGGCTCACTGCTGGCCGGAGATGATATTATCTTCCAGCTCCTTGCAGGCGGCCTGATGATAGGAGCATTCTTTATGGCCACAGATTATGCTACATCTCCTGTGGTAGGAAATGGCAGGATAATCTTTGCAGTAGGTCTGGGAGTGCTTACAGTGCTATTCAGGAATTTTGGACCGATGCCGGAAGGGGTTTGTTTTTCTATCCTTATAATGAATGCTTTTACTCCGCTTATTGATAAATATATTAAACCTAAACCGTTTGGATACCAGGGGAAAAAGAAAAATGCTTGAAAGACTAAAATCAAAAAGATTATATCCTATAGTGTTTTTGTCCCTTGTGGTGTTGATATCGGTTAGTTTGCTGCTGTGGATAAATTCTTTTACTTCAGCGGTTGTAGCGGCACAAACGGAAGCTAAAATTAAAAGTGTCCTGGAGTCGATATTCCCGGATCTTACAAGTTTTCAGGAGTCTGGTGATATTATTATAGTATATGAAGGTGATAATATTGCCGGCTATACCTTTGTTGCAGCTGGAAAGGGATATGGAGGGCCGATAAACATACTCGTAGGTATGAATGCGGATTATACACTGAGAGATATGGAGGTACTTTCACATATTGAGACGCCGGGACTGGGAGGCAAGATAACAGAGGAACCATTTACCGGGCAGTTTGCAGGGCTTGCGGCGGATGAAATTGCGCTTTCACGGGATGGGGGGAAAATAGATGCCATTACAGGAGCAACGATAAGCTCGAGGGCAGTTACTGAAGCCATTCAGGGTAGAATGATAGAAGTAATTGAAATACTTTCAGGACAGGGATAGATTATATTTAGAAGTGTTTATATAAAATGGAAGATGGAAATAAAAAAACTGAATACGGAATAAGGGAAAGCAGGGGATCTGTTTTCTGGAAGGAATTCATAAAAGGACTGGTAGTATCTAATCCTGTTTTCATCCTTACTCTTGGACTCTGCCCGGTACTGGCTGTTACAAATTCTATCGACAATGCCCTCGGGATGGGTGCAGGAGTCATATTTGTGCTTTTTTGTTCAAATATAATTATCTCGGCTGTCCGCAGAACAATTCCTCCTTTAGTCAGGATACCTGTTTTCATAGTGATTATCGCTACCTTTGTTACCATACTGAGCCTGGTATTTGAAGCATATATTCCACCCCTTCATAAATCCCTGGGGATCTATCTGTCACTTATAGTCGTTAACTGTATTATTCTCGGCAGGGCAGAGGTTTTTGCTTCAAAGAATTCAGTACTGGATTCCATGGCAGATGCACTGGGAATAGGGTTGGGTTTTACACTGGCCCTGGTCATCATATCGCTTTTCAGGGAGATCCTTGGCACGGGAGGACTGGCTGTTTTTGGATTCGATCTGTTCAATATCCCGGTACTCGCCGAACATCCGATGACTTTCTTTATTTCTCCACCTGGAGCTTTTCTTGTAATAGGACTACTGCTGGCCCTCTTTAAATGGATAGGAGTGATAAAAGGTGACTAACCTTATAACAATATTTATAGTAATGGCAGTTGCAAACAATATCGTACTTTCCCAATTTCTGGGATTATGCCCATTTTTTGGAGTTTCTAAAAAACTTTCCAATGCAGTAAGCATGGGTATGGCTGTTACGCTGGTCATGCTTATATCATCCGTGGTGACCTCTGTTATATATAATTATGTCCTCGTGCCTTATGATGTAGAGTTTATGCAGATAGTCCTTTATATTCTTGTGATAGCATCCCTCGTACAAATTGTGGAGCTCGCCATAAAGAGGACAAATATCAGTCTTTATAATGCTCTGGGCATCTATCTTCCGCTTATAACAACTAATTGTGCGGTACTTGGCGTAGCTCTTATTAATTCAGCAGAGAATTATACGATCCTTGAGAGTACGGCAAGCGCCCTCGGCGGAGGGATAGGATTTACCCTGGTCCTTATAATAATGTCTGGAATAAGGGAAAAGCTTGATCTGGCAGATACTCCGAGGTCCATGAAGGGACTTCCGATAGCCTTTATTACAGCGGCGCTGCTGGCACTCGCATTTATGGGCTTTAATGGGATGATATAAAATCTATAGATCGTGAAATATTATGGGAATGTTAGGAATAATAGGAATACTTGGTGGAATCGGTTTACTTTGCGGAGTACTTATTTTTGTGGTATTTAAAGTTCTGCCAAAGGAACCTGAAAGTCTTAAGAAGATCGAAGAAGTGTCCAGATGCCTTCCCGGGATGAATTGCGGCGCATGCGGGTATCCCGGTTGTTTTGCTTATGCGCAGGCACTTGCAAAGGATAAGGATATCTTCTTTACCAGCACATGTGCGACTGTTCTGCAGGAACCGGAGATGCTTGAGAGTCTTGAAAAACTTCTGGACCTTGAGATAGATGCATCAGAGATGGATAAGAAGGCAGTAGTCAAATGTTATGGTAATTCCAAATGGCTTGGCCAGTATAGTGGTGTAAGATCCTGCAAGGCTGCTTCCAGCCTGGCCGGAGGACCAAAAGAGTGCCCTTATGGATGTCTTGGGTTTGGGGACTGTATGGAAGTGTGTCCGGTTGATGCGATCCAGATAGATAAGGAATTAAATGTTGCAGTGGTGGACCCGGACAAATGCACAGGCTGCGGACTTTGTGTTAGAGAATGTCCAAATAATATTATTGAACTTGTGCAGTCGTATGCCAATATTGTTTTTTTATGCAATTACGGATCCCTGAAAAATATACCGGGGAGGAAAAAATGCGATCTCGGCTGCCTGAGGTGCAGAAAGTGCTTCAAAGTCTGTGAAAATGATGCGATCATCTGGAATGAGGAAAAAGGTATTCCTGAATTTGATTTTTCCAAATGCACGCTTTGCGGAAAATGCATCGAAGTCTGCCCCCATGACCGCCTGATTGAGCTTTCAGATATAGTTTTGAAGGAAAAACTGGGTTTGCTAAGTAAGAAGAAATAAAGGCAAACAGCATGAAAAATATTTAAAGGCATGATGATCTATAATCTATAAATTTTAATCCTTGAAAGGTATAGAAGGGATATAATGGGAAAAGATATACTTGGATTAATAAAGGAAAATGTTGAGAAGGAACCATATGTAAGATTATTTGGCATGAAGGTGCTGGAACTGTCGGAAGGTTATAGTAAAGTACAGATGAAGGCCAAAAAGGACCACCTTAATCTGCATCACACCATACACGGTGGAGCTATTTTTTCTCTGGTAGATGTAGCTTTTGGTTCGGCTGCAAATTCTTATGGCAATATTGCAGTAGCTTTAAACATTGACATAAACTATACGAGACCAGCAAACCCCGGGGACGTACTGACTGCTGAAGCCACAGAAGTCAGCAGGGGACGGACCATCGGCACATATAATGTACTGGTAAAAAACGGAGAGGGGAAGACTGTCGCCTCCAGCCAGGCGATCGCCTTTATCAAGAAGGAAAAACTTCCCTTTATAGACGCTTATTAAATGCTTTAAAAATGCTTTTTAGATGATTAAAGTCCTTTTTTTACACCAAAGTAAATGTTATTGTAATTAAATGAAAATAATCCAGACCTCAGATCTTCATTTAAGCTCAAAAAAACCTGAGCGCATAAAAGCTCTGGAAAATATTATTTCCACGGCGATAGAACAAAAAGCAGATCTTGTTCTTATATCGGGGGACCTCTTCGACTCCGTTGAGCAAGCTGATATATTGCGTCCTGATCTCAGGAATATGTTGTCTTCACTCCCATTTACCATAATCGCAATACCGGGCAATCATGATATGGGATCTTATAGAGCTGACCTCAATTTTGGAAACAGCATAAAGATAATGACTTCACAACCTTTCGAGGTCACGGATTATGAGAATACAAGGTTAATATCGCTCCCATATTCCAACCAGGATTTTAATGACCTGGTATTTGATCTTAAAAATTCTATAGATAAATCCAGGATCAATATTTTAATGCTACATTGTACGCTTGATATACCATATCTGGGAGAGGAGGAATACGGCCAGGAGGAAAGACAGGCCTATCTTCCAGTAAATTCCAGGGTTCTGGGTGATCTCGGATTTGATTATATTCTGTCTGGACACTTTCATTCCAGGGTGGTAGAAAATCATATCACAGACAGTACTATTTTTATTTACAGCGGAAGTCCGGTATCCGTGACAAGAAAAGAACAGGGCAGGAGGAGAGTGACGCTTCTTGATACAAACAGGATCAGGGACAAGAGACTTAGCTTCCTGGAACTGGATTCTTTTTATTATGACAGGATAGAGATCAATTTTTATCCCGGGAAGGAGAATAAGCTTTTAAAAGATCTAAAAAGCAGATTGGCCAGTTTTACCGGCCTAGATGTCTGCCTTGAAATAAAGTTGGGCGGTTTTATCTCAATGAGCGAGAGGGACCTGGGAAAAGAGATAAGCAAAGTGATGGATAGTTCGGGATTTGAAAGCAGCAGGCTTGAGATAGCTGAAGAGTACCGTGATATAAAAAGTGTGTTAGAGGACCCCCTGTATAAGGCATTTAAAGAAAATTTGGGCAGTACCAGAAATGATGATCAGGAGCTAAGAGACAGGATAGATGAGATGGTCATAATGCAATTTTCAAAACTGGACGCCTTGAAGTGAGTATGTGTTTATAAAATAATATGAAAATAAAAAAAATATTTATAATCAGATATGGTCCGCTGCAGAACCTGGATCTTGATATCGGTCCGGGACTCCAGGTCATATGGGGAAGAAATGAAGCGGGCAAGACACTTACCATCGATGCCATCACAAAGATGATGCTCGAGGGCAAAGTAAGGGATTTTAATAGGATAAACCGGGTCGAGGAGGACCCTGAAGGCTTTATTTTATTTGAAGATTCTGATGGCAAGGAAATAAAGATCTCTGTAAAAAAAGGCCTGTTAAAGCATATATCATTTGCGGGGCTGGATCTCAGGAATATTTTTATCATCCGGGACAGCGATCTTACCCTTAAGCAGGAATGCGGATATTATAAGAGTATTACTGACAGGCTTACAGGTATGAATCTCGAAAAGATCGAGGAACTTATTTCTGGAATAAAAGATTATGGAAGGCTGACAAGGGCTTCAAGTGATTCAGGTCTTTCAGACAGCAGGGATTATGGCAAAATAGCATCACTTATGAACGCAACAAAAACCTTTGTCTCTGATAGTAAAGAATATGCAGATGATGCAGGAAAACAGAAGTATGATTTTCTGGAGCTGGATCAACTGAAGGTAAAGCAGGATATTTCCAGTATCCGGAAAAAAATAGAAATGGCTGAAAAATCACAGAGTTGGGATAAATATAGGAAAATATCCCAAAATCTTGATCTTCTCAATAAATCCTGGCAGGACTACAAGGATTTAAAGGATTTTAACCAGGCAGATCATGACAGAATATTAGAACTCAATAGTGAATTGGATTCCATTGACAGGAGAATAGATATCTACAAAAAAGATCTTGAAAAAAACAGCGCCAATAAGGCCTCAACTGATGAAAAAATAATTGAGATCCAGGCCAGGCTTGGACCTATGGAAAATAAAAAGAAGGAGATAGATAAAGTACTAAATGAACTCGAGATATACAGCCGCAGGAAGAGTGAAGAGACCAGGGAGATCGGGGTGTTTCCAAAGATACTTGCCGCCATTCTTCTAGTACTGATCCCTGCCAGTTTTCCAATTGTTTATTTTCCTACAAAAAATATATTGCTTTCATTTATTTTTCCGGCCCTGTTTTTTATTGGCTCGGTTGCGGTGATCATTTATATAAGCAGGGCAGGCAGAGGAAAAAGTAAGTTTAAAACAAGCGGCAGCATTCTGGAAAGTGAATTCAAAAAGCTTGGATTTAAGACAAGAGGGATTGACGATATAATACCTATAGCCAGGTCCTTTAAAGATAAGTATGATGAAATATGCCAGAGAAGAGATGCTCTCAAGGATCAGGCAAGACTTCTTGACGCTCAGATCTCAGAGATCTCAACAAAGGTAAGGGATGATGAAGATAAAAAGAGATCATTAATAATTGAAAAAGAGAAATTCTTCAGTGTTCATAATGTTAATTCAATTAAGCAGTTCAGGGAAAAAATCAGGGCAAGAAACAGGTCTGAGTCTGCTATTGTATCTATGATCAAGAGTATGTCAGATCTTTCAGGATCCGAACAAGCAGGGATGATCATCCAGGAAGAGACGGATATTAAATTTGAAAAGCTTGAAGATAAGATAGATAGTTTATTAGAGCACTGGAAGAAAGAAATCGGGAAGCTAAAACCCTCCGGTGATCCAGTAGCCGAAAAAGATACAAAGTTTGACCCGGGGGAATACAGCGAACTGAAAAATAATCTTTCAGAACTTCAGAACAGGGAAGATATGCTTGACCGGAAACTTGATGAACATAGAAGCAGTTTAAATGACTTTCAAAGAAGTTTCTCTCAACTTAATATCGAACCATATCTAAAAGATTACAATGCCGTAAACATCAATACCCTGGGAAAACTAAGGGAAGCCAGCGGTATTGCTCAAAGTTTTATAGAGATCATTGAAGGCGAGTATAATATTTCCATAGAAGCCTTAAAAATCTTTGAAGATATAAAAAGTCAGGAAGAAACCAAGATATCCGGTCTTTTTAAAAAGCTCAGGGTGTCGGATGTATTTGAGGAGATAACTGGAGGACAATATACCAGTGTGAATTTTGACAGCAGTCTCCAGTCAGTAAAAGTCATAGATAAATATGAGAGGGAGCTCGGGGCTTCAAAGCTCAGCAAAGGCGCCTATGACCAGCTTTTTCTGGCAATAAGGATAGCCATAGCGGAGGAGATGCTTGGCGAAGGAAAAGGTTTCTTTATAATGGACGATGCTTTTCTGGCATCGGATAGCTACAGGATAAAAAATCAGTTTAAAATACTTGCCAAGCTTGCGGATAGTGGCTGGTCCATAGTATATTTTTCCGTAAAGGATGAAGTAAAGGATCTTGCGGCAAAGTTTTCAAAAAACAAAGTACTTGAGATATAAATTAAGTAATATTATTTGAGGGAGTATATATGGCAACTAAAAATTTCGATTTCAACCCGGAGTACTATGATCTTCAGGTTGACTGGGAAAAAAGATTTGAAAAGGAAAAGGATTTCTATGATGGGATATTTACCAGGACCAGAATATCAAGTGTGCTTGATATAGGCTGTGGTACAGGTCATCACGCAGAGTTTTTTGCTGGATATGCTGACAGGGTGGTAGCGGTGGACCCGGACCAGGATATGATAGATTATGCAGGCAAAAATGTAATAAAGTCGCCAAAAGTGACTATTTACAAAGCAGGTTTTGAAGAATTGGATAAACTGCCTGAAGGAAAATTCGACCTCATTACGAGCCTTGGCAATACGATTGCCATACTTGGCGATAAGAGAAGAATAAAACAGGCATTGAAAAGCGTAAAAAACAGGCTCTCTAAAAACGGTATTGTTCTCCTTCAGTTTTTAAATTTCAGCTCCAAAATAATCGATGAAAATAATTATTACAAGCCGAAAGTCTTTGAGAAGGACGGTAATACTTTTATATTTATTAAGCATTTTCAGTACGGAAGACAAAAGACGAGGGTTGATTTTGTTATTACGGAACTTAAAGGTAATAAAGTCAAAGATTTTTATGTAAATTCATCTTATCTTGCTACACTCAAAGTCAGCGCGTTCAGAAGTATGGCTAAAAATTCAGGATTTAAAAACATCGAACTGCTGGGTACCTGTGGAAAAGTAGCATTTGAACCCAAAAAACATATAAGTCTCTATGCATTGATGTCCGGGGAGGAGAAGTAATGGAGGAGCTAAAAAGATTTGGCGTGTCCATAGAAGAGAAGCTGCTTGAAAAATTTGATAGTTATATAAGCAAAAAGAAGTACCAGAACCGCTCCGAAGCTTTAAGGGACCTTATACGCAAGGAGCTCATTGAGGAGAGCTGGTCAGACAAGAATGCGGAAGTCGCAGGTGCGGTAATAATAGTATACGATCATCACAAAAATGAACTTGTCGAGAACCTTGTCAAAATACAGCATGATTATCACGATATAATAATCTCATCGCAGCATGTTCATCTTGACCACCATAATTGTCTCGAGATCATAGTTGTCAAAGGCGGGATCCGCAAAGTGTATAAGCTTGAGGGGGAACTGAAAGTGGCCAAGGGAGTAAAGCATGCCGCTCTGTCCAAATCAACACTTGCAAAAGATATTTAACAAATGCCGGGGAATCTTTCATTTACAGTTTTTTTGACTTCATTTAACCATTTTTTACGTTTTACCAAAGAACTGGTAATAATCACAGAAAATGTTTTTCTATAAAAATTTTTTATACCGATCAAATCAAATATGCAGGTTTTCCAGAGAGTTTCAAGGGGATCACTAAAATGATTTAATTCACGTTCTTCGACTGTGTTTGAAGTATTGAAAATGATAGCGTTTTTTATTTTTAACAAACCAATGGGTACTCCTTCTCCTGGATCTCCCTCCTGAAACTCATATGCAATTTTTGGCCTTAGAACGCGGTCCATCCATCCTTTAAGGATTGCGGGTGGCTGACCCCACCAATTAGGATGAATAATTATAATTCCGTCCGAAGAGACTATCTCCTCACAATGCCTCTTAATAGTATTGTCTAATTTGCTCTCAGATAAAAATTCCTCAAATGGAAGGATAGGATTAAATTCTTCAGCATAAAGATCGTGAAAGATAACTTCATGACCATTATTATGTAAAGTTTTTACAGCAGTTTTAGCAATTGCATGATTGAAGCTTTTATTATTCGGATGAGCAAGTATCACCAATATCTTCAATATTAAACTCCATTGTCATTGTAGAACTTATTTAAACAGATTCTACCATGATTAATTCTAAATTGGATCAATTAATATCGCTATTGGCTGGGAGTGCTAAGAATAATTCTTATTTAATTATCATGTTTATCTATAAATCAATTAATTCCCTTAAAATATGGTTCGAAATTTTCCTGTCCATATCTGCAGTATTTCAATATGGGGCAAATAGTACATTTTGGTCTTCTTGCTATACAGATATTTCTTCCATGGGCCACTATCTTATGGGAAAAAACAGTCTGTTTTGCATCCGGCACTATTTTTTTCAGATCAAATTCAATTTTATCCGGGTTTGTATTCAGCGTAAGACCTATGTGATGTGAGATCCTTTTCATATGGGTGTCCACTATTATTACTGCTTTCCCAAAACAATCCCCAAGTACCACATTCGCAGTTTTTCTTCCCACCCCTGGAAGCGATACCAGGTCCTCCATATTCCCCGGGACCTTTCCATTAAAATCCTCAATAAGAGCTCGCGCGGCTCCCATTATGTTTTTTGCCTTATTCCTGAAAAAACCCGTGGTCCTGATATCCTGTTCAAGCTCTCCGGGATCAGCATCTGCAAAATCAGGCGGCCCTTTATATTTTTTAAAAAGCCCTGGAGTTATCTTATTCACCAGTTTGTCTGTACTCTGGGCGGCCAGTATGGTGGCAACCAGCAGCTGGAAAGCATCCCTGTGGTCCAGTGAGGTCCCGAGCGCTCCGGGATATTGTTTTTCAAGAAGCAAGATGATCTCGTTAATATTTTTTACCGCGGGAGAAAATAAATTTGAATCCATATTATATTTCTGTTCTTCCTTTCTTTTTACAAAGTGCCTGGTTTTTTAACTATTAATTGATCATTTGTTTTTTATCATGGATATTATTCATTATATAAGTAACACAGGACCTTTTGTGTTTGCTACCGTCAACTATAAAATACGGACAGCCTTCTTATTGCTTTTATCTTTTCAGATCTGCCGACCTTGCTTTCCTTTAACGCATCGTGGAGTATGTCAATGGATTTATTGTATGTCTCTCTGTCAACAGGAAAGGGTATGCCGTCTTTTCCTCCATGTGCGAAGCTAAACCTTACAGGATCCCTGATGCTGTATTTCTCGCCATAGATAAGCTCTGATATCATTGCCAGGGATCTTACTGTTTTGGGACCTATTCCTGGCATCGAGATAAGCTTTTCAAAACCCTCGGGTTTCTTCTCATATGTGGATATAAAGATCTTCTCAAGTCTTCTGAGCTCTATATCATTTAAATTTATATAATGCCTTTTAGGCATATTAAATTTTGTCTCCTGGTGTTTTTTTATCTTTTTAAGATCTTTAAGTATCAGATCTGGCTTCATATGTGATATTTCTGTAATCGTATCCCTGGCTTTACCGCTTTCTTTTGCAATTAGATTGACTGCACTTCCCTTGCCATCACAACAGATCGCCTTATGGGGCTCGCACACGAAGTCATCTATCTCATCGCTTGACCAGTGATATCTCCTTGCCATCCTGTTTACATCATTCATGCCCTGCTGGATAACGGACCAGTTCTCTCCATTCTCTGTAAAAAAGAAGCAGTGATGATAAAGCTGGTATCCATCCTGAAGGGCACTACTGTCAACCTTTGCTACTATTTTACTATTATAGACAAGATGTGAGAAGTCTATTCCAGTTTTTTCTGAAGCTGTGATTATTTCTGAGGGAGTCTTACGTGAAGTACCGCCTTTGCCGCCGGCAACGAAGAATCCGAAATCCTTTTCCAGTCCTTTTACTGATTCCTTTACGGCTCCACAAACGGTAGTGGTCACTCCGCTTGAATGCCAGTCAAAACCGAGCACACAGCCAAAAGCCTGAAACCAGAAGGGGTCCGAGAGCCGGAGCAGTACCTCATCAGGTCCGTATTCAGAGACCATCATCGATAAAATTTCCCTGGACAGATTAGTCATGCGGCTAAATAGCCACCTGGGTGCCTTGCCCCCGTGAAGAGGAAGATTGACTGTTCCGGTTCTCATAGTTCTCTTCCTTTTCCGGTAAGCGGTACAAATGCTACTTCGCATATCTTGACTTTTTTAATCCTGCCGGCGGTTTTTATGATCCTATAAAGTTCCTGGCTCCGGCTGGATGGACCCACAGGGATCACCATTATCCCACCCTCTTTTAGCTGGCTATAGTAGACAGCAGGGATATCTGATGGAGCAGCTGTGACAATGATGCGGTCATATGGCGAATATTTTTCCCACCCGGTTGTTCCATCGTGATTGGAAAGCTTTATATTGGAATAAGATGACAGTATTTTCTTTGTTCTATCGTAAAGCTCTTCATTTATCTCTACTGAATATACTTCTTTTGCTATTTCGGCAAGTACCGCTGACTGATATCCGGATCCGGTACCGATTTCCAGGACCTTCATGTCCTGCGAAAGTTCAAGGCTTTCTGTCATAAGGGCCACTATAAAGGGTTGGGAAATGGTCTGGCCCATACCTATTGGAAGGGGCCGGTCCTCATAAGCGCAAGCCCTGTATTCTGCAGGTATAAACCTTTCTCTTGGAACTGTCCGCATGGCAGTTACGACCCTGTTATCTTTAATGCCCCGGGAAATTAGCTGAGAGGAAACCATCCGGTTCCTTGCTTCTTTGAATTCTGAGTATTTTTTACTGTTACTATCCTTCTCTTCTTTCATGTTAACAGGTTTTTTTGCTATAATACCTTGATTTAGTCTATTTGCGGATAATGCTATTTCTGCTAAATACGGAATATATGACTCTATTATATCATATAAAAATGAATTGAAGCTTTATGATAAATTTAAACCTGGCCAATATACTTACTAATATTGCCGAGGTGAAAAAGTCTCAACCTGATAATAAGACTGAGGTCCTTTCCCTTATGAAGGCTGCAAGGACGCTCAGGGACGATCCTGAAGTCGTAGACAGGATATTCAAGGGCAGTGGACCGGAGGACCTGGTGGGGATAGATGATCATTGCTATGGACTTATAAGGGAATATTTCGAGAAGGGAAGTATTGGTGAATATGAACAGTTCGTCTCCAAGTATTCTGAAGACCTGGTAAAGTTTATAAGGGTGACGGGACTTGGACGAAAGCGGATATTTAAAATATATGACTATTTTGGCATAGGGGATATCAAAGACCTTAAGAATGTCTTTAAGTCTGGTGATGGAAAGAAATGGGCCACATTTAAAAAAGCAAGCAGGGGCCTTAAAAGCGATACTATAAATAAATTATTTTTTGACAGGATACAAAGATCAATCGATTACTACATCAGTCTTGAGGGTAAAAACCCCAGGTGGCCGGTAGAGTTCTACGCAGAGACTATTTTAAAACATCTAAATGGAATGGCCGACATAGAAAAAACAGCGATCGCAGGCTCTATAAGGAGAAAGAAAGCACTTGTCGGTGATATAGATATACTTGTACTTCCCGGGTTTAACAGTAGATCTTATGACTTTAAGAGAAGCAGGAGACTGCTGGAGGACATTGGAAAGCTTCCGGTCATTAAAAGGCTTATATCTATGGACCGGCAAAAAAATGATATAAGTGCAGCATACAGCACAATATATGAAGTAGATGCCCAGATAGTAATCGCTGGAGCGGCAAGCTGGGCCTGGCAGCTTTTTAAGACAACCGGAAGCAAGATGCATTTTAAGGTTCTTGAAGAGTATGCCGGAAAAAACAATTTGCTTAAAGGAAGGTCAAAAGAGTGCCGTGAGGACCTGAATGGCGGCAGCGATATAGGATCTTTAGCCTGCAATACCGGTTCTGAGAAGGATATATATAAGGCTCTGGGTCTAAGGTTTATTGTTCCTGAGCTCAGACAGGGAAGGGACGAGATAGAACTTTCCAGGCAGGACAGGCTCCCGGATCTCATAGAAGCAGGCGACATAAAAGGCGACCTTCATATACATTCGGAGTGGAGTGACGGGCTCATCGATTATAAAGATATGGTAAGGATCGCACAAGAAAAAGGATATGAATATATTGCAATATCTGACCATTCCATAAGTAATTTTTATGGAAACGGGCTCAGTACTGAGAGACTTATCCAGAAGATGGGATTCATAAAAGACTTAAGGAAAAGGTTTAAGGATATTAATATTTTGATGGGAGCCGAGATAGATATAAGAAAGGCCGGTAGCTTTGATTACCCGCCAGAGATCATAAAGAAACTTGATATCGCGATAGCTTCACTGCATTCCAGCTTTACCAACTCCAGTATGGAAAATACTTCAAGGGCGATCAGCGCCCTTCAAAAAGATTATTTTGATTTCCTTGCACATCCCACCGGTTTCGTGTTTGGAAACAGGGCACCGGTCTCTATTGATATTGACCGTGTAATCGAGACATGCGCCAAATATGGAAAAGCACTGGAAATAAACAGCTATTATATGCGGATGGATCTTAATGAACAAAACGCGCGTAAAGCAAAAGATGCCGGGGTAAAAATAGTGATAAATACTGATTCACACCGTGCCGGGAATATGGACATGATGGTATTGGGTGTAGATATTGCACGAAGGGCAGGTCTTGGGGCAGAAGATATAATAAATACTTCTTCTCTTGATGAGTTGGTTTTATGGAAGAATAACAGGAATAAGCAAGGTCAATCTTTATAATATTTAAACACATTTTCTTTATTAAAATCAGGGATAAACTCGTCTTTCCCGGGCTCTAAAATGTTATGATCCTGGATCCATCCGTGATCAAGACCCAGTTTTCGTGCATATTCGACTATCTCCAGATATTCTCCGGCGCCTACCCTTCTGGATAGTTCGGGATGTCTATCTGTCCTGTAAGCAGGATGATACTGGGCCATTATGCTCAGGTAAACATTGCCGGATAATCTGGTCTTTATGAAATCAAGGGTATCTTTTATTCCACCGATATTTTCAGGAAGCACCAGGAGCCTTATGAGGAGGCCTTTTTGGGCTATTCCGTTTTTATCGATTTCAAGATCACCAACCTGGCGGTACATCTCGAGTATGCTATTCCTGTTAAACTTTACATAATCTTTTATTCCTGAGTACTTCTCTGCCATAGAACTATCACTGTATCTGATATCCGGCATGTAGATATCGATTATTCCTTCAAGCATCTTTATGATACCAGGATGGTCATAACCTCCGGTATTATAGACAAATGGCAGATCCAGGCCCGATTTTTTTGCAATTGAAAAGGACTCGACTATCTGGGGGACCCATATGGTAGGAGAGACAAGGTTTATATTATGCACCCCTTTCCCCTGAAGCTCCATAATATTATTTGTGAGTTTTCCAATAGATATTTCAGCACCCCCGGATTCCTGGCTTATCTGGTAGTTCTGGCAGTAAACACATCTCATATTACAATTAGAAAAGAAAATAGTTCCAGAACCCCTGCTTCCCGATATCGGCGGTTCTTCTCCGTGATGGACCATTGACGTAGATACTGCCGGTTTTAAACCGGAATGGCAAAAACCGTCTGCCCCCGAGCACCTATCGACTCCACATTTATGCGGACAAAGTGAGCAGTTTTTTAATAGTTTATTTAATTTTTTTACCTTATCTTCAAGCTCCATAATCTAAGTGAAATGTTACGGCTGCTACAGCCTTAAATCAAGTAAAAGTTCATGTTAGTTGAATAAAGTGTTATAATTACTTTATATATTATTCAAAATCTTTACTTGCAGGAATTTATTGTTAAAAGTTTAATTATTTAAATAAGAAAAAAGTTTTTTATATTACTTGCATTAGTTATGAATAAAAAGATCAAATTACTTATCCTTGAAAAATCGAAAAAAGAAATAAAGCCGATTTTAAAAGAGCTAAAAAGTTATGGCTATAATCCTGAATACAAACTTCCTGATACATTCGAAGAGTTTTCCAGGAGTGTCAAAAAGGGTTCCTGGGATGCAATAATAGCCAGCAAGGAGCTTAAAAGCATAAAAGCCGCAGATGCACTCAAGTTTTTAAAGGGTAAAAACCTGGA
>Ga0190284_1000852_pt1 | contig 14836 bp, 9 predicted proteins | sample 48691812_MG_FD_161668 | JGI IMG/M metagenome (GOLD analysis project Ga0190284, IMG submission 161668) | Hydrothermal vent microbial mat bacterial communities from Southern Trench, Guaymas Basin, Mexico - 4869-18-1-2_MG | ecosystem: Environmental > Aquatic > Marine > Hydrothermal vents > Microbial...
ACAAAATGTAAAATGGTGGAGCTAGGCGGGGTCGAACCGCCGACCTCTACAATGCCATTGTAGCGCTCTCCCAACTGAGCTATAGCCCCTCAAAAAAGAGACGCGCATTTTATAGCGTTGTTATGCGCTTGTCAAGCCTTTGTGCCAGTTTTTTTGTAATGGGTAATGGGTAATGGGTAATTGGTAATGGGTAATTGGTAATGGGTAATTGGTAATTATACTTAGCACGGGAAGACTTTTTACACACCCCTTGCGTCCCCTTCGATCCGGGGAATCGCCGGCTTAATTCACATCGACAGAGGAGTTAGGGGTGTGTTTGTGGAAATTATTTTTTTGTTGATCCTTAGATCGATACCGGCCGAAATCAAAATGCAGCAACCTATTTATTTGAATAAAATTACCGACGAGGGATTTGCGATAATTCCTCGGGTTATTTCTAATACCGCCGTCAATGAGATTCTAAATGCACTTGATAAAATCCGTTTGGGGGGCGCGGCAAGAATACGCCGGGGCAGCGTTTATGCCATTCGCGATTTATTGAATGAAGTGCCTTTCTTGAGAACGTTGACACAACTAGTTAATCTACGCGCCCTGATAATTTAGTACAACTAATTACGCGGATAAACGAATTTAGTACAACGAATTACGCGGATAAACGAATTTAGTACAACTAATTACGCGGATAAACGAATTTAGTACAACTAATTACGCGGATAAACGAATTTAGTACAACTAATTACGCGGATAAACGAATTTAGTACAGCGAAACTTCGTTATGGAACGCCAAACGCAGTGGCGGAACGCCTATATTGTTACTAAACGAATTTAGTACAACTCATTAGCGGATAAACGAATTAAAAACGCGGAAGATAAAAATTGACTTTTATCAATCCTTATATTATGCATAATCGCCATCGTTATTAACTTTCGTACCCGGAAAATGGGAATGCGCCCATAAACATTACCCATTGAAAAGACGATATACAACCAGACTAAAATTAAAGCCAGGGGCGGTGCCCCCTTTTTTTATTAACTCATGTTACGCACTCAGCTTCCACAAGCCTTGGGATAAATCCCAAGGCTAAAAGCCTAAGTCACCTAAAGGTGACTAAAACCTTTAATCATGTTTTCCGATTCAATTAAGTACTCGCGTTATCGCATTGCGTAATGTTTTCAAAGCGGGGATTGGGGAAATTAAAGTTCCGTTTATTCAACCTACAGTGCTATATGAGTTAATTTTAGCTGACTAACGCTTGCAAGTTTTGGGATTTATCCCAAGGCTTGGAAGTCCAAGGCTTGGAAGTTCAGTGCGTAACATCAGTTATTAATGTCGCTAAAGCCAGGGGCGGTGCCCCTGGCTTTATTAATGTCGCCCCGTTGGGGCTAAAAGCTAGGTAGTTACACTGGCTTTATTAATGTCGCCCCGTTGGGCTCTGCCAGGTAGGTACTTAAGTTATTTTGGTTTCTCAAAAAGTCCAATTTGTTCCCTTCTTGAGTATATAATGAAGAAATCCGTTAAAAAATTTTTATTAAAAAGACTTAAGCTGTTATTAGCATTGGTAGTGTTATTGAGCCTGACTGGCTATCTTGGCGCAGTACATTGGACTTTTGAACTGACTTCTCATTTCAAAGTACACTATTTCGCCCTATCATTGCTCAGTGCCATCGTCTTTATATTGGTACGGCAATGGGGGTGGGCGAGTTTAGGCCTATTGGGAATTATTCTCAATGGCATCGTGGTATTATCTTGGTACTTTCCAACCACAGAAACCGTTGTCAAAAATCCTCAATTAAAATTGCTGCTCTCAAATGTCAATATTCAGAATAAAAATTATTCCGCACTCATTCAACTTGTTACCACTGAATTGCCTGACATTTTGATTATACAAGAAGGCAATGCCGGTTGGATAAAACAATTAAAAGTGCTTGAAAAAACATTTCCTTACCAGATCGCCCCGCCAAAAAGTTATATATTTGGAACAATTATATTCAGTCGTTTCCGTTTTGAACAAACGCAAGTTCTTTCATTAGGCAGTCAGGTGCGGGAAACTATCCTGATAAAAATAAAGTTCAATGGTCAAAACGTTTCTCTTTTGACGACTCATCCTTTTCCGCCAATCCCTCAACACAATTTTGACCGTAGAAACCGTCAACTGTTTGCCGTAAAATCTGTTATTGAACAATTACCAACCCCCAAGATACTGATAGGCGATCTCAATATTACAATGTGGTCACCGATTTATTCAAAACTGTTATCTGACACTGGACTTGTCAACGCCAGACAAGGCTTTGGGATTTTGCCAACTTGGCCGACATTCCTACCTTTTTTGATGCTTCCCATAGACCATTGTTTAATAAGTTCTGATATCAAGGTAGTCAACATCAGAACAGGAAAGCGTATTGGCTCTGATCATTTACCGTTAATTGTGGAACTCGCCATTTTCCGTCCAAAGCTTTAGCGTTGGACTGATTTTTTTAAGTCCTTGAATTTTAATAAATACCTGCGGGGTGTCGAAAACCTCGCAGGTAAGCTTTAGTGGTGAAAATCTCGCTGTTTGGGTAGTAACGAGCGGAGCGAGATAAGTTTGATTTTGTTCATTCTGTAAGTATTTGAATTACAAAATATTTACTCAAAAATCCCCAATCAAAAATCGGTGGGCATAGAAGGCCATTTTCACCGCCCCACCAATTACCCATTACCCATTACCAACTTTTTTGATAATAATAAATCCTATTTTTTTTAAAAAGTCGGATTTCTCTGGCTTGAAAAACTCATACCTATCAATCCGACAACATGGCCCACTTTTTACTTGGTTTGATAATAAATCCTATTTTTTTAAAATTTCTATCTGATTTCTTTTAGGACTTTGGCCGTTTTCTGAGTTAAGTCGTTTTCTCGTTTTGGAGTGGAGAAAAACTCATACTTATTAATCCGACAACATGGCCCACTTTTTACTTGGTTTGATAACTCTGGCTTGAAAAACGCATACTTATTAATCCGACAACATGGCCCACTTTTTACTTGGTTTGATAACTCTGGCTTGAAAAACTCATACTTATCAATCCGACAACATGGCCCACTTTTTACTTGATTTGATAAGAAATCGGAGTTTTTGAAAAATTATATCTGATTTCTTTGGCTTGAGCGACTTTGGCCGTTTTCTGAGTTAAGTCGTTTTCTCGTTTTGGAGAAAAACTCATACCTGTCAATCCGACAACATGGCCCACTTTTTGATAAGAAATCAGATTTTAAAAAAAAATCGGATTTCTCTGGCTTGAAAAACTCATACCTATCAATCCGACAACATGGCCCACTTTTTACTTGGTTTGATAAGAAATCCTATTTTTTTAAAGAGTCCTGAACGAAAATTCATCCGTATGTATTGATTAAATCAATAACTTAACAAAGACTTTGACGAGGCCCTGCGAAATCATCATTTTTTCAGAAGACCGATAACGGGTAATGGGGACAGCCCTAATACTTGTGCTTGTCTACTAATTTGAAAGCGGGCACCGATTTGCCATTTTGCAAGCCTGCCGACTCTTTTTTCTTGATTTGGGCTAACTTCTGTGCCAACACCAAATAGCGAGTATCTTGGGCACCTCCAAAAATTTCTTGGGCTTTTCCCACCATCAGATCATCATTGTTGTACTCGTTTAATAACGCTTGCAACGTGTTGATGTACTCTTGCAAGTAATCGCGTAACTCGCTCATCTTATGCTCCTAAACCGCGCATTCCCCCAACGCCACGGTATTTTTATGTCAACAGATACTATCTCTTCAAGAGATACCGTTTTTCAGATAAATAGACTTGTCCCTTAATAATCATTTTTTGAACTGTGATTTATGTGATTTATGTGAAAAAGGTGAAATTTTAACGCTGATTGATGAAAGCCAGGGGCGTTGCCCCTGGCTTTAATAATACGCACCAAAGGGGCTAGGTTTTAAATTAAGATTAATATAGCCAAGGGCAACGCCCTTGGAACTTTCATAAAAATCACCAAAATCACCAAAATCACCGTTCAAATTATTAAGGGACAAGTCTAATATTTTGGGATTACACTAAGCGCCGCCATAAATTGTTGAGCTAAGCGCAAATGTAAAGTATAAAAACCTCCGATTCATGCTATGAATCGGAGGTTTGGAACAGGATTTTTCTGAACGACTATAGTATCTGTGACGGCTTAAGTGTGTAGCCAGTTAAAGGATATAACCACGCTCTTCGTGAAGCGCAATATCCAAGCCCTCAGTCTCTTGCTCTTCATCAACACGCAAGCCAATAATCATATCTATTATCTTGAGGATGATGAAACTCATAATAGCGGTAAACAGGACGGTAGCGCCCACACCAATGAGTTGAGCTACAACTTGACTACCCATCGTGGTATTACCTTCACCAAAACCAACACCGCCCAAGCTTGTTGCGGCAAACACCCCGGTTAAAATTGCGCCGATAATACCGCCTATCGCATGCACACCAAAAACATCCAACGAGTCGTCATAGCCAAAAGCACGCTTCACTTTAGTGGCGGCAAAGAAACAACCAATACCGGCCGCTGCACCAATTGCCAGCGCACCCATGGGGCCCACATAGCCTGAGGCCGGGGTAATGGCAACCAGCCCAGCCACCGCCCCGGAAGCGATACCGAGTACACTAGGCTTGCCATGCGACATCCATTCACTGAACATCCACGCCAGCGCCGCTGTCGCGGTAGCGATTTGGGTCACTGCCATTGCCATACCAGCGGTACCGTCGGCCGCCAATTGGCTACCGGCATTGAAACCAAACCAGCCCACCCACAGCATGGAAGCACCGATGACTGTGTAAGTCAGATTATGCGGTGGCATAGCAACGTGTGGATAACCTTTGCGTTTGCCCAACATCAGCGCGGCCACCAAGCCGGCGATACCGGCATTGATATGCACCACCGTGCCCCCTGCAAAATCCAGCACTCCATAATCACCGAGCCAACCGCCGCCCCAAACCCAGTGACAGACGGGGGCATACACAAAAGTCGCCCAGAGAGCCATAAACACAAGCAGGGCAGAAAACTTCATGCGTTCTGCAAACGCGCCCACTATCAGCGCGGGAGTGATGATCACAAAAGTCATCTGGAAAGTCATAAAGACCGTTTCAGGAATGGTGCCATAGAGAGTGTCCACGCCTATACCGGCCAGGAAAACTTTGCCAAATCCCCCTACAAGGCCATTTATCGCACCGCCATCGGTAAAGGCGAGGCTGTAGAGATACAGTGCCCAAAGCACCGTCATCAGCGAAGTGATGGCAAAGCACTGCATCAGAACCGACAACACATTTTTGCTACGCACCATACCTGCATAAAACAAGGAAAGGCCCGGAATAGTCATAAACAACACCAATGCGGTTGCCGTCAACATCCAAGCGGTGTCTCCCTTATTCAGTGTTTCTTCGGCAAAAGCCAGGGAGGGCAGTGCCGCGATAACGGTTATCAGCAAGCTTTTCATGGCCCATTGAGATTTTTGTATTGTCATGCTGATTTTTCTCTCGTGTTCTCAATTAAAGGGCATCCTGGCCCGTTTCTCCGGTACGAATGCGAATCGTCTGTTCAAGATCATAGACAAAAATTTTGCCGTCCCCAATTTTGCCCGTGTTGGCAGATTTCGTAATCGCATCAATAACTTGTTCAAGCGAATCCCCACTCACCGCGGCCTCAATTTTCACCTTCGGCAAAAAATCCACCACATATTCGGCCCCACGGTACAATTCCGTATGACCTTTTTGGCGACCAAAACCTTTGACTTCAGTCACCGTGATACCCTGTACGCCAATCTCGGACAATGCTTCTCGCACATCATCGAGTTTGAAAGGCTTAATAATGGCCGTCACCATCTTCATAAAAATTTCTCCTTAATAAATGTGAATGTGTTGAAAAAATATTGGTAATTGGTAATTGGCAATTGGTAATTGGCAATTGGTAATTGGTAAGGCTTAAGGGTTGAATTGAGTTCTGTCAAATCGGTTAGACTGCACACCATCATATACTAATGAAAAATGATTAACTCAATGATAAGTATCTATTTTTTATATAAATTTTATTAAAAGTTCATCTTGTCATTTTCACAGATTTGAAGTACGTTCCGTATAAATGATCTCGCTTCGCTCTGAAACTTCGTTACCGAGCGTAGCGAGATAAGTTTGCGTTTTTATCCTCAATAGACACATCCATCAATCCCCTATTCCAAGGGTTATTCCCCGAATCGAAGGGTGTGTATTTCTTCAAAACCGCAAATTATGGCAATAACAAATCTATTATAACTGAAGCTTGCGCTAGACTCATTCAATGGCGGAAAAATGATTTGATTGAATCATACTTTGCCACAAAGTATATGATACCGGCAAAATCAATTTTTATAATCTCCTTAAATTTCAACACCTGTAAGTACCCGTGCAAAAGTTTTCCAGTATTTTTTAGACAACAAAAGTAACTGTTTTTATTAGGTTTATTTTTTTTAATACTTGCGCGGGTACTTAGTTGTTGTGCCGGAAAGAACTGGTTTGTAGGGTTTGCTACAAACCGTCGCGTTATGGAAGCAATGGTGCGGTGGTGACGCACCGCTTTTGGGTTGCTACTTTGGACTTATTCTGTGCGAGGAATCGATGGAGAAGTGCGAGGAGTTTCGGGATACGGAAAAAGGGTAATTACCGATTACCAATTACCCATTACCCATCACCAACGACATCCATGACATCCATGATGTCCATGACCAAAATTTTTATTTCAGGTATTGACGCTCACAAGCACTGATGCGTAACTTCACACGCTTTTGCCAACTTTTCAAATGTAAGCGGCGCGACAGAACTTCTTGTAAATATAAGCCAAGAGAATAGCGGCGGATACGAAACAGTCTTTTCCGCCAGCGATTCTGTATGTACATACGCCAGCGCAACCAAGCCGTGATTTTTAAAAGCGGCAAGCCACTTAAAGGATAACCTCTTTCCGTCAACAGCGTAGCGATTTTGCTTTCCGCCAATTGTATTTCATAATTTGTCAATTGCTTACGCCATCTTTCCACGATTTTTGGATCGGGTAGGCTATAAGTGGTGTGTTGGGCATAATCAAACATCGCCTTATCAAAAGCCACACCGATAAAATCACAGATTTGGGTTAGTACCTTTTCTGGATTTTGAATCAATTCTTCATAGCGGATTGTGATGTGCTGCTCTGGTGCCAACTGAGTACTGAGTTTTTGCCAGAGACGTTCTGCGATTATCCAAAGTTCGACACCGGTAAACATATTACCCGCCCAACCCATCATAATATTAGAACGTGCCACATCGCGCCCATCACGGAGAATATGAATAAATTTCGCTTTCGGCCAAATTTTTATCAAGTGATGGAATTTATGGTGGACGGTAGCTCCAACGATTGGTTTGTTATCACGCTTTTGTTTTTGTAGCAGAAAATTATTAACCAAGGCTGGATAATCTAAGCTGTGATCAATGCCAAAACCCGTATTCAAAAAGATACGGTGATAAGCTAAGTATTCGTAATAGGTGGGCAAATTAGGCCAGTTGCCGGCCGCATCTATTTGATCAACCGCAAATTCAAATTCGTAATTAAAAGCCATTTTTGGATGATGATCAAGCATCAAACGTAATAAAGTCGTGCCTGACCTTTCAGCACCGACTAAAAAAATGGGTGTTGTGATGTTCATAAAATAAACATTTAACGGTATTGATGCCAAGGAATATTAAGACTTCTAAGAAACCAAGTTTTTGTTGCTGTACGATTTAGTTGTAAGTCCCTCTGGAGAGGGATGCCTGGGGTGTGTTTGACTCTTTATCACAGGACTTGGTTTCTATAAACTTGAAAAGTTTTGTCCGCCTAAAAAATCATAAAACTCGTCTGAATTTAAAAGGTTGACGCGATATGGGTGAGGTTGTTGGCCTATTTCCCAAACTTTCTCGGCCAGAACCCAAATAGCCCTCACTCCAGCCAATAATCAAGAAGAGTAAAGGCTCTGTTTGATGTCCTAACCAAACAGTGGCAATCGATATGAATATCAAGATATACAGACTCAACAAAGTAAAACCAAGCGAACTGCCTGGCAGTTCTGGTATGGGTTGCCGCATGGAATGGATAAACAACCGCACCATCATGCTCAGAAAAATGGCGATGAAAAAGCCTAATCCCATCAGTCCGTGTTTTAAAAACAACAGTAGAAGATGATTGTCGATGGAACCCGTCCATTTAGATTGGCTGATATTAGGCCAACCAAAGCGTCCCCATCCCAAAACGGCCTGTTCCATCGCAATGTCGAAATAGTCAATCACCAATTGCCAACGATAAGCAACCGTTTGCTGTCCCCTTGATTCTATCGTAGCCGGATCGACTGAAGCATAGCCTATAAACCAACTGATTACTGGAATGCCAACGATGATCGCAAAGGCAACAAGAATCCAAAAAATTGTCCAGCGTCTTTTTGAAAGACCCATTAAAGGTATAAAGGCAGCTACCAATGCGCCCAGTATGGGACCGCGTGTCAACGTCATAAAGGCACCGGCAAATATTCCTAAGCTCAGCAATCGTGCCGTCGGAATAGGTAGCCAAGGAAATTGACGAAGGCGGGTAGGCCAAGCTTGACTCCATTCTAGCCAACGCTGGATGCGATATCCTGTCCACATAATGACACCCGCTAAAATTTCATGCTGGAAAGGGCCATTTGCCCGCATCAGTCCCCAGCGCATTTCGGCTGTATGCTGCCAACCTTGACCTGCAAAAAAGCGGCCTAACACCGGCTGCATTAGCGTATAGTGTGACCGGGTGACAAATTGAAATGCCAATACTCCTGCGACAAGGAACAGCGTAAAAGCGATGCTTTTAGCAAAGTCTTCGCGTAACCCGGCCGGTTCAATTAAACTTTTAGCCAGTATATATGGGCATAGAACCGACGCGCTAAAGTTAAGTACAAAATTTTGGTAGTGGGGGATCCCTTCTGGACTGAGGAATTCTGAATAAAGAACTGACAAGGCATAGCCAAAGATTAATATATCGGTGAATGAAAAACGCCAGCCCGGTTGTCCCCGTATCAACCAAATCCCCATGATGGCTAACATAGTTGCTGTACCAAAATTCGGATCGGGAAATCCTGGTACTGGCCAGCGATAATAATCTGGAAGAAACAGTAATACCGGGACATACACATAGATAAAAGCCTTATGCACTGATTGCGTCCAAGCAATGTACGCCGCAAAAATCGCTGGTATTAATATAATAATAGACACACGAATTTTGCTCCTACAGACGAGTACAGAAAGGTAACATGTACCTGCGGTTAAAATTTATTTTTAATAGCAAAACGTAAAAAATGTGGGCATGGTTCTTAAAAAATGAAAGACTGAGGATAACATCTTCGCGACACACTTGGAATGTTGTGCTTTGGGGTGTAATTATACTTGGCACGGCTAAAAACGGGACTTATGTAACGCTTCGCTCTCAAAAAAATTTAACACACCCCTAAATCCCCTATCAAGAGGAAACTTGCCGCGCTCCCTTCCCTGCCGCTACGGACTGAAGGTGTGTAACGCCCCGGATTGAGCTGGGGTGTGTAAAAAGCCTAACCGTTTGCAGTATATATAGTTTTTCAGATAAATATTTTGGCAGGAGTCCAAGATTTCTCTTGGCAGGATTCCAAAATTTCTCTTGGACATCATTGAAAGTCTATAGTTGTTCAGAAAAATACTAGGGCTTTTTTATGAGGTTTGCCTTCCTTTGGAAGTTTATATACTGAAAGTACAACGGATGATCTCGCGTAGCGAATTACTGCGTTTGACGGAATAAACAGATTTTTTCAGTTTAATATTTGAGTTTCCTTTTCTTGTTACCTGCTAATTCAATCCCTTATTTCCTTGCTGCACCTGTTTCAAGTACGTTCCGTATAACTTCCAAAATATTTATCTGAAAACTTGCCCCAACCCTCGAAAGGAGGGGAAAGGATGGATGAGAGACTATTTTGACAGAACCGCCCTTTGTTTTTCAAGCAGTTGGCTAATGCCGTCTTTGGCAAGGCTTAACAGGGCTTGTAGTTCATCTTGGCGAAAGGCATGTCCTTCGGCTGTGCCCTGAATTTCAACATAAGCAAAGCCATCGTTCATAACAATATTCATATCGGTTTCCGCGCCGGAATCTTCCCGGTAGTCCAAATCTAAAATGGGGATACCTTTGTAAATACCGACGGAAATGGCCGCGATAGCACCATGAATCGGATTGGTGCGGATGATTTTTTTTTTGTGCAAATACTGCATGGCATCAACGAGCGCCACGTAACTGCCGGTGATAGCGGCGGTGCGTGTGCCACCGTCGGCTTGAATCACGTCGCAATCAAACGTCACAGTACGCTCGCCCAAGGCCTCTAAATCTACCACCGCTCGTAGCGAGCGCCCAATCAAGCGCTGAATTTCTAGGGTGCGCCCTCCTTGTCGGCCCCTACTCGCTTCGCGTGGCGTGCGATCATGGGTAGAGCGGGGCAACATGCCATATTCGGCCGTTAGCCAACCGCTTTTTTTATCTTTTAGAAAGCGAGGCACACGCTCTTCAACACTTGCGGTGCATAAGACTTTGGTTTGTCCAAATTCGGCTAAGACGGAACCTTCGGCGTGTTTGGTGTAGTGACGAGTGAGGTTAATTTGGCGAAGTTCATTGGGTGCTCTACTACTTGGACGCATAGAATTTCCTTTTTGGTCATTTGTAATTGGTAATTTGTAATTTGTAATTGGTAATTGTTAATCGGTAATTGTTAATCGGTAAGGCGACGGTTGGGTTTAATAATTATAAATTGAACTTTTTTAAAATGCAAAGGATACTTTCGTTCTTCGTTCCTAGAGTCGTCTATAAAATGTTTTGTCATCTGTAAAAACCTCGGAGGTTGATCTCGCAGAGCCACTAATTGCTAAACCTCGGAGGGTTGCCCCAATGCCATTAAGTTAAGGGCAACCACAAGGGATTGCCCCTACGAAACCTCGCGTCTTTAGGGACTTTCGAGGTTTTCCAACCGGTTCGCCCAAGCTTAACTTAATGGCATTGAGGGTTGCCCCGGTATTTTTCTGGACAATTATACTTTGTTACCCTCAAATATGATGGTTTGTAGGAAGCCGATAAAGTGCCGCGTATCCACCCTACCTCTGTTCATTTGATCAGTTTTCAGTTTTCAGTGATTACTGAAATGCCGTTTTCAGTGAGAAATTATCGTTCTCATGTTTAAGTTATCAGTTATTTCAGTTATTTCAGTTATTTCAGTTATCAGTTATTTCACTGATCACTGATTACTGTTCACTGAACACTGAGAGTTAGATTTGATGGTAGGCAGTCTGTTTGATGATACGCATCAGTCGTTTTTCAAATTGTTTGGGCGAGGTGACATTGCTTACTTTTATTTTTATCCCACCGACACCTTTCTTCCCGCGTGTTCCTCTTATTTTGAGCGTACCAAAACCTAAAATTTTGCCTAAAAGGCTTTGTTTAATTTCAAGGTTTTCAAATTGAGCATGCTTTATTTCAATTTGCCTAATGGAAATCAAACCAAACCTGGCAATAATCCTTTCGGAGGTAATCATCAAGGTGGTGGTGAATTGTTGAAACAACGTATGTAGTAATATAAATACGCCCAACCCCAATACTGTCTGCAAACCAAGTGTGACAAAGGAAAGTTTGTCTTGCAAAAAATCAACTTTATCCACGTATATCTTTAGGCCTTCCGGGTTGAATAATAAAAAGTAAATTGAAATACCTATAAAAAAGAGGCCCATTATATAACCAAATCCATGAATATCCGCACGGTAGAGAATTTTTTCACTCACCCACCGGACGGTGTGTGTTTTTTCCCCCTTCTTTTGGTGTTTGGCAAGTACATCACTTACACTGAGTTTTTTGGGGTGCTGGGGATTTTGCGCCGACGGATTTTGGGCCGCAGACGCTTCAATCGCCGCTGGTTTTTGTGGGTGAGCCGGTGTTTTTTTGACAGGTTTGATTTCGTTGACGCGATTTTTGTTCTTGAATGGTTGAAATTTTGTCAACAGCAATATGCCCAGCAGTAAGAGTCCCTGCAAACCGAGCTTTATGTACACCCGTTTGTCTTGTAAAAATTCAATCGGCTTCAGCAAATTGTTTAACAGTGTTGGTTCAATAAACAAAAGATAAGCGGGAATTATTATAAGCAGTAAGGCAAAAGAATAACCAAGCCAATGAATCTTGGTAGGGCCGACAATTTTTTCCTTCTCACTGTCCTCTTCTTGCGTCTTTTGAGGCGGGGTAGCAGGTTGTTCACCCAGAGCGGTAGTTTTTTCCCGCTTTTCGGCCGCAGCCTTACTCGACGCTTGTCCAACCGCTTCTGGCTCTTTGAGTGGTTTGGTTTCCTTATTTTTGTTCCTCGTGGAAGTCGTGGTGAGGGTTTTAAATAAATTATACAGTAATATTAATAGGCCTAGCAAAAAAATCATCCAAGCACCGAGCGTGACATACGGTAGTTGGTTTTGCAACCTGTCAACTTTATTGACAGATTCTGTGAAAAGCGTCGGTTCTATCCATAACAAATAGGTTCCTATGCATATCAGGAGGATGGCAAAAGAATAACCCAACCAGTGATTTTTTGCCGCTCGGCCGTCCATTTTTTCCTCTTTTCTGTCTGGCGTCTTTTGAGGTAGGGTAGCAACTGGTTTTTTGGCCGTGGCAGGTGCTGGTTTTTTGGCGGCCGCGGCCGCTTTTTGAGCTACCCGTTTTTGTGGATTAGCCGCCGTCTTTTGAGGCACGGTAGCGGGTTGCTTTTTGGCGGTGGCAAGTGCTGGTTTTTTGGCCGCCGCTTTTTGAGCTACCCGTTTTTGTGGATTAGCCGCTGACTTTTTAGGCACGGTAGCCGGTTGCTTTTTGGCGGTGGCAGGTGCTGGGTTTTTGGCCGCGGCCGTTTTTTGAGCTACCCGTTTTTGTGGATTAGCCGCCGTCTTTTGAGGAGGCACGGTAGCCGCTGGTTTTTTTGCCGTGGCAAGTGCCTTATTTTTTGCCGCATCCGTCTCTTTAGTTACTCGTTTTGGTGGATTATCCTGTTTTTGCGTCTTTTGAGGCACGGTAGCCGGTGGTTTTTTGGCACTGGCTTGTGCTGGATTTTTGGCGGCCGCCGCCTCCGTCTCTTTAATTACCGGTTTAGTCTGCGTATTGTCGTCCGGTTTTATGTCCTCAACGTGATTTTTGTTCTTCGTCAAAATGGTGGTGAATGTAGCCCATAATGTATGCACTAATATCAATATGCCCAGCCCTAAAATTACCCAAGAACTAAGTGTAATATAGGGTAGTTTGTCTGGAAAAAAATCACTTTTATCGACATATTCTGTTAAAATCGCTGGATCAATCAATAAAAAATAGGCCCCAATTCCCATAAAAAGGAAGGCGGCTATAAGATTTAAAAACCAATGAATCTTGGTACGCAGTTTATTCATTTCACCAACCTGCTGCGGCTCATTGGTGGTGTTTTTTTCTTGACTGGCGTACTGTGTCTGTACTTTTTGGGGCTGGGGCGAGGAATTTTGCACCGAATTCGCTTTGGCGGCCTCTGAGGCCGGCTGTTTTTCCCGCACAATTTGAGTGTTTTTTTCGCTGGCCTGATGGACGGTGTTGATTATCGGTTTTTCGGGCCGAGGCGATGGATTTTGGGCCGGTTGGGCCGGTTCTTTGGCTAAAGTGGCATCATAAGCGGCCCGTTTTTGTGGATTAGCTAGGGTGTTGTAAACCCGTTTTATTTTATTGAAACGAGCGGCTACCCGAGGATTGCCCGGATATTTGGACGGATGAAATTTTCTCGCTAAGGAAAGAGCCGCCGTTTTGATTTCTTCTTGCGTGGCTTCTGGTTCAACGCCTAAAAATTCGTAGAGTGTTTTTTTTTTCATGGTATCAGGTATCTCAAAAGAGGTAACGCTTACTCAATGTATGTATTAAGTCCAAACCTGAAGGTTTGGATTCCAACTAGACGAATGAAAAATGAAAAATGAAAAATGAACCTGCTAGTTTGTAAATGACTCATTTTATTAATAATTCAATCCATTTAACGCATTTTCATTTTCACGGTTTTAAAGTACGTTCCGTATCTACTTAACATTTGATCTCGCTTCGCTCGGAAACGCAGTAATTCGCTACGCGAGTGAACGATAGCGGTGCTGAGTATAAGTCCAAACCTAAAGGTTTGGACTCCAACACCTGAAGGTTTGGACTCCAACACCTGTTGGTAACGCTTTTTATTTTAAATTCCTACCAATGTCTTTGTTGTGTTGTCATCCCGCATTAGGCCTTGCGGCTACAACTTTATCAGAGAGCAAAAATGTTGGGTGTGTCCCACTTGTCCAAGTAGGAAGTTTTTAGGGAAAAGGGCCTTCAATAAAATCAATTCGCTAACATGGCCCTCAAAAAAACGGCTTTGGAAAGACACTTTAGTCTTCTTCATTTTTCATTTTTCATTTTTCATTTTAGGAAAGGGCCTTCAATAAAATCAATTCGCTAACATGGCCCTCAAAAAAACCGCTTATGTTTGACACCTTAGTCTTTTTCATTTTTCAGGTTTCATTTTTTATTATGATAAGCCATTAACAAAAGCTTACCAAACCAATTTTAAAACAGGGCCCTCAAAAGAAACCTTACTTTTAAAGCGGCAAGACAATTCAAAGTCTGTAGGATCAGTAGGACACACCCAAAATGTTGCAGATATTATCCCTTAAAGGGATAGTATCAGTTATTCACGTATGAGAGTCGTAGAGTTTATATAGCTGTATTTTTAAACACTTCGTACAGTTTGCCTCTTTTTAGTTTGAGCGATGGC
>Ga0190284_1000853_pt1 | contig 14830 bp, 15 predicted proteins | sample 48691812_MG_FD_161668 | JGI IMG/M metagenome (GOLD analysis project Ga0190284, IMG submission 161668) | Hydrothermal vent microbial mat bacterial communities from Southern Trench, Guaymas Basin, Mexico - 4869-18-1-2_MG | ecosystem: Environmental > Aquatic > Marine > Hydrothermal vents >...
GGGTACGCTCAACGGCAAGGTGAACATCCTGATCGGAAAGCCGGATTTTAAATTTACCTTCTTCGGCCTGTTTGATGATCGCCTTAAGTTCACGGATTACCTTTTTGCGCGCGGTCTCGCTGAGTACCGCAGGCTTCATTTTCGAGAGCATCGTCACATGCGCGGCCGTGCCGAGGCAGTCGGCCGTAATGAGACTTTTATCCAACTCCACATCCCGCCCGGCGGTAAACGAAAGAACGTCTGAGTTGATCGAACCGACTGTTGTTTTTTGTGTTTTCATAAAACTGCTTCCTTCCACTCTTGGATTCCAAGCATTGGAAATTTTGGCCGAAAAGACACGAAGAATTTTCCAACCATTTGAAACCTAAGAATTATTCTACCAGATTGGCTCCCCCACCTCACCCTCTACCTATTAAAAACCCTATTACCTACATAACACTCATTGCAGAGTTAGCACTCCTTTAAAACATCTGTTCCGGAGTCCAATGACTTAGCGGGAAAACGGTTATTTTCTCACTTAACTCGTACGTCTCTTCTCCCGGATAAATGACCCACAGGTGTTCAAGGTTTAAATCGTTGAGCGCACTGTGCATAGAGCGGGTTCGTCCCGGCGCATCGGCATATTTGATTTCAAAACCATAGCGCCTGCCGTTGTGAATAATCAGCAAGTCGAGCTCCGCGCCGCCATGAGTGGACCAGAAATAGGCCTGCCGTGTTTTGAGCTGGCTGAGCACTTGTTCCAAGGCAAATCCTTCCCAGGATGCGCCAAGCCTCGGATGGCCCTGAAGCGCATGGAGGCTGGGCAGCTCCATCAGGGTGTGCAGGATTCCACTGTCACGCAGATAAATTCTTGGAGATTTAATCTGCCGCTTGCCGATATTTTCAAACCATGGGGGAAGAATCCGTACCATGTACGCCCCTGCAAGAATATCGAGATAGCGCCGCGCCGTCGGTTCGCTCGCCCCTAGTGAACGGGCCAGTTCCGCAGCGTTCCAGACCTGACCATGATAGTGCGCAATCATTGTCCAGAATCGGCGAAGCGTTTCAGATGGAACTGTAATTCCCAACTGCGGAATATCGCGCTCCAAAAATGTTCGAACAAATCCCTCTCTCCAGCGAAAACTTTCTTCATCTGAAGAGGCGAGATAAGAACGGGGAAATCCGCCGCGAAGCCAGAGCCGTTGAAGGGAGGACTGACCACCGACTTCGGTCAAGTCAAACCCGGAAAGATCAATGAAAGCAACCCGGCCAGCCAGGGACTCAGAAGCCCCTTTCAACAGAGATGGCGCTGCGCTGCCCAACACCAAAAACTTTGCCGGTTGATCCGGGCGGTCAGCAAGTACACGTAAAATTTCGAAAAGTTGCGGGTTGCGTTGAATTTCGTCGAGAACGACAACTCCCTTGAGTGGCTCCAGAGTCTGCATAGGAGATTCCAGTCGCCGCCGATCTACTGGATTTTCAAGATCAAAAAAAACGGTGTCCTTCCCTGTGCAGAACATCCGGGCCAATGTTGACTTTCCACATTGTCTGGGTCCGAGAATCGACACAACGGAATGTCCGCTGAAGCCTTTATCAATTGAGAGCATCGCCTCATTGCGTTTAATCATGCGCGGATATTATTCTTACATATCGGAATGTCAATGTTTGATTTTCACGATTAAATAGCAATATCCCATCCCCTATTCAGTCACCGTCCGGTGCTTTCTAAAATCAAGGTCACGGGGCCGTCGTTGACGAGGGTCACTTCCATTTCAGCCTGAAATTTTCCGGTTTCGACGCGCGGACCGAATGTGCGAAGCTGTTTGACATATTCTTCGCAGAGCATCAAGCCTTTCTCCGGACGGGCGGCTTCAATGTAGCTGGGGCGGTTGCCTTTGGTGCAGTCGCCGAAAAGTGTGAACTGGCTGACGACGAGCAGTTCGCCGCCGGTGTCGAGCACGGAGCGGTTCATTTTCCCGGCTTCGTCGTCGAAGATGCGCAGGTTGACGGTTTTTTTTGCGAGGTGTGCGGCATCGGCGGCGGTGTCTTCGTGCGAAACACCCGCTAAAACAAGAAGACCGCTTCCGATTTCACCGACGGTTTTCTCATCGACGGTTACGGATGCGGCTTTCACGCGCTGGACAACAAGTTTCATGGAGCCAGTCTAAAGGTCAAAGGTCTAAAAGTCGAAGGTCGAAAGCCTTGGGAAACCCAGAGACTTTCGACCTTCTGACATTGGACTTTGGACGCCCCCTATTCCGTCGCATGCGAGACGCGGAAGGTGGGCAGGCGGTTGAGCGCGGCGGCTACTTCGTAGCGCCGCGGGCGGGCCAAATCGCCGCGAATATCACGGGAGATAATGGCAAGGCCTTCTCCGCCGAGGTCGCGGTCAATCATGTCGAGCATTTCGCGCAGCGGGTAGCCTTCCTGCATGTAGCGCAGTTTGGCGTAGTAGAGCAGCAGGCCAATGGTCAGCGTCTGGTTTTCATCCGCGATCTGCGAAATCCCGTCGAGTCCGATGACGGAGCGGCCAAACCGAACGGTCTGGAGGTCAATGGCCTCAATGACCTGATCCCGGCGGCCAACGGAGGCGTCAATACTGCTGGGCATGATCCAGCGCGAGCGGCCAAGCATCGGACCGAGGTTGATGGCCGGAGCTTCCGGCGGAACGGCCAGGTCGAGCGCCTTGGCCTCTTCGGTAATGTTAGTGACCGTGAAGTCTTCCACTTTCAGTACCGTATCGGCAATCGGAATGTACTCCGCCACGAGGTTTTCGCCGGCGATGATCAGGGAGATACCGAGTTCATCAACCATCTGCCGGGCACGCTGCGCGAGGGACACACGTGCTGTTGAATCGAGCAGTCCCGCAACACGGGTGTCGGTGGTAAGGAAGGAAGGTGCGGAGGTGTTTTCGTCATAGAGCAGTACACGGGCACCCACCTCGAGCGCTTCAATGGTAGAAGCGGCCTGTGATGTGAAGGAATCGGCGGCCTGCGTGGTGAACGAGGCGGGGTCGGCACCTTCTATCTCGGAAAGGAACGGGCTGATATTCACTTCCTGAACACTGCGCCCGCGGTCAACCGCCACCTGCACCGCGTCGGCAACGGTCACCACGGTTTCCCGTCCATCGGCGGGAACGTGGTTGAATACACCGGAAGCGATGGCAGCCATGAAGTCCTTGCGGCCGGCAGCGGCATCGCCGAGAACCACGGTCAGACCGGCGGGAATACCGAGGCCCTTGAAGGCGGCTGAGTTCGGTACTTCGATTTCGGTCTTCGCGCTTTCGTCCACTTCGAAGGGAATAATGTTTTCGTAGTCAGGCAGGTCAGTACCCGGTGTGCGGACCAGAAAGGATCCTTCGCCGATAAAACTGACCATGCCGAGTGTCGCCAGCGTTTGGCGCGCACGGTCGGCATCTTCCATGCCGTTTACAAAGCTTTCCATCTCAGCCATGTCCACGTTGCAGTACAACAGGCTGGAGCTGATGACTTCGGGCAGGTCGTCGAAAAAGACCTTGCGGGCCATTTCGCCATCAATCTGGCGGTTGTCGGAGGAACTGTCACTGAACACTTTATAGGGCATCGCAATACGGATGCGCGCATCAATGTATTCTTTGGTGACGACCACGGCGGTACGCGGCAAAATTTTCTGACCGGGTTCCGCTACGACAATATTGCGACGGGCCAGGCCGCTTTCGTTGAAGCGGGCAATGCGTCCGGTGGCCTTTGAAAGGTTGCGGGTCAGCAGGTCTTCGAGGGCGGTGCGCCGCACGGGGGAGTCGTAGAGGTGGCTCGGCATCTCGGCAATGGACTGCGGAATGCGGACGTTGAATACCGGATTTTCGGCATCACTGCCGGTGTCCAGCTGTCCGAATTTGAGAACATAGCGCGCAAAATCGAAGTCGCCGATAAGGCGCGTATATTCGCTGAAGGGCTTGCCGTCGATTTCGCTGAGGATGCTGTAGAACTCTTTTCTATCTTTCATAACTCGTGTCTTCCCGGTTTAGTGGTTAATAAGCTCCATACTCCAATAAATCATTTTTTGCTTTTCGGCACCGCAGGAGTTTCCTTTACCGGCGCTTTTTTCTCAGCATCCGCCCCTTTAAGGAATATTTACAGTCCTGACACTCATACTTGTAAGTCGGCATAAATCTCCATCTGCAAAATGAGGGGGGATACTAGGGTTGCCCCCCGCGCTTGTCAAAATCATTCTATCTTTGTTATGCGCGGCGCACGAAGGCTTTGGGCTTGCGCGGTACGCACAGATAACCAATCATCGCGCCCGTTATGGATGCCCGTGAATACCTGAAGACCTGTGCGGCGCAGATTGAGGCCGAACTGAGCCGGATGCTGCCGCCCGCGAATGAGCGCCCCGCCCGGCTTCATGAGGCCATGCGCTACAGCGTTTTCGCCGGAGGAAAACGACTGCGCCCCGCCCTGTGCATCGCCGCCTGCGAAGCCTGCGGCGAAAAATCGGAAAAGGCACTGGATGCCGCCTGCGCGCTCGAACTGCTTCACACCTACACGCTGATTCACGATGATCTGCCCGCGATGGACGACGATACACTCCGCCGCGGTCGGCCAGCCTGTCATATTGCGTTTGATGAAGCCACCGCCATTCTGGCGGGCGACGCGCTGCTCACGCTCGCCTTCGAAGTGCTGGTAGCCCAGTCGAAAGGCGGCGCACTGGCTGCTGAACTGGCAAAAGCGGCGGGCAGCCGCGGCGTGATCGGCGGGCAGGCCGAAGACCTTGCCGCCGAGGGAAAGCAACCGAGCGCAGATACTGTTGAGTATATCCATCGCCACAAAACCGCCGCGCTCATTCGCGCGGCGTGCGTCATGGGCGGCCTCTGCGCAAACACAGATGATAACGCGCTCGAAGCGCTGGCTCTCTACGGTGAAAACATCGGGCTGGCATTTCAAATTACCGACGACCTGCTCGACGAAAGCTCCACCACCGAAGAGCTGGGTAAGAATATCGGCTCGGACCGCGAGCGCGGGAAAATGACATGGCCGGCGATTCACGGTGCCGAAAAAGCAAAGGAAAAAGCGGATGCCCTGATTGCTGAAGCCAAAAACGCGCTGACCACCCTGCCCGTCGATTCTTCTGCACTCAGCCAACTGGCAGATTTTATAACGCAACGGACTTTTTAAAAAAGGAGCACTATGAATCACCGCGTATTTTTAACGAAACAGCCCTACAGCGAATATGACCGGGATAAAGCTCCCTACACACAGGGTGACTGGCCCTGTTCGTGGATTCGTGTTCCAGACATGGGGAAGGTTCCGCATGTGGCCGCCTACCGCCTGAATTTTACGGCGAAGAAAAATGAAACAGTGCGTATCCACGTCAGCGCCGATGAGCGCTATATCCTTTTTCTGGATGGGAAGCGGATCGGCCGCGGGCCGGAGCGCGGATCACCGCAGGAGTGGTTTTTTGAGAGCTACGATCTCGACCTCTCCGCCGGCGAACACATGCTGACGGCACGAACGTGGTATCTTGGAAAAGGGTTACGCCCCCACGCACAAATGAGTGTCGAACCGGGCTTCCTGCTCGCGGCCGAAGACGAATGGACCGAACGAATCGGAACCGGCAATGCCGCATGGGAAGGGAAAGTCCTCGGCGGAACCACCTTCCTGCCCCCCGCGATTGAGTGGGGCTGTGGAGCAAAGGTTGAAATCCAGGCCGATCAATATGACTGGGGCCACGAATCCGGCGGGGCTGAAGGCTGGCAGCCCGCCGAAACGATCCGGCCGGGATTCAATCCCACGATCAAGCGGATTGATGTGCCCGCCGCGCATCTGCTTTACCCGGCCATCATTCCGCCCATGATGGAAACTGAATGCCGCATTGGAAAAATTCGTTTTGTAGAAGAGCAAACGGAGCCTGTAATTGCCGCGCAGCCTATCCACGAAAAAAACAACCGTCCGGATGAAGCGGCGGCATGGCAGGCCCTGCTGCTTGAAAAGCGCCCCGTAACCGTCCCCTCCTCCACGCGCAGGCGGATTATCATTGATCTCGAAGATTATTACTGCGCCTATCCCGCGCTTCAGGTTTCCGGCGGCGCAGGCGCATCCATTGAGCTTCAGTGGGCGGAATCGCCCTACGGGGAACTCACCGCAACCTGGGATGCCCCCGCCGACTTCATCTATGGCCGTGAAAAAGGCAACCGCGATGTGCTCGAAAAAAAATATCTGTTTGGCGATCCTGACCGCTTTTTCCCCGATGGAAGTTCCTCGCGAACCTTTGAACCCCTCTGGTGGAGAGCCGGGCGTTATGTGCAACTGGTCATCCAAACGGCGAATGAGCCGCTGACTGTTGAGGCATTCACCCTGCGCGAAACCCGTTATCCGTTTGAACCGGAAAGTACTTTTTCATCCAGCGATTCCGATCTTCAGGCAGCACTCCCCCTGATGAAGCAAGCCCTGCTGACCGGCGCACACGAAACCTATTTCGACTGCCCCTATTATGAACAGATGATGTACACCGGCGACACCCGCCTCGAAGCGCTCGCGACCCATCAGATCACTCATGATCGTCGGCTGGCTGAAAAAGCCATCCGCCTGTTTAATGTTTCACGCTGGCCCAACGGCCTCACCCAGGCGCGTTATCCCACCGATAAATGGGTCGATATTCCGCCTTTCGCCCTCTACTGGACCAATATGGTCTACGACCACGCCCTCTGGCAGGATGCACCGCATCTCACCAAACAGTGGCTGCCCGGTGTACGCGCCGCGCTCGATTTCTGGTGGCAACACAAAAACTCTGACGGACTCATCGCTTCACCGGATGGCTGGAATTTTGTCGACTGGATCAGCGACTGGGCCAAAGGCGGCATCCCGTCCGGCGGCCTCGCCGGAGACGTTTCCGCTATTCTTAACGGCCACCTCGTTTATTCCCTGATGCTTGCCGCCGAACTGGAGGATCACGCAGGGGAACCGGAAACCGCGCAGCTTCAGCGCCGACGCTCGCGCGAGCTTACCGAGGCACTGATCGAACATTTCTGGGATGAAAAAAGAGGCCTTTTTGCCGATGATCTCTCGCACGAACACTGGTCTGAACACGCCCAGTGCTTTGTCATGCTCAGCGGCCTGCTCGACGAAGCCCGCTGCGACCGCATCATGGAAAGCCTCGCTGCTGCCGGGGAAGATACCGCCCGAAGCACGATCTACTTCTCCCACTACTATCTCGAAGCCTGCTGCCAAACCCGCCGGATGGATCTGTTTTTCGATCGCCTTGAGATATGGAAAGAACTGCCGGGGATGGGGCTCAAAACCACCTACGAATCTCCCGGAAACACCCGCTCCGACAATCACGGCTGGGGATCGCATCCGCTTTACCACTGCTTCGCTTCGATTCTGGGAATCCGTCCGGCGGAAATGGGCTACCGAAAGGTACACATTCGTCCCCAACTCGGGTCGCTGACCGAAGCCTCGGGAAAAGCCATTCATCCCGACGGTTTCATTGAAGCCGCCTTCCGGCGTGACGGAGAAAAACTGACCGGGGAAATCTCCCTGCCCGACGGCATCGACGGAATACTTGAGATTAATGGGAAAACGATCGAACTCGAACCCGGCGCAAAAAACCTGAAATTCTGATTCGTACAGAATCAGTGAATCTGGTGGTCATTACCCCGGATCAGATGACAGGCAAAGCCGACTCCGGCGGCAGATACTGCGATAAAGAGCATCAGCATGCCGAGCAGCACCGGCTGGCTTTTGCATTCCTTAACCAGTTCCGATTGATTGAAACTTACAAGGGGAGCTTTCATCGCACCAAGAGTCCTTTTTTTCTCAAGTGTGAGAATTTTTTGACTCTCGGAATATCCGCCCCTCACGCACGAAAACCCCAAAGCGCCTAACCAAAGAGTAAATAAAAACATACCTGTCGCAAGAATGGTGATAATGGTTTTTCCCTTCACAGCAGATCTCCTCCCAATTGTAAGTTAGAAGCAGATCGCGTTCCAGTTGAGGAAAACAGCGACTCAAAACCTGTTCGGTGCGTCCAGTGATTCCTCTTTGGCCAAAAACTGCGCACAGGTGTCGGTAGCCTGCACCTCTTTTTTATGGTGCGAACAGAATTGCATGAACGGATTCACCACATAGTGCGCACAGTAGCGGCAAAGGCGCTTGTTTTCGCCTTCGTCGAACACTTCGACTTTTTCGGAACGGTCAGCCTCGGTGAAGACCTGCGGGGCCGCGGTCTTTTCCTTAAAAGGAACGTCCTCTTCCGAAGCAAAGACAAACCCGCAAGCCGAGCAGCTCAGTATCTCGCCAGCTTTCGTCAGCCCCTCATAGACCGGCTCGCGCTTGAGAAATGCCTCCGTGTCGCAGTTTGTGCAGATGATCTCAACCGCTTTCATGGCTTTTCCTTTAACATAAACTTTCCCATCGCGGAACCTTTCCCCTACTATTTTGTCCGCCCGTGAAAACTGAAATGCCCATCCTCACAAATGCTGAATGGCTCGCGAAGCTCGCGGAAAACCGAAGCGCGCTGCGCGAAGATTTTTATGCGATGTATTCGAGCCTCACGGGCGGCATCACCACCGATCCGGCGCTGATGAGCGTTCCGTCCGACGACCATCTCGTCCACCGCGGCGACGGCGTCTTTGAATCCCTCAAATGCGTGAACGGACAGCTCTACAACCTTGACGCCCACCTCGAACGGCTTGAGCGTTCGGGCAAAGGCATCGGCCTCGCGATGCCCTGCCCTCTGGATAAGCTTGTAGAAATTATCTGTCAGACCGTTCGGGCGGGCGGACAGAAAACCTGCATGGTTCGTATACTCGTTTCGCGCGGCACCGGCAATATGGCGATTGACCCCGCCCTCTGTAACGGACCGGTTTTGTACGTCATCATCTACCGCCTCAGACAGCGAATTGAAAACGGTCGCCTCAAACCCGCGCGCGCGGCGTTGACTGCTTTGCCGATCAAACCGCCGCAACTGGCCGTCATCAAGGCCTGCAACTATCTCTTGAATGTGCTGATGAAGCTTGAGGCACAGCAGCGCGGCGGCGATTTTGTGATTTCAGTCGATGAAAACGGAAACCTCGGCGAAGGCGCCACAGAAAATATCGGCATTCTAACGCCGGATAATGAACTGCTGCTGCCCATGCCGGAGCGCGTTCTTTCCGGCACCACCGCCAGGCGCACGCTCGACCTCGCGCAGAACCTGGTGGCTGATGGAACGCTCCGGGCCGCAGAATACCGCAATATCACCCCGGCACAGGCCGCGCAGGCCAAAGAGATTTTTGTTTTCGGGACGACCGCTGATGTCACCCCGGTGATTGAATTCGAAGGGCAACCGGTCGGCGACGGAAAACCCGGCCCGATTGCAGAGAAACTGCTCGCCCTGCTCAAAAAGGATATGACGCCCGAAAGCAAAACATTAACGGAGGTATTCAAATGATGCTCCCCGATCTCCAGTCCAGCCTCCTCTGCGATGACGTGCGGCAGGAACGCAACGGAAAGTTCATGCTCATCGGCCTCTTCGATGCCATTCATACCGAGCGCTTTCCCAGCACTTTTGCGAAGCTCTGCCTAGTTACGCGCTGGTGCAGCGGCGATGGCCAATTTATTCAGCGTTCCCGCATCATACACCCCGACCAGAAAACCGTCCTCGTCGAAGGTAAAGACGTACAGATCAACCTGCCATCGCCGGAGGCCGCGGCCACCAGCGTCGAGGTATTCATCAATGTCGCCTTTCCAAAACCGGGCACCTACTGGGTGGAAATCCTGCTCGAAGGCGACCTGAAAATCCGTTATCCGCTCCGCGTTAATCAACTCCAGCAGCGTCGCCCGCCGGACAAAGCCCCCGGAGCCTAAAAGATACTTATATAAGGTTGACAGCGAAGACCTTCTAACCTACTTTTTCCCGTCTTTGATTCAGCGAGGAATTTCTTATGGAAGCGTATGCAGTAATTGAAACCGGCGGAAAACAGTACCGCGTGGAAAAGGACACCGTCCTGAGCGTGGAACTGCTGGGCACCGAAGCCGGCGAAACCGTCGAATTTGATCAGGTACTGGCCGTCTCCGACGGCAGTGAGCTTACCGTCGGCGCGCCGGTGGTAGCCAACGCCAAGGTAACGGCGAAAGTCATCGAAAACTACCGCGACGACAAAGTGGTCGTCTTCAAAAAGAAACGGCGCAAGGGGTACCGCAAAAAAGCCGGTCACCGCCAGGGACTCACCAAAGTAAAGGTCGAATCCATCAGCGCTTAATTTGCAAGGAGCAGGGTCATGGCACATAAAAAGGGACAGGGAGCTTCCAAAAACAATCGCGACAGCAATGCGCAGCGCCGCGGCGTAAAACGCTTCGGTGGACAGGAAGTAACCGCCGGCAGCATTCTGGTTCGTCAGGTCGGCAATAAATTTGTGGCCGGCTCTAACGTTGGCCAGGGCCGCGACTTCACGCTCTTTGCGCTCAAAGACGGCACAGTTGAGTTCGATAAACAGGGCCGCCGAATCAACATCCGCGAACTGCAAACGGCTTAAGTTTTCCAAACCGTTGAAAATAAAGAAGGCGGGCACTTGTGGCTCGCCTTTTTACTTATAGGATAGCCCCGTGAAACCCATTACATTCAGAGACCGCGTTAAAATTTTCCTGCGCGCCGGTAACGGCGGCGACGGCATTGTCGCCTTCCGCCGTGAAAAATTTGCGCCGCGCGGCGGGCCCGATGGCGGCGACGGCGGACGCGGTGGCAGCATCATTCTGCGCGGCGACACCAACGAAGACTCGTTGCACCGGCTCTACCATCACCCCCATCGGCGTGCCGACCACGGCGGTGACGGCAAAGGCAGCAACCGTACCGGCCGCAGCGGAAAAGACGTCGTCATCCCTGTACCCTGCGGCACCGTCATTCTCGACGCCGACACGGAGGAATTCATCGGCGAGATTCTTGAGGATGGACAGGAAACGCTGATTGCGCAGGGCGGACGCGGCGGACTGGGCAACACCCACTTCAAATCCTCCATCACCCAGGCGCCCGACAAATGCACCCCCGGAACGCCCGGCGTAGAACGCGCCTACCGTCTGGAGCTCAAGCTCATGGCGGATGTCGGCCTCGTCGGCTATCCCAACGCCGGGAAATCCACCCTGCTCACCGCCCTCACCGATGCCCATCCCAAAATCGCCTCCTACCCCTTCACCACCCTCAATCCCATCATCGGCACCCTCATTTACGAAAACTTCAGCCGCATCCGCATGGCCGATATTCCGGGCCTCATTGACGGAGCCAGCACGGGTCTCGGCCTCGGACATCACTTCCTGCGGCATATTGAACGTTCAAGGTTTCTGCTCTTCGTAATTGATATGGGGGCCGAAGACGGACGCGACCCCGTCGACGACTACAACAACCTCCGCAAAGAGCTGATTGCGCACAATCCGGAGCTGGCCAACCGCCCCTTTGCGGTGCTCGCCAACAAAATGGACATTCCCGAGGCGGCGGGACATCTCGAAAATTTCCGGCAGGAAACCGGTCTCGACCCGCTCCCCGTCTCCGCCGGGCTCGGCGAAGGCCTCGAACCGGTCAAAAAAATCCTTTACGAACAGTTCTTCGGCAAAAAGTAGGACAGGCTTCCAGCCTGTCTGAGACAGCCATAATGGCGGTCCTACATGGGGAATGTGCCAAAAAGCCTCTGGCCTGCCATGAGCGAGTAGATGCAGTGAGCGAGTCGAATGGTGGGCGTTACAGAACTCGAATCTGTGACCTCTGCCGTGTGAAGGCAGCGCTCTAACCAACTGAGCTAAACGCCCTCTAAATTTTTACTTCACGCTGAATTTTTTGGAGACGGCGGCCTCGGCATCCATCCAGTAATCGGCGGCACCTTTTTTGTTGCCGTCATTTTCCGCCGCAAAATAAGCAGCTTCATTCACCATTGTGTAGAATCTTTCTTTGGTAATGACCTGCTTTTTTGCAGCCGCTTTCTTCTTTGCCGGCCTGCCCGCCGTAGCCTTGGCAGAGGAGGGAGCCTTTTTGGCAACCACCTTCTTCTTGCCCTGCGTAGTCTTTGACGAAGCACGGGTAGTTACTTTCTTAGCGGTCTTTTTAGCCGCCGCTTTCTTGGTCGTCTTTTTCGACGCTGCTTTCTTAGCCATCTTACTCTCCCCTTTGAGGTTTAAATTCGGGGGCAGAGTAGCGTTCGGGGTTTTTAATGCAAGCCCTATTAAACTTCTTTTTTAGTTCGGCAAAAGGCGCTTTGAATAGATCCTGAAATGTGGTCTTCTCTACCGATGAAAACCTTTGAAGACAAACTCTCAGCGTGGTGTGCCGAAACGTGGAAACAGTGTTTTCCCGAAGCGAACCTGAGCGACATCTATCTCGGCGTCACCCCGGCCAAAAACGACCAGTTCGGCGACTACCAGTGCGAGGCGGCGATGAAGCTCGCCCGCGAACTGAAGGGCAACCCGCGCGAGATCGGCCAGCAGTTCATCGATACCGCCACCCTGCCCGACTTCGTCGAAAAACTCGAACTCGCCGGGCCGGGATTCATTAATATTCACCTTAAAACCGAGGCGCTGGCTGAACAGCTTGAAGCGATGCAGGCCGACGAGCATCTCGGTGTAGCCGAGCCCGGAAACGGCAAGACCATCGTAATTGACTACTCCAGCCCCAACGTGGCTAAGCCGATGCATATCGGCCACATCCGCTCCACCGTCATCGGCAACTCCATCGACCGCCTCTACCGTGCGCTCGGCTACAACGTCATTGCCGACAACCATCTCGGCGACTGGGGCACCCAGTTCGGACTCATCATTCTCGGCTACCGCGAATTTGCCGACCAGGAAGCCTTGAAGACCGCGCCCGTCGAAGAACTCGAGCGCATTTACGTCGAAAGCTACAACCGCTCCAAAGACGACAGCACCTGGCGCGACCGCGCCAAAGCCGAACTCGTCAAACTCCAGCAAGGCGACGAAGAAAACCGCGCGCTGTGGGAAAGCTTTGTTAAACTCACTCTCAGCGAATTCGACAAAATCTACAAACGGCTCGGCGTCTCCTTCGACCTCTATCGCGGAGAAAGCTTCTATAACGACGACCTCGCCCCCACCGTCGAAAAACTCGAACAAGCCGGACTCTCCGAAGAGTCCGACGGCGCACTCATCTGCAACCTCGAAGACGACGGACTCGCCGTCGCCATCGTCCGCAAATCCGATGGCGGCTTCAACTACACCACCACCGACATCGCCACCGTCATTTCGCGCACCAAAGAGTTCGCCCCGGCTGAAATCATTTACGTCACCGACGAACGCCAGCAGCTGCACTTTAAGCAGTTCTTCCACATTTGCGTCAAACTCGGCGTACCGACCAAACTCACCCACGTCTGGTTCGGCCTCATGCGTCTGCCCGAAGCCACCTTCTCCACCCGCGAGGGCAACGTCATCAAACTCGATGCCCTGCTCGACGAAGCCGAAGCCCGCGCCCTCGAAGTGGTTAAAGCCTCCAGCCCCGACATGGACGAAGCGCAGCAAAAAGAGGTCGCCCGCGCCGTCGGCATCGGCGCCATCAAATACACCGACCTCTCCCAGAACCCCACCAGCCTCGTCACTTTTACTTGGGAAAAAGCGCTTGCCATGGATGGCAACTCCGCGCCCTACCTCCAATACGCCTACGCACGCATCGCCTCGGTTCGCGACAAGTACGCGGAAAAATTTCCCGACATCAACCCCGACGAATTCCCGATTGTTCTCACCGAAGAGCAGGAACGCCGCCTCGCGCTAAAAATCACCCGCTTCCCGGCGGCGGTCGAATCCGCCGCACGCCTGCATCGCCCGAGCGTCATGGCCGACTACCTCTACGACCTCAGCCAAGCCTACAGCTCCTTCTACCAAAACGTCCCGTTCCTCAAAGCCGACCCAGGCCCCCGCGAAAGCCGCATCCGCCTCTGCGCCCTCACCGCGTCGGTATTGAAGAACGGCCTCTCCTTGCTAGGAATCGAGACGCCTGAGAGGATTTAATTTTTTCACCACCTGAAAGCGAAGCGTCACATAATTTCCGAAGGAAATAGTGCCAACGGCACGATTCAAGGGCACAAAGAACACAAAACGTAGACGCGACGCCCCCGTCGCGTTTCCAAGGTTTGGAAAATCAATTCCTAATAGGTAGGGACGGCTGTCCCAGCCGTCCGCGGCGCGCTCGGAGAGCACGCCCTACCCAACATCAGCTTCCAAACACCCTATGTGCCAATGAAAGTGACACACAAAAGTGAAACGCACAGGGCGCATAGGAGAAAAAAAACGGGAACCATTAAACAACTGTCAGCCGAGGACCGGAAGCTGACCCAGCCAAGTTCGTCGGCGGAAGTGCCGGCGGTCGGCCGAAAACGCCGACACAGCGAAGCGTACAAACTTCGTATTCTTGAAGAAGCCGACGCATGTAAGCGCGGCGAACCTGGAGCCTTACTTCGACGTGAAGGTCTGCATCATTCCTCCATTATCAAATGGCGAACATGGAGGGATACCATGGCAGACAAAGGCTTCACCCCGGAAAAGGATAAGAAGGCGATGCGCAATGAACTAGCCCGATTGGAGCGGGAAAACAAGCGTTTGAAGCTGAAGCTTGAACGTTGTGATGCGATGCTGTACCTTCAAAAAAAAGCATTTCAGATCTTGGACTTGATGCCCCCGGACGAGACGAGCGGAGAAAAGAGCTGATGAGCATCGCCCAACGAAACCAGAAATGCTTTACGGTTACGGAGCTGTGCAAACCGTTCATATGGCTGAAGTTTTGTCAACAGGGCAAAAAAAAGGGGCTGACCCAGATAACTAATTCATTTTCTCATCAAACCACTGTTTTAATTGGGCGAACTGCGGTTTGGCTTTGGATTGTTAAACCGCCACTCACACGCCTTTAAACA
>Ga0190284_1000854_pt1 | contig 14829 bp, 12 predicted proteins | sample 48691812_MG_FD_161668 | JGI IMG/M metagenome (GOLD analysis project Ga0190284, IMG submission 161668) | Hydrothermal vent microbial mat bacterial communities from Southern Trench, Guaymas Basin, Mexico - 4869-18-1-2_MG | ecosystem: Environmental > Aquatic > Marine > Hydrothermal vents >...
ACACGCCCCGCCCGGTGCGGTCGGGTCGACGGGGCACAAGAAACCAGGCGCGGGGGGATAAAGCGCGGTCAAGATGGTTTCTCACGGGAGTGGAGGCCCGCGATGGCGGTCCACCCGGCAATACGAATGAGGTGCGCGCTGATCGCGACGGCGGCGGTTCTGCTTGTCGGCGGGTGCGGTACCGGTGTGGTCGAACGTCTTTTGCCGGCAGCGGGCCGGACAGCTCCAGGCGAGGACGCTCAAGCCGAGGGGGGCGAGGGAATCAATCGCGTCCTCGTTGCACCGGCCAGCCGGGGAAACTCTGCGGAGATTGATGCCTCGCCCCGGCCGGTCCGCGTCTACCTCGTCGGGCCGTCGTCGTACCTGGCGACCAATCAGCCGAATCCGCCAGGTCGTTTACTGGAGGAGCGCAAGCTGGAGGAGATGAAGAAACCGACAGAGCGGCGGACCTCCCGCGACGCCTTTGAGCGCCGGGATGGTTCGCCGGAGATAGATTGACGGAACCAGGCCCACGTCATGCGGCGGAGCAAGGATCGGCCGAGACCGAAAACGAGCCGCGTGGCGGTTGATGCAGGAGATCAGTGCTTTCATTTGTGGTAGGCGTTGTCCCGCCGGGCCGGCCGGGAACCGGAATCCAGAGGCCGGTTCCGGTTCCAGCCGACCGGCGGCGGTGGCGTCGCACGTGGAGAGGGCAGAAAGGAGGTGTACGGGCATAGAAAATGAACATGCACGAGTGTGGAGGGAGTGCCCTGTGCGGGGCAAGACCGGAGGGAAAAAAGCAGAGGCCGGGCGGCGACGATCGCCGCCCGGAAAAGGGGCTCATCGCAGCCGCGACGCCAAAGGCGCGCGACCACGAGGGCCTGGTAGAACATTGTCCTATTGTAAACAAGGAAACAAAAAATGAAAGCCTTTATCGCGACAATCGGCATCTGTGCGTTGCTGCTCGCTCCCGTCGCAGCAACCGCTACTGTACAAACCTTCACCTGGACGGGGACCGTCAACGGGAATTGGCACATTTCAGGCAACTGGACCCAGACGCCGGGGTCTGGATCGTTCCCCGGCGGGCCATCGGGCTGGCCGCCGGTTGAACGTACCACCGACGTCGTCGCGATTGACCACGACGCGGCCAACCAACCGCAGTTTACGAGCAGCTCCGGCGATGGCACCAACAACGATAGGGAGATCGCTTTACTGACGCTCGACGCCGAGACGGACGACGATACCGTCACCTTCGACATCACCGGCGACGAGCTCATCGTGAGCGGCGATACGACGCTGGTGGCTGCCATCGATGCCGCGAACAATGCCACAATGACCATCAACGGTTCGGGCGCCACCTTTGAACCACAAGGGGACATTCTCCTCTATGGCGGCGACCCGAACGGCACACGCGGCCAGGCCAAGTTCTCGCTCGAGTCCACCGGATCGCTGTCGGCACCTGTCGACCTGGTCATGCAGGGCGACTCCCGCTTCGAGACCCGGCAAACCCACAGCATCAGCACGACGGACCTGAAGATCGAGCCGGATACCGTTGACAATTACATGACCGAGGCCGTCGTCCAAGTGGTCACCAGTGGCCACAACTTCACCGTGGATGACATCACGATCGGTGGCCTCGACGAGTATGCGAGCCGCCTCGAAAAGACCGGCTCCGGCGAGATCACCGGCAGCACCATGACCCTGACGGCCCCCACCGACGTGGCCGCCGACGTCAAGTTTCTGCTCAGCGCCGGGATCGCCGACATCGATGGCATCGTGCAACTGAATAGCGACAGCACCAATGCCGCGCAGGCCATCATCGAGGTCAGCAACGATGCTACGTTCGAGCCCAACTCCATCGACTGCAACGGCGGCGACACCGTGGGCGAAGAGGCTGAGCTTATCTTCAATGAGGACGTGACCGTCCAGACCGGTGGGACGAGCTTCTACGGCCTGTGCAAGGTGACTCTCGGGGCCAATACGAACTTTTACGCTAAGGCCGTGACCCTGGAGGATGCCGCCGTGGACCTGATGGTGACGGGAACAAACGCAACCTCGTCGGTGTTCAGGCTCGATAGCTGGACGAACACCCTGGACGGCGACGCGACCTTTAACGGCCCGCTCGTCGTGGCAAGATACTAGGCGCCTTCAACGGGGCGAGGGAGACTCGCCCGGCGACCGCGGACGCAACATAAGTGCAGTTCGCGGACGCTGGTCCGCAGGGCAGGGGAGGAGCAACGAAACTTCCGGGAACGTCCCGGAGGAAAGTTAAGTGAACCAAAACGAGCAGACGGCCAAGCCATGATGCGGCTTCGCTGATGCTCCAGGAAAAGGATAGTAGAAATGAGAACTCGATTGATTCTGACAATCGCCCTCGCGGCGTTCGTCGTGGATGGGGCAGTGTCGTACGCAGGGCTTGACTACCGTACGAGAGACAGTGCAAGCGGAGATTGGAATACCGAAATCTGGCAACGCGAACAGACCCCCGGCCAGGGTGATTGGCAGAATGTTGCCGACTCGCCCGACGCGACCGACGACACGGCCCTGATCCGCTCAGGGGCCACCGTGAACGTTGTGGGCACGGACGGCGAGGCGGTCGTCGGCACCCTGACGGTCGCGGCCGCGTCCGACGCCGTCCTGAACATGCTCCATGCCGGTGTGCTGGAGATCGAGGACTCCCTCAGCATTGGCGCCAACGGCATCTTCCGCTTCTACGCGGACGATGACGAAACCGCGCCCATCCTGCGAGCCACGGATAGCCTTGAAATCGCCGGCGCGATCACGATTCAGGACCCGGAGGATGCCGATGGTGGTGCCGGAGGTCAGATCGTAGCGGAGACGGTCAACGACTGGGTGATCCTGAGCGGTACGATCACCGCCCAGCACGGTCTGCTCGACATCACCAGCGACATCGAGGTCGATGGCACGATCCTGGCCAACGCCAGCGCAACTGCGCGGAGGATTAGCTTCACCGGGGAAATCCGGGGAGGGTCCACCGGGCTGATCGAGGCGTCGGGTAACAGCAACGCTCGGGTCCATTTTGACACCGGCAGCGCCTTCAACAACGCCATTGACCTCAAGGTCGATGACGGTGCCAGGATGCGGTTCAGCGACACCAATGACTATTCGGCGGGTGGCTTCAGTGTGGCGTCGGGGTTTTTCGACTTCGACTCCGGCGTCAGCGGCACATTCACCGAAGACTACAGCCACTAGCCGGACTCAATCGGAGTAGATGCAGACAACACCGTGTCCATTTCCGATTGACCGACAATCCGTAGCGTGCGGGTGGCGATGACTCGTCGCCACCCGCACCTTCCTCTGGCCGCTTGAGGACCGCGCCACAGGTCGTCCTCGCCGGCCCAATGTCCGGGCCCACCTGGAAGGAGGTTTCAACATGTTCACCGTGCCAAGCAGGACGGGCTTCGCTCATCTACGTCAATACACATTGGGCGTCCTGGTGGGCGTGACGTTCCTCTGCGTGCCCGCGGACCGCACCGAGGCCTGCGCCATTATGAACGGCTGCGTCCTGATCGTGCCGAACGGCTGCACCTATGTCGTCAGCGGCACGGAATCGTACTGTGTGGTCTTCGTGGCCAACGGGGGCGTTCTCGAACTTGCCGACGGCGCCGTTCTGGAGATCAGCGACTCGCTCACCATCGACACCGATTCCCAAACTCCGGCCAACTCCGGGGTCTTCCGGTTCTACGCGGACGACGGCGAAACGGCGCCCATCCTGCGGACAACCGACAGTCTGGAAATCTCCGGGCCGATCACGGTCGAGGATCCGGCTGACGGCGACGGCGGTGCCGGAGGCACGATCGCAGCGGAGACGGCCAGCGACTGGGTGATCCTGAGCGGTACGATCACCGCGCAGCACGGTCTGCTCAACATCACCAGTGACATCGAGGTCGATGGCACGATCCTGGCCAACGCCAGCGCAACTGCGCGGAGGATTAGCTTCACCGGGGAAATCCTGGAAGGGTCCACCGGGCTGATCGAGGCCTCGGGCAACAGCAACGCTCGGGTGCTTTTTGCCAGTGGTAGCGCCTTTGACCTCGACAGTGCGATGGATCTCAAAGTGGCCAACAGCGCCAGGATGCGGTTCGTGGACACCAGTGACTATGTCCTAGCCGGTGGCTTCAGTATGGCGGCGGGGTTCTTTGACGTCGACGCCAACGTCAGCCTCGAATTCACCGGCGCTTACACCCACTAGCCGGGTCCCATCGGGACGGACGCCGACCATGCGCCGCGTCTGTCCGACGCGGGCGAAGACGCCTCGGCCGGCAAGCGTTTGAAGGCATCGATCGATCGGTTTGTTGTTGCCGACCAGGGTTTAGCAGGCACTTTGAGGAGAGCAGAACATGTCCACCGTAACAGACCGACAAATCCGCGCACCGCTGCACCGGTGCACCTTCGTGCTCCTGGTCAGCGCTTTGCTCTGTGCTCCGACAAGCGCAACCGGGTCACCCTGCGCCATAGACGTCGGCACAGTCTTGATTGTGCCGGCGGACTGCACCCACGTGATCAGTGACCCACAAACCTACAACCTGGTCTTCGTGGCCAATCGCGGCGTCCTCGAACTCGCCGCCGGTGCGGTGCTGGAGATCAGGAACACCCTGTTCATCGAGCCCCTGGGTGTCTTTTGTTTTAACGCGGACGACGGCGAGTCCCCACCCATTCTCCGGGCCGCGGGGGTGCTCGAAATCACCGGCCCGGTCACGGTCGGTGATCCCGCGGACGGCGATGGCGGGGCCGGAGGCGTCATTGCGTCGGAGACGGGAGAGACCTGGGTTGTCCTCAAAGCTGACGGGCTCATCGTCGCCGACTGGGGACCGCTGGACATCATCGCCGACATCGAAAACAACGGCACCATCCGGGCCAGCGGGAACGACCCGGCCAGGAGAACCAGAATCTCGGGGGCGATCTCGCCCCAGTCCAGCGGCAGGTTCGAGGTGACGGACCACGAGAACGCGAAGATCATCTTCGATCCCGGCAGTCGGGCAACCATCACCGGAGGGGCGCACTTTGATGTCCGGGCCGGGACCTTGGAGTTCAACGACACGATCGAAACGCTTGGCGGGGTGCGCATGTTGAGCGGAAAGATCGTGGTCGCCCCTGGTTGCATGTTCAGTGCGTCGGGCCCCTTCGTGGAACCGTGATTCCCTCCGGCGCGGCGAACTCGGGTCGTGGTCCAGGATCGGAGCTCGAATCGAAAGGGGGGCGATGTGGCGGTCGAAAGGTCCGTCCGGTTCGGCATGCGCCGAGAGCGTGAAACGAGAAGATAACCGGCGTTCCCCGAGGCGCTCAACGCGAAGGACACCTCCGAATCAAGAGCGGACCGTTACTCCTCTGTCGAGGATGAGCATTGCGAAGGGCTGGAGGGTCAGTCGCTCAGTGAGGAGCCGAAGGCTCGCTGAAATGCGGCGAAGTCCGCCAGATCGATGTCGCCATCGCGGTCGTTGTCGAAGCTTAGCAGGGCGTGGGGGTTGGTGGGCTGGAGGCCGGGGCCGAGCATGTTTGCGGTGAGCTTCTCGCAGTCGGCCAGGTCCACCACCCAGTCGCCGCTGAACGTGCCCCTGGCGCTGGCGTAATCGCAGGGCATCGGCTTGAAAGCCATCCCGAACGGACGCCACAGCCGCTCCACATTGGGGGGTTTCCCGTCCCAGAAATCCAGCTTGCCGATGATGCTGAGTTGGTCGCCCGTGGCCGGGTCGAACTGGTGAATCGCGCCCGCCATGTAGTACCCTGATCCCGGTCTCGGATCGGGCACAGCCGTCTCGCGGGCCGAGACAAGAAGATGACCATCGGGGGCGTACACCAAGTCGAACGGCGATCTCATGGCCTCGAAGGCGCATGGCGGCGGGTTCGGCGGGAGGTCCATGCAGGCCGCCGTGGGGACCAGTGTGTCCACCAGCACCAACGGGTCAGTCGAGTACCGGTCGACCCGATGCCAGTTCGACTCGACAACGTCGTAAAACAGGCCGTCCAGCGATTCCACGATCCCGAACTTCTCGCCCAGGTCCACGACCTCCGCGATCACCTCGTACGAATCGCTGCCGGCGTCGTACTCGTACTCCCGAAGCGTTGGAACCGGCGATCCCATCGTATCGCCGATGACCAGCAGGTTGCCATTCGACGCCCATCTGGCCTCGTATGGTTTGACCATCGGTGGCATCATCACCAAGCCCGGTGTATCGGAGACGAATCCCCACGTTGAGGACACGTGATCATATTGGTACTGCTTGGTGATGACATCAATAACCACACCGTTTGAACTGACGGCCGCCTGGTTGTACAGATTCCCTTCCGGCCCACCGAACGTCAGGCCCCTGGGCTTGGGATTCCCGTCGGCCGGAGGTGGAACCAGATACCCAAGAAAACCGCCGGTGTTCCCGTCGTAGCGAATCACCACGCCTCCAGGCGAAAAGGGGGGCAGGCTGGTCACCAGCAACTCGCCGTTGGGTGCCCAGGCGAGGCGCTCCGGCCGCTCAAGCTCTGTCTCAACCGTCTCTGCCCATGTCGTCGCCCCCGTAAAGATGCAGACGAACTTGCGGGTGTCCCAATCGTACTGGACGATGTTGTTCATCTTGCTGTTGCAAACGTATAGGTCGCCTGCGGCGCCGCGAGGGCAGTTGGGCACGACTTCGAGAACGTCGGGAAGTGTCGCGCTCTCGCCGCCGGGGTTGATCGCCGTAACCGACCAAGAGCCCCCGGCAGTCCCGTCGCTCAGGTCGAAGTACCCCCACAGGTAGTCACCCTCCCCCGTTGCGATGTAGTTGTACTCGACGGAGCCGACGATGTCGGGCTGACCGGCCTGGACGAGCTTGATCGTCACGCCGCTCTCGATGTCCGCGCCGTGCAGGCGGAAATACCGCGGCCCGCAGGTGTAGGAATGGGTCAGTGAGAAGTCGGTCAACACCGGCGTGGCGGCGAGGACAGGAGGGGCAAAGAGGAGCAGACTCAACCAAGCCGTACACAAGCCTCGCGCGCCGGCTAAAGAACCTCTTCGGTCGAGCGAGCGATCCCATACCTGCATGCCTTATCCTCCACTAGGGGCTCTCGCAGCATCGCTACGAACGGAAACCTGCCGCGTACAACCCGGCAACGAGAGATGTACCTCTCTGGAGGAAGAAGTCCTTGAGAACTGAGATTTGTTGCCAGGAAAGGTCTGCTGCGGCTGGGGAATCTCTTGAGGTGTGTAGCCGCCCGAAACTCCATACACTTCGCGCTGCAAGGTCAACTGCTCTACCTCCGCACTGATCTACTGCCGAACGCACCCCAACGCTATGGATGCGCATCCGATGCTGGCAGCATCCGTTCAAGCGCCAGCGTCAAGAGCCCCTATTCGAGAGCCCTTTCCCTCTTCTACTCGGCGGACCGGCGGCGTCGGCGAGCCATCGCGGCCGCGCCGACAGCCAGCATGGCCAGCGATCCAGGCTCGGGCACAAGCGCGCCGGCCTCGATCGGCACACCCGGATCGGTCTCATAGCCCCACGCGAAGGCGTCGAGGTCCGGACCAGTTCGAACCACCCCGATCCAACCGTATTGGTCGCCGCTGCCCAGATCGAAGCGCACCCCAAGGTAGGTCTGCTGTCCCTCTGGGAGGTCCGAATACCCGTAGAACTGGACATAACCTTGCGAGCCAAGGGGAAGCCCGCTGGGGATGATCGTGCCAGCATCTACCCCGGCGGCGAATATCCCGTAGGTCGCGTCCAGTTGGAGCATGTCGTCCATGCCGCCACCGGCCACATTGCTCGGGACCGTGTTCGTGTGCAGGAAGACGCCTGGTGCCGTAGCACCAGGCGGCTGGACATTTGCCGGAGCGAGAATATCCAGCAACCAATTGGGCTCGCCTACCGCGCCGCCCCAGTCGAAGTGCTCGGCACCGGGCGGGTTAACGTGCGCCACCGGAACTGCATAGGCCTGCGTGCCGCCGGCGATCGCAACTCCGGCGGCTAGCGCCTGGGCAGCGCGTTTGCGCCGTAGTTTCTTCTTTTGAGACTCGCTACTGGCGGGTCCCGTCTGACATGTTTGCTTCATCCCACACTCCTCCTGTGCTTACGAAAGAGACTTCCGACCAGAACCCCGGCCACGCGGCCCAGGGTTCGCCCATTATTCGCATACGTCTCTCTCCCGAGGAGGCTGTCGGCTTTCAGCCTAGCTCCTCCGGCTCCCCACAACGCTGCCCCGACTGGGGCCATGACCGTGAGAACTCAGCATAACAGGGATGGCCGGTCGATGTCAAGAGGTTTCTGCTGATTATTTTTGGAAACAGTCTCCAGAGAGGGTTGACGCGGAACGGTGCCCGCTGTTATACTGATACCGCGCGCAGGGGGAGTGGAAATGCGCTCAGGCGCGGGAGGCAGAAGCATATGAGCAAGGGATCGCAACCCACCGAGACGGTTCTAGGGGGCACCAATGTGCTTGTACGGGATCAAGAACAGGGTGTAGCGCCGTTTGAGGCCCACGCGGCCGGCATTCTGGGGCGGCTGCGCGAGGCGTTCGAGGAGATCGTCCATGCACTGCCCGGCCCCGTAGAGCGGGCGCACGAACTGGAGAAGACTCTGAAGATCGACCGGACGCTGGCCTGGAAGATCATGAAGCTCGTCGGAGCCAAGGATGGGTTTCGTGTCGCGAAACACGTTCCCAAGCCCGTCGCACTGGGAGTCTTCCTGCGTGCCGCTGCGCGGGCGGAGGTCCCGTCCGCACTGATCGATTCGGTCCGTTCGGCTGCTTCCGAATTCGAGCGGCTGGAGCAAGTTCATGCCGACGACCGCAGTACGCTGGAGACGATGCTGGGCGATTGCGCCGGCGAAGGTGACCCCCAATCGCACCTAGCCCACAAGCGCGCGGCGTTTCGAGCAATCCGCCATTTGTGGGGCTTGCACGCGACGACACACTTGGTGGCGGCGCTTCTCCAACCTTCGGCCGAGGCGGGGCGGGTCGATCTCGCGTGGATTTGCGGGCACGTGGACCTGAGTTGGCTACGGTCTGGGGCGCGCTGGGTGCTGGCCACTTCAAAGATGTCGGATGAGGATCAACAGGTCCGCCGCCCCATGGTCCGCGACCCGATCGATGGCGAAACGGCCGCAGGGGGAGTTCCGCTGCTCAAGCAGTTTTGCAGTGAACCCCTTCCACAGTTCCGGCGCCTGGACGTCGCTCCCGGAGTTGTGCAGGACGAGTTGATCGGCACCGGCCTGGGCAACACCGCTGCGGTGACCTACTTCACGGGCGAGATCACACGGAGCGTGGGTTCCGCAACGCGGGACGAGCACAACACTCATGACGAGATCAGCGCCAACGTGAACGTGCCGGCGGAGGTGCTGATCCTGGACATGTTCGTACGCGACGATACGTTCGGTGCGATCGACCCGGAGCTTCGCGTGTACCGCGGGACGCGGGAGGCGCGACGCTTCCCCTTCACCGAGGCGGACGAATTGCACCTCGGCGAATCGCTGGCCCACCTCGGCAAGGGGCTGAGGCGCGTGAACGTGCGCGACGTGCCCCGGTACGTTGAGATGTGCGCGCATGTCTTCGACAATCTGGGCTGGGAGGCGCCGCGATTTGACGTTTATCGCTGCCGGGTCGAGTATCCGGTCGTTCCGTCATCGGTGACGATGCGCTTCGAACGCCCCGAGCGCCTGCCCACCTAACCTCGCCTCCCACCGCAAAGAGAATGTAGCTGTTTAGACGCTCATAGTGGCCCGACATCGGACCTCGTAGATCGTGTCCGGGGCCGGCACCGTCATGGCGGCATTCCCGCCGCCCGCCCGCAGTTCCAGGGCATTCTGGTGCGTCCAGGGGCGGCTGGCAGCGGCCGAGCTACACATGCTCCGCCGCCGCCGTCGCCGCTCGGCTCAGTGCCGCGTTATCCGCCACCTCAGCCGCCGGAGGGGGGACCCGTGAACTGCGCGTGGAACACCGCGTAATCGTTCAGATCGATTCCCTGTCCGCAAGGAGAGGCCCGATCAAAGGCCGCCAGACATTCGGCGGTGGACTGCTGGAAACAACGTTGGAATCCGGCGTAGTCCAGTAGGTCCACGTACCCGTCCGTGTTCCAGTCCGCCAAGTCGCACGTGTCAGGGAGACCGTTGCCGTTGCAGTCGGTCAGCGGCGGTCGGAAGGCCAGGCGGAAAGGCTTGACGAAACTAGGTCCCGAGAACGGGAGGGTCGCTATCAGAGCGCCGGTCGAATCGTCGTACTTGTAGACCGACCGGGTCTCCTTGTGGGAGACGTAGAGATGGTTGTCCGGCCGAAACTCCAGGTCCATCAGTGATGCTGCACCGAAGGCACCAACATCGGAGACGAAATCCCCAATGAGGGCTCCGGTCGTTCCGTTGAATTGGACGATGTTGTTGCTCCCGGCATCGGCCACGAACAGGTTCCCGTTCGGGCCGAAGGCCAGGGCCGATGGACCAGCCAAATCCACGCCGCCCGCGCTGGCAAAGACCCCTACCTGCACGCCGGTACCACCATCGAACTCGACCACTTCGCGGGTCTGGTTGTCACAGACGAAGAGGTTGCTGTTGGGGCCGAAGGTCAGGCCATAGGGAGCCACCAGCCCGGTGGTGGCGAACGTGCCCATCGATGCGCCCGTCTGCCCGTCGTATTCAAGGATGCCGTTGGTGCTCGCACCGTTGGAGCCCACATTGGCGATGAACAGGTTGCCGCTGGGGCCGAAGGTCAAGTCCCAGGGGCTGAACAGGCCGCCGGCCTGGGTGGCCACGAAGTCGCCCAGGAGGTCACCCGTCACGCCGTCGTAGCGGCGGACGGTGTGGAGCGTGGCATCCTCGTCTCCCACGAGGAGGTCGTCGTTGGGATGAAACGTCATCCCCAGCGGTTGGAACATGCCTCCACCCTCCAGCGGGATGAAGATGCCCAGAAATGCCTCGGACCCGGAATCGAACTGCTCGACCCAGCCTTTGGCCGGAGTGGAACCCGCAACAAACAGGTCGCCATAGCCGTCCACGTCACAGTCGTCGGGAACGCCGTTCGAGTTGCAGTCCGGCTCGCACTCGTCGGGCACGCCGTTGGTGTTGCAATCCAGGCTCGATCCGGAGCCGACGTCGCACTCATCGGGCACGCCGTTCAAGTTGCAGTCCAGGCTCGTCCCGGCGGCGATGTCGCAGTCATCGGGAACACCGTTGGTGTTGCAGTCGGTTTCGCATTCATCGGGGATGCCGTTGGTGTTGCAGTCCAGGCTGGTGCCGGCCAGGATGTCGCACGAGTCGGCCACACCGTTGGTGTTGCAGTCCGGTTCGCATTCGTCGGGGATGCCGTTTCCGGTGCAGTCTTCGCTGGTCCCTGCGGAGATATCACAATCGTCGGGAACCCCGTTGGTGTTGCAGTCGGTCTCGCACTCATCGGGGATGCCGTTGGTGTTGCAGTCGTCGCTGACTTGGCCGTTACCATCCGGGTCGCTCGGATCGACGTCACAGTCGTCGGGCACGCCGTTGTAGTTGCAGTCGTCCTCCTCACATTCGTCGGGAATGCCGTTGGTGTTGCAGTCGTCGCTCGTTCCGCCGGCGACGTCGCACTCGTCGGGGACGTGCGTGCAGTTGCAATCGTTGCTGGTACCGGCCAGGATGTCGCACGAATCGGGCTCGCCGTTGGTGTTGCAGTCCGGCTCACACTCATCGGGAACACCGTTGCTGCTACAGTCCTGGCTGGTGCCCCCCAGGATGTCGCACGAATCGGCCACGCCGTTCGTATTGCAGTCGGGCTCACACTCGTCGGGGACGCCGTTGCCACTGCAATCCTGACTCTGCCCACAGCCCGACACGTCGCACGGCCCGCCGGGCTGGCCACAGTCGATATCGCAGGCGTCCGGAATGCCGTTGGTGTTGCAGTCCGGTACGCACACGCCCCAGGGATCGGCCAGTGCGATCTGGAGGTTCGGGTTGTTCACTGCCGTGCCAAGGTTGGTGCTGGGACCACATGCTCCAAAATAGATGATCCCGATGACCTGGCAAGTGTCCTGGTTGAAGAAGGCCGAACCGGAGTTCCCTTCGGTTATGTTCAGCCACTCGGCCACAACCACCGGCCCGGCGGACCCCTGGTAGAAGTCGGTGTACGTCCCCGTGATGGTCTTCTGCGCTCGATTCCAGGTGTCGGGCGTCGGCGGGAAGGTTTCGCCATAGCCGGTGACGCGAATGGTCTGGCCCTGGACCGGCGGTGGTACGGCTGCCAGCGTGTAGTACATGCCCTGGGCCTCAAAGGGCGTCAATTCGGTGTTGGAGTTCGGAAAGCATCCGAAGTAGCACCAGTCCCCTTCCTGCCCGATGTTCCGGACCTGGCGCGAGTCCGGGTCCACCGCGTACTGGTCATCAGGTGACGAGTGATTGATGTTGCCCGAGGGATCGGAAAGCGGCACGTTGAACTCAACGGTGTACAGGCTCCCGGCACAGTGACCGGCCGTCAGCAGACAGTGGCAGGCGTCGTCGATGATAAAGGCTGTGCAGCAGGCGCCGCCGTTGGAATTGAGCGTGCGCCCGCTCCGCGGATCATTCGACAGAATCCGGCCCGCACAGGACACGGAAGCCCGCGACTGCGCCTCGTCAGTGGCGGTGACGGGTTCAAAGACAATCCGGTTCGGTCCACTGCCGGGATAGGCAATCAACTCCACTTGCACGGCATCGCCGTTGAAGAATGCCGACTGGTTGAGCCACTGCTCCACGTGCGTGGCGTGCATGGTCTGCAACCCGCCGTCTGATAACGAGGCGAGCACGAGGTACGATCCTGTTCCCGACTCCTCATCGCCCGATAGCAGGACCTCGCGAAAGCTCAGGTAAACCGAGTGCGCGTCCGCCACGTCGGCGGTCGTCGAAAAGATGACGGCGGGCTCATCGCCCGTGTTCTCCACGAAGCCCGAATCGAAAACCTCCGCCCTCAGAACATTGACCGTCGCCAACAGCGCGCAGACTCCCCCCAAAACACCTAAGTGCCTTTTCATTGGAATACTCCTTAGTTCCAGATTCAGTTGTTCAGATTTGCCTTACACAGTTCCCGTCGAGCGGTGTCCCTGGCCGGACGGTCAAAGACCTCCTTTCTTTCCGCCGGGATGCAGGGCGTTCCGCCGTGGCTGTCGTCCAGCACGTTGAAGGTGCAGGAACGTCCTGCGGGGCTTGACGACGACAGCAGTAACTCCCTTCCATGCGATCCACCCTCTCCACTCAAGAGGGTTGTACGGACGAGCGCCCGGTTCTGTATGGTCTTTCCCCAGGAAAAGTCGCATTCCCTCTCCGCGCTCCCGATAACGCGCATGCACGCGCGGTGGCAGTACACTTTCCACCAAGCGTCGCGGGGCGCGTGGTGCGCAGGTGAGCTCGGCGATGACCAGCTTGTTCCGGGCCAGCTTGGGACGTGGACTTGGCCGACTGCGCCGGATTCCAACGTTGTATCCAGCGATCAACCGCTGAGTGTCTGGCGGCCTTCGAGCGGGCCTGTCCCTGTTGAGAGGGAATCGATCTGAACGATTACGCCGTGTTCCACGCTCAGCTTATGGGGCCAGCCTCCGGCGGAGGTGTGGCGGATAAGGCGGCACCGGACCGAGCGGTGATGGCAGCAGCTATGACGCGTGTCATTCAGATTGTTGAGCGAGGGACGGCGGAGTCCGTGCCTGGTTTACGCCGTGGGCGCTTCCGGCAGATCAAAACGCATGACCACCGTCGTCGGTATGATCGGATACCCACCGATAACGGATTGCCCGCCGTGGCGATCTTGATCACCTTCCAGCACAGCTTGTGGTCGAGGTTCAGGACGCGGCGCAGGTCGGTCGTCTTGGTCACGGTGCCGGGCGATGCGGCCGGCAACTCGGCCAGGGTCCCCCGGAGTCGCCCCCGGTTCCGGCGGCGGACCACCGCTTTTGACGTAGCGGTTGATGACCGTTTCCTGGTCGATTTCCAGGCTTTTCGTGCATGGCAGGCCCAACCGTGTGGTCTCCGCACCCACAGGTCCGCTGAAGACCATCCTGCCACGCCAGGTACGCAGATCGTCCGAGTCGTCCGTGTCCGTCATCTCGTTGTCCAGCAGCGCGGTATCGTACGCCCAGTCCCACGAAGAGACCGAAAGGCCGGTGGGATCGGCGAGGGCCACGAACGTAACCGTAGTTCCGCGAAAGGGTTGCGTGGAAGCGATGAAGGCGACTGGGGGTTCGTGGCACCAGGGTTCGATCCCTCTCCTGGTCCTCGCTCCCCGCCCCGCGCGGGTTTGATGCGTGGCCCCATATATAAAGGCGCGCGCCGGACCCGAAATGGCGAAACTATTTTCGATTATTTGAAGTTTTTTTTGGGGCAGACCATCGCCGAGCGATTAGACCGCCACTACAGCAAGGTCCACGCCTTCCTGTACGGCCTGTCGGGATCGGCCACCGTGGCGGACGATCTGGCCCAGGAAACGTTTCTGCGTCTGCTCACCCTTCGCGTTCCGGACGGCCGCGCCCAGGAGACGTACGTTTTGCGGGTGGCCCACACCTGTTGGAGCCAGTATCTCAAGAACCGAAAACCTACAGTGTCGCTGGATGACGTCGCGGCGCCGGCTACCCACACGTGCCCCCAGGAGGCGTTGGAGAAGGCGGAGGATGCCGCGGCCGTGCGGCGGTGTATGGCCCGCCTGTCGCCGGAGCACCGGGCAATCGTGTTTCTGATTTGGGACCAGGACTACACCTTGGTCCAAGCCAGCGATATACTGGCAATCCCGCGTCGGACGCTGGTGTCAAGATACCGGAGAGCATTGCAATGCCTGAAAGCCAGTCTTGGCCCGATGATGGAATGAGCCTGGAGGAATACGAGCACCTGGTCCTGCTCGTCGCCAGGCGTCGTCGCGGGGAACCGAGCGACGAACTGGAAGATT
>Ga0190284_1000856_pt1 | contig 14809 bp, 14 predicted proteins | sample 48691812_MG_FD_161668 | JGI IMG/M metagenome (GOLD analysis project Ga0190284, IMG submission 161668) | Hydrothermal vent microbial mat bacterial communities from Southern Trench, Guaymas Basin, Mexico - 4869-18-1-2_MG | ecosystem: Environmental > Aquatic > Marine > Hydrothermal vents >...
TCGACCAGAGGAACACCTTCCTACAAGCCGTAAGCTACCTCAGAGAACTACAACACCATCTGCAATCGCGCAACCAACCCTCATAAAGCGCAAGAACAGCACCATCGATTACCGTGAGCACGCTCAACCGCCCGCAAAAACCCCTTGTCCGTTTGTAATAGTGAAGCCGTTCAGAACCGTGTTCGGCCCCTCGCTGGAGGTGCACATCACCACAGGGTTCAGCCCGCCACCGTCGATGATCGTGACCTCGGGCCCCTTTTCGCTGATCAGAGTGATGGCCTTTCCGGAGAAATCGATCGATTCGAAAAAGGTCTCGGGCCGAACGATGATGGTGTCCCCCTCCACAGAGGCGTTGATGGCTTCCTGGATCGCCGCGTAGTCGTCTGGAACGTAGATCTTTTTAGCGTAAGAGACGCCGGCCAAGGTCTTGATTCATGTTCCCGACAAAAACATGCGAAGGGTGATCGGGTACGGCGTCTACTCGAGTCATGCTCTTGGAAAAAGGAGAGTAGTCTCCGTGATAACGGATCCTGTTGTTATCGATAAAATACTTGGGCACATTGCGAAGAAGAATCGCGTGCCGCCGGAAGGACACCCAGCCGTCTGATAGCCAGTTCCGAAGAGCAGCGCCAGGTCAACGACGAGACCGTCACGCCCTTTGAGGTAAAAATACGCTCCGAGTTCGGGGGTTTGGGCACTTTGGCCCCGAAGGAGAGGCCGAAGGAGAGGTCGGACCGGTAGGGAGTACGCCCTTTTCGGCGCAGATGCGATTCATACTCAGAGCGCACCTCATTCCGGCCGGTTTCATCGCTCAGTTTGGGCAAGAAGAAAGGGCTTGGCACGCCGCGAGATCGACCAACGGGATTGAGATTCCTATCCTCGAATCAGGTTATCGAGATTGATCGCTTTAGTGGCCAAGGTGTCGTTGTGTACCAGCTACCTTCGGGCTTTGACCTACCGTCGCTGGATTTCGCAACGGATGGCAGCCTCTACACCGTAGGCGATACACCTAGCGGTAACGGACTGATCAAGATCGATGTCGGGGCGCAGTCGTACGAGTACGTGTGTAGCCTACAACGGTGGTATCCCGACCTGTGCTTTGACGCTTCAGGTGACTTGTTTGGAAGCGACGGCGATGAGCTGTTGACGATTGACCCTTTGGGTGGCGGCGAGACGTTGATCGGTTCCATTGGTTTTTCAGGTGTCAACGGGATCGAATTTTCTTCGAAGTTCCGTCTGGAGTTGGTCTACGCACTTCCTTACGCCCGCCCAGGATACCTAACGTGGTGGAAGATCAAGCTTGCGAATGTAGGAGATTACGACGTATTCATCGATTGAATCCGCCTCGACGCTTTCGGACCAATGAACACGTCTAAGACGGTTTGGGCCGGAACGCTGACTTTCCCTGCTGGTTCCGAATTGTCAAACTGGATCGAACTTACTTTAGTACCTCATGCGCCCCTTGGAACGTACAAGCTGGAGATCATCGCAGAGTACAAGGGTGTGGACATTGCCTCAGGCCACTTCGATGTGGAAGTCGTGGAGTGATTGGAAGCCACAGGTCCATGGCTTCGTTCCCTACTCAACCACATCTACTACCCGCGCGAAGGGCCGGTAGAACTGCGATTCCGGAAAAGCTGGACGATCGGTCACTGGTACCAGCGCCACCTCACGGTACGATCTTAACTTCCACCGGATTGGACTGGAAATCATAGGGATGCTCGGTCGTGAAGGCGAAGTTCATGTAGGTTCCTATCCAGGAAGAGGGTAGCTGATCTGGTTGGAGATCGAAAGTCGCTACTGCCTGTCCGTCGAAGCCAAACCACCCTCTGAAATCACCAAAAGGAGGGAAGTTGAAATAATTGAGAATGTAGTTGAAGAAAAGGTCTTTATTCAGGGGGATCGAGTTTCCGCCCGGGAGAATGGTCCCTGGAGACGTGCCTGATACGCTCCCAAGAAGGAAGTACTGCCTCCTTTCATACCCTGTGCCCGGCTGGAGATCGAAGATCACCTGACCTCCCGCGGATCTCGAGATAGTGGTAACGTCAGACCATAAGGAGTTGATTGTGAGCTGTCCAGCGGTGTAAGAGTTGTTGGACTCGTTGCGCTCGCTAACGTCAACAGTCCAGTCGGCATATCCGCCGATATACCAGTTGCCCGGCGTGCTACCGACGTTGATAGGAAGAGGGGTGTTCGTGTAGATGTCGCCGGGATTCAGGTCCGGTACGGCGTCGTCGCCAAGCCAATAGTCATCGAGGTCGATGATATCGTCTTCTGAAAGATAGAAGCCGATCAAGGAACCCGCCCCGCACGGTAGATCCCCAACATTCTCGATGGTGTAGGTAATCGTCACGTCTGTGTTCGGGTTAACTGAGGAGGGGAAGAAAGTCATGTGCGTGACAACCAGGTCGGGGTTCGGTCCAGTCTGATCAAAGTATAACGCACCCATGTCCGCACGCGTGCCATCTGGGTCGAGTGGGGAGTTAGGGTCTCCTGTGTCAATGCAAGGCGATCCGGCCTGCAGATGGAAGTCGCCGTTGATTGGATTCACGAAGAGTGGATCAGCATCGATCATTCCCAAGCCCCAGTCGAGGGTGCAGCCAGTGTCAACATATGCCAAAGTCTGACCTCCCTCGACGTCGGAATACTTGATGGTAAGAGTAGAAGGATCTAAAATGTCTCCTACCCATATTTCTTTACCTATTGGCGCAGTGTTGTTCCATAGAATTCCGTTGACAATGACAGGTGAAGCGTTATCGATACAGCCAATCGCACCGCCAGACTCGTTTGCCTTGTTCTCCGTTATGGTATTGTTCATTATTGTGAGAGGAGAGCCTTCGCAGTAGATGCCACCGCCGCGAGTGTTAGCCGTATTCTTCCAGATGATGTTGTAAGCTATGGTAAGATCGGGGGAACTCCCGCCGCAAAAGATCCCCCCGCCTTCGAGAAGAGTCATGTTGCCTGCTATTATATTGTTTGTTATGGTGGCCGAAGCGCCTGTTCTGCTACAGATTCCGCCACCGAAAGAAGTTGCCATATTTCCTGTCACTTCATTGTAACTGATATCCGGCGCGCACTCCTGGCAGTACACTCCACCACCTTCATCGTTGGCGGTATTTCCGGAAATGGTATTATTGGTGATGCACATGGTATTATTGGCGACGGACGGCGAATGTCCCGAACCACGGCAGTAGATGCCGCCACCGTTGCCGGACGAGGCGGTATTTCCGCAGATAGTATTCTCCATAATCGAAGGTGAGGAGAAATAACAGTAGATACCGCCGCCATCCTGAGGGGCTTTTCCATTAGTCACTGTGAAACCGACTATCTTTGAATCCTTCCCTTCTCCGTTATTAAAAATAACCACAGGATTGGCTTGATTTCCGTCAATAGTGGTGACTGCTGCCCCCAGTTCACTCATGACAGTGATCGCTTTCCCAATGAAGCTAACATTTTCGACGTATATCCCCGGCCTGACGATGACGGTGTCGCCGTTGGTCGAGGCATTGATGGCCGCTTGGATGGTGGAGTAGTTATCCGGTACATAGATGGTGGCTGCGTGGAGCAAACCGATGGATAGCATGAATACGGTGACGGCGAAAACGTGCCTGCGCATGATCGTCCTCCTTCTTGTGCTTTAAAAGATTCCTTTTCGAAGCTTCCTGCTGGCAATCCTGATACCGAGAGTCAGCAGGACATAGAGCAACGTATCAAAAAGATCCGGAAGGGTCTACGGAAATAATCGGTACTGTTCCTGCCAGCACACCTTCCACAGAACCCGGAGCAGGTCGCGTTCACTGGCGGTCTTTTGTCCTGTCAGGATGGCTTGCTGGAGGGTAGAGGAGAGGTTCCACAGGTACGTCACCTGCTCCATCCGAGCCCGTGTCATTCCCAGTATCAATCCAAGAACCGAACTCGAAAAGAAGGTCACAGAAGACGTCCTTTTATCTGTGCCTCATCGCTTCTGGACCTTCTCGATCCCCAAGGCGATCCGCGGGATTTTGCTTCGCGACAGGCGGCTTTTGAAGCTGGTTTTGAGATGTGCCTTCGAGGCCGTCAAGCAGGCCATGAAGGACGCACTGCCCCAAGGCAGCGCAGCGAGCGCAACTTGCGGCGCCATCCTTGCCATCCACACCGCGGGAAACCTTTTGCAGTGGAATCCCCATGGTCATGGGATCGTGAGCGAGGGCCTTTTCGATCGCCAGGGTCAGTTTCATCACATACCGGATCTCGATGCCAAACTCGTAGACGATCTCTTCTTCGAGAAGCTCTTGACCGAGCTCTTGAAAAATAAGCGCATCTCGCCCGGCCTCGTCGCGTCGATGGCCACCTGGCGGCATTCCGGCTTTTCAGTGCACTCCACACGCGCTCCGGCCGATCCGAAAGATCCGGCCTTCTTTCACATGCTGCGCTACATGGCAAGGCCTGCAGTGGCTCTCTCAAAAATGTCCTTCGATCCGAAAGACGAGAAGGTCATCTACATAGCGGGCTTCAACGCCTTGCTGGGGACCGATCGGATCGAGGTCGAGACTCTCGAGTTCGTGGCCAAGGTCTTGATGCATGTTTCTGACAAGCATAGCCGTAGAGTTACGGCCTACGGAGTCTACTCGAGTCGTTCTCTTGGTGAGAGGAGAAAGCAGGCCCGGGGTGAGGAGCAGGCCGCAGGGATCGGCGCGACCGTCTCTTTTTACGAGCCCCTGACTGAAGCGGACGAGTGTGCCAAGAGACGAAGGCAATCCTGGGCGCGGCTCATTCAGAGAGTCTTTGAGGTTTCGCCTTTAACGTGCTCTCGATGCGGCGCAGAAATGAGGGTGGTCTCCGTGATAACGGAGCCGGTTGTGATCGACAAAATACTTGGGCACATTGCGAAGAAGGATCGTGCGCCGTCGGAAGGACATCCAGCCGCCTGATAGCCAGATCTGAAGAGCAGCGCCAGGTCAACGACGAGACCGTCACGCCCTTTGAGGTAAAAATACGCTCCGAGTTCGGGGGTTTGGGCACTTTGGCCCCGAAGGAGAGGTCGAAGGAGAGGTCGGACCGGTCTGGAGTACGCCCTTTTCGGCGCAGATGCCATTCATACTCAGATTTTCACCTCATTCCGGCCGGTTTCATCGCTCAGTTTGGGCAAGAAGAAAGGGCTTGGCACGCCGCGAGATCGACCAACGGGATTGAGATTCCTATCCTCTATCCTCCATTTCAAAATAGCCATACGCCCGCCATGGGGTAAAATCGTGTTTGTTTCAACTGTCCGCAGCCTTGTGGATCAGTTTACATATTGTTAAAAATGTTAAAAGTCGTCACCTTTCAACTGCAACCCAGGGAAACCGAGATTAGCATGCCTATCATCAAGAACCTTCTCGTAACCACCATTCTGACCATGTTTGTTATGATTTCCACCGTGGTCGGAGCGGAGAACTCCACATATTCGGAAGGCCAACTGTTTTTCCCCACTGCCTCCTTCGAGCAGAGTGGATGCCGTCACTCGGGCTTCGCCGAAGACGTCATCGTCTACACCGCCCACCAGAGCTGGCTCTCGCGTATCTATATCCTAGACATGAACGGAACAGTGATCCGTTACTTCGAGTACTCCTTTTATTACTTCGCCGATCTAGAGGTGGTGAACAACGAGATCTACGTGGCCGAGGCTTTCGCACCGCGCGTGTACAAGGTTGATCTCGAAACAGGAGCTCTCGAAGTGGTCATCGACGACTGGAACCTCTTCTATTTCTACGACCTGGCCTTCGACGGCAGCCATTTCTACCTCACCGAGTGGTCGCTCAACAAGTACGACATCAACGGCACTTGGCAGGGTTCAACTCCTTTCGGCGATGTTTTCGGCGGTGCTTGGGACGGGACCTACTACTGGACCCTCACCGATCAGAGCGAGATCAAATGCTGGGACATCTCTCTATGGCCGAATCTCGCCGAGATCACGTCCAACAACTTTGCACCGCCCAGCACCGACTGCCGTGGTCTCTGGTTCGACGGCGACTATTTCTGGAGCGCCGAGAGCATCGACAGCGTCCTCGGCAAGATCTACCGTTTCGACCACAGCGGTGGTGTGGTGGAGCAGTGGACGGAACCGGGATTCATGGGTTGGTCGGCGTGTGTGGTCAAGGGAGGGGATTTCTACGTCGATAACGGCGATGCCGAATTCAGCTCTTATGGTAGCTGGCAGCCGATTTCCCATCCCAATGGACACGATGGAGATCTGCTCTACACCAAACCTGGGAGCGGAGCCCGGAAAGCCGCATGGCGAGTCGATTCCCTCGTCGCGCAAGCTGAGACGTACGAAGTCTATGTCTGGAAATTCGACCACTCCTCGTCGTCGGTCATGGCCACAAACGCACGTTACAAGGTTTATCACAAAAACGGTAACTCAGATTGGATTTTCGTCAATCAGTCCACACCGGGCAAGGAGTGGATCCTACTCGGGACGTTCGAGTTCGATAACAGCAACCCACAGGGTGTTCTGCTCACCGACTTGGCAGATGGTTTCGTGATTGCCGATGCCATCAAGCTGGTTCCTGCTGGGAAAAAATAATATCACCGTTCCTCGTCGCTTCACCGCCAGCAACAGCGGATGCCGACCTGTCAGAAGCAGGTTCCACCGGAGGAGGGATCCTTTTGATCGAGGAGGTTCAGATCAAGGTAATAATTCAGTTTCAGAATCTTACCTCATTCCGGCCGATTTCATCGCCCAGTTCGGGCAAGAAGAGAGAGGTTGGTACGCCGCGAGATCGACGACGGGGATCGAGATTCCTATCCTCCGATGAATATTTTCATCGACCAACCACCACACAAGGCGACAAACACGAGCGGCACGGTCGCATCACCCTGCATGCCGCGCTTTCTCCCAATCCTTGAAACGCTGCCAGCCGTGCTCGAACAGAGGCGTGAACACGCCGCGGCCGAGGTGGGCCTCGATCTCAGCGCGCGTCCAGAACCGCGCCTCGTCGATCTCGTCGCGCTGCACCACGATGGGTCCTTCGTAAACGAGGCGGTAGGCGCGCGCGAGCTCGGTCTCCACCTTGCTGCGCCAGACGTAGTCGTAGAGACGCTCAAAGGAAGTGTCCCGGATACCAAGCTCCTCGAAGAGCTCCCGCTCGGCTGCGGTGTTGCAGTCCTCGCCCGCGTCGAGGTGACCGCCGACGGAGGTGTCCCACTTTCCCGGCTGAATGTCTTTGTCGAGGGAGCGTTTCTGAAGCAGGAGGTCGCCGGCGGAGTTGAAAACGAGGATATGCACCACCCGGTGCATGAGCGCAGGGTTTCCGTGGCACTCGGCGCGCGTGGCCTGGCCGACGATGTTGCCGTCCTCGTCCACGATGTCGAAAATCTCGCCGCTCTGGTCCGGGCTCATCGCGCCTCCTCTGCCTCTGCTCTGGGAATGCGTTCAATTGTAAGGCTTGGAGGACGAATCGCCAGGATTCCTGGAGATCAAATCCGTGTCTGCCAACGCCGGCGTGTCATTTTCCTTATCTGGCAATTGAAGGGATGGTACACTTCTTTTATGTATTGTCCCGTATGCAAGATACCGATGGTCGTTTTTGAGTTTCGCGAGATCGAGCTCGATTACTGCGACGAATGCCTGGGGGTTTGGTTCGACGACGGCGAGGTCGAGCTTCTGATCGAATCAGCCGGCCTCGATCCGCGGGAAGCCAAACTGGACCTCGAGCCGGCTGGGGAACGGACGAGCGAAGCCCCCCGGCCCTGCCCCCTGTGCCGCAAGAAGATGGAAAAGGTCACCCCCGCTGGCACGGAGGGTCGGGTCATCCTCGACCGCTGTCACAAGGCCGGCGGGATCTGGTTCGACTCGAAGGAGATTGTCGAGGCGTTGCGCAGCCTCTCCGAAGTGTCGGGGGAACAAAAAGAGACCGTTCGGATCCTGACCGAATTCCTGAACGACACCTTGAGCGGCGAGAAGGACCGTTCTTGATATTTTCTGACGATTCCGAAGGGTAGGAGGTTTGGAAAATGAGCGCTGTCCTGATTATTCCGGTGGTCATCGGTGGTTTTCTGCTGCTTCTGATCTTGTGGGCCTTCGGCCTCTACAACGCATTGGTTCGCGCGCGGAACGCGGTCAGAAACGCCTGGTCCCAGATCGACGTTCAGTTGAAACGGCGGCACGATCTGATTCCGAACCTCGTCGAGACCGTCAAGGGCTACATGCAGCACGAGCGGGAAACGCTGGAATCCGTGACCAGCGCACGAACGGCGGCCATGAACGCCTCGGGTGTGGCTGAGAGCGGCAGAGCGGAAGGGATGCTCACCGGCGCCCTGAAGAGCCTCTTCGCCCTTTCGGAAAACTACCCCGACCTGAAAGCCAACCAGAACTTCCTGGCCCTCCAGGAAGAGTTGACGTCCACCGAGAACAAGATCGCCTTCTCCCGGCAGGCCTACAACGACGCGACCATGTTCTACAACAACCGCACCGAGGTGGTGCCGTCGACCATCATCGCCGGCATGTTCCATTTTCAGCCGGCCGAGTTCTTCGAAATCGAGGTCCCGGCCGAGCGGGAAGCCCCTAAGGTCGACTTTTCCGACAAATCGAAATAGCGGGGTGTTGCGTTGTGGGAGTTGATTAGAGCCAATCGCCGCAAGTCGGTGTGCCTCGTCATCATAATGGCGGTCCTTCTCTTCGCCGCCGGGTTCGTGGCGGGAGAGGCACTCTTTGGTCCGGGCGCAGGTGTCCTCGGGCTCGGCATCGCTTTCGTCATCTGGTTGATCCTGACCCTCGTCGCCTTCTTCGAGGGTAAGGACCTCTTCATGAAGGTCTCCGGGGCCCACAAGATCGAGAAGAAAAACCACCCGCGGCTCTTCAACATCGTCGAGGAGATGAGCATCGCCTCGCAACTCCCCGCCATGCCCGATATCTACATCATCCGCAGCCAGGCTCCCAACGCGTTTGCCACGGGACGGAAACCGGAAGTTTCGGCTATTGCCGTCACCTCCGCCCTCCTCAACCAATTAACTAGAGACGAGCTGCAGGGCGTCATCGCCCATGAGATCGCTCACGTCAAAAATCGCGATATTCTCTTCATGACCATGATCGGCGTCATGATGGGCGCCATCGTACTCCTTTCCGATGTCACGGTGAGGACACTCTTCTGGGGTGGAGGCCACACGCGATCACGTACCTCCTCGCGCGATGGCGGCGGCCAGGTCCAGGCGGTTCTGATGATCGTCGGGCTCATCCTCCTGATCCTCGCGCCGATCCTGGCCCAGATCATCTACCTCGCGGCATCGCGAAAACGGGAGTACCTGGCCGACGCTTCGGCCGCCCAGTTCACGCGCTATCCCGAAGGCCTGGCGAGCGCCTTGGAAAAGATCGCCGACTCATCGGTCAAGATGAAAAAAGCGAACCGCGTGACCGCTCCCATGTACATCGTCAACCCCTTGAAGGGCGGGGCGCGCGGTCGGCGGGCCTCGTCATCGAGCCTTTTCAGCACCCACCCGCCAGTGAGGGAGAGAATCAAAATTTTGCGAAGCATGGCCGGTGGGAGCAGCTACCTTTCTTACGACCAGGCCTACCGGAAGATTACCGGATCCTCGTCACCGGTCTTGCCCAGGTCCGCACGCTCCACTCCGGATGAACCTGCCCGGAAGCCGAGCAAGAAGCCAATCCCGGTTCCCGTACCCGTTCCGATTCCCACCCCGGCCGGGAAGGGGAAGGCGCCCCTCGACGCTGTCGGCGTAGCGGCCTTGACCGGCGCTTCGGTTGCAACCGGTGCTGCCGCGCCGCCGGAGCCGGAAACACTTTCGGGAAAAGTGCGCGAAACCACGGATGCACTCTGGAAGTCCAAGAACTACAGGTTCGTCAACTGCGACTGCGGCGCGATTCTCAAGGTGCCGGCCACCTTTAGGCGGCCGAAAGTGAAATGCCTCCGCTGCTCGCGGACTCACCGGCTCGAGCCTCTCGCGCGTGGAGCGGCGGAGCGCTAACCGACCGCCGACCCGAGGACAACCTCCGGAATTATTCTCTTTGAGACTCAACCGAGTCGAACACTTGTGAATTCGGGGAACAGCGCTCTCTCTCGTCGGCTTCAGTGTCGAAGCGGTGGTTTGCGAAGCCCAGAATCAGCGGACGTACGAGGGTGAGGCGTACGACGCGTGGTCGATGGGAAAACCCAACGCGACAGTCAAGAAGCTCGTCGAGCGCCGCGGCGTCAAGTCCTCGAGGTCCCGGTTCGACGGGCCACACTCCATAAAAACAAAAAACCCGGCCAAATCACGCACGCTCGGGGGACCACATGGTCGAGTGGAATCTTCTTCCCAAAACACCGCCGTAAGTGGTTATCGTTGTTCACGTGAAGGTGAAACACACATTCCTATCTCAGCCGTCACAGCCCTCCGTAGATGCGACCGGCATCTCCCAGAAGATCGGGATCGTGTGATGGCAGCCTCGCGGTGACGATCACCCAACCATATTTCCACGGCGAGGGAGGGCGGCGCGGTGCGATCGGGCGTTAATGCGCCGGCCGATTGCTCGGCGCACATGACCCATTTCCGGGTTAGTCCCCCCGGGGAATCTGGCATCCGCGCCAGGAAGGCGGCTTCTACTGTCTAACCGAGAAATCCAAGGAATCGCGTGACGTCGGTGGCATGCTCGAACATGACGCGAAACATGATAGAGCCTGCAGTGGCTCATTCAGAGAGTCTTTTAGCTGGAAGCCCTTTTTTTCCGGGTTTTGATGGTAAAAAACAACCTTATCGCGAGGCGTCGAAGAGGTACGAGCTTACGATTGTTGAATCTGGTTTGGATTCGACGACCAGGTGGTTGAGTCTTTCCATGTTGGCTTGGCGATCGATGAACAGCGCCGTGACTTCATGATGATGCAGACTGGCATAATGCAAGTCTGCATCATCATCTCGCATATGACATCCTCGGATCCCCTTTGATTTTTCGAATATTTCCGAATAAAATTATTCGGAAATATTCGGAAAGAAGAGTCACCGTCATGGATATCCAAGAGCTCGTTCGAGCCGGCGAGGGAACCACAGTCGAATTCAAACGCGAACTCCCGCGCAGAGACAACGCGCTTTCCACGATCGTAGCTTTTGCGAACACTGCCGGTGGGGAGCTCGTCATCGGGGTGGATGATAACGACGGCACGATTGTGGGCGTTGAACCGCGTGCCGCGCGAGAGTATGAGCAAAAGCTGGGATCGTGGGCCGTCCAACTCATCCAGCCAGCGGTTGTTCCCATCGTGAAGACCTACAGAATCGACAACCGACTCGTCGGCGACTTCTGTTGTCGGATTCCGGGAATCTCGATTCGTCTTTATCGGTCATTTGAAATCAATGCATTGTCTTGGTACGCAATTCAACGGCAAAATAAAACGATGTTTCTGTGTGAGACTTTTTCGTCACGTCTTCGTCTTGACCGCGCCAGCGAGGACCTGCGTGGCGGTGAGAATGGGTCGCTGTAAAACTCGTCGGAGCCGCGACGCACAGAGCAAACTTTTTGGTTCGCCTTCGTGACCAGACTGGTATCATGACATCTTCGATTACTGGTGGCATGACCATTCACCTCTTGTGCGCTACCGGCGCGCACTGCAAATGAGCGATGGCGATGATAGTACGGTCGAGGTCATCGAAGGTGGCCAGCGTGTTGCTCGTCGGGGTAGCACTCTCATTCGTTGTAGTCGTGGTGATCCTGTGGTCCAGCGCGGATGACGCGAACGACGCGGACACCGCGCCGGAGCAGTTGGAGGCTTCGCCATTCGGGGGTGCGTCGGTGCCAGCAACCGTTCTGGATGATCCCCACCATGGCCGCGATGCCAACCTGCTCGAGACCGGCAAGCGGGCTGCGAGCGTTTTGATAACGAACACGAATTGCACAACTGTGCTCGGCCGTGTCATCGATGAAGCGGGGTGTCCGATCGTCGGCGCTACGGTCGCAGAAGCGTCGGTCGAAGAGCTGGACCTCGATGCTACCTGTCCGCAAGGCGTTGCGTGGACCGACACCGGGGTGAGCTCGGCGGTCGACGGCACGGTGCACCTTCAGGTTCTGCGCGTGCAGAGCGCGCCGGTGACCCTCGTGCCGCAGCTGTCATTCACCCAGCGCGTGCGTCGCGATCCTTCGAAATCGAGCACGCGGCTCTGCTTCTACAGGTGGTATGGCAAGGTCGACAACATCGCTCCGGGAGTGTTCGGCTTCCGCGATATCGTTCCCGGAACGTTCGACCTCTGGATCGATGTCGATGGATTCGCCTCCAAGGAGGTCGAGGACATCGTCGTTCCCGAGCTACCGGGGGAAGCGCACGTGTCTGTGACCCTCGACGCCAAAAGACAGATCACCGGTACAGTGAGGTGGCCAGACGGAAAATCAGCGACAGGTGTGCGCGTTTTGTGGGAACTGCATCGCGGTGATGATCAATCCGCACGGTCGCGACATGTCTGTTTCGACGGACTGGGTGTTCGCGTACGACCGGACCGGTCGCAAGGCACGGCGATGCTGACCGACAAGCGTGGGGCCTTCGCCTTTCGCAAACTCGAGAAAAGCGGTCGATACCATCTCTATCTCGCGGTCGACGGTCGCGAGATCTACACGCCACCTCCTGTGCACGTGACCACAGATAACCCACAGGTCGATCTCGACCTGACGCTACCCGCTGCGGATGGGGTTATCGATGGATGTGTCTTCACCGGCGGGAATCCACTGGCCGGAGCCCTGGTAGTCGCGTACAACGGCGAAGACCTATATCGGCGCGTGCGCACCGACGAGGATGGCTGCTACGCGATCACGGGCCTACCCGATGGCCGGTATGCCGTCGATGCCCGCGCTCTGCCAGCGCGCCCGACTAGCGCCAACAACCACATTGTCTGGGTCGGTATCGATGACGGCCCTGACACCGCCCAGCCGATGCGCTCCGAACCTTTAAGCGCCCTTATATCGGACGCCGCAACGGTGCGTCTCGATCTGCATATCAACGATCCCTGGAATGGTACTGTCGCCGGTGTGGTCGATTTCGGCGGCCTGCCCCCTCCAGTCGACATGAAAGTCTTCCTGAGGCCGGATCGAGGAACCCCGGGCAGCAGGTGTGCCGATCGACCCACCGCGGCGGACCTCTTCTATTACGAGAATACATTATCCGATCTCGATCCAACGATTGCAGGCTATCGTTTCGAACACCTTTGTGCGGGACGTTATAGGGTTGCCTTGGCATGGGACGGAACACGCCGATACCGTTACTGTTCACAGCCGCTCGAGCTTTTTCCCTCGGACTGTCATGAAATGATCATCAGCCTGGCCTTCAGCAGAGCGGCGGGAATCGTGCTCGACAAATCCACGGGACGAGCGATTTCCGGAGCCGGCGTCGTTCTCAGTCCATCCTGCAATGAGGCGCAACTCGATCTGCGGTGGGAGATGACCACCGATGAAGAGGGAAGGTTCTGCGCACGGGAGATCCCGGCTGCAGCGTACGATCTCGTCATCGACCACGATGATTATGCGCCCCATCTGGAGAGAGGCGTTCGGTTGGATACCGGCCTCGGACGCGATGATCTGTGTTTTCAGATTGTACCGGGTTATGTCGTCAAGGGCCGCATCGTCGTAGCCGCTGGCGATACGCGGACGGAACGGGGCTCCCTGACAAACTATACTGTCTCTCCCAAATACCACGTGTCGAATCTCCCCTGGTTTCATCCCGGCGTAAACGTGGCGGATGATGGTCGTTTCGTCGTGAGTGGTCTCCCGGCCGGGGAAGTACGGCTGGTCGTCCAGAGGAAGGATCGGCACGTTCCGATTTCCATTGTCAGGGCGAAGATAGTTCTGCCGGACGCTGCCGACACCGAGGTGCTCATCGAAATCCCGGTAATCAGGTAGCCGATCGACCTCGAGCCAGGCGTCCCCTGCCCTCCATCGAACCTCAGCCAGTCGATGATGAAGAGGTCCTCCCCCTCACCTTCGAAGCGCAGCCAAAGCGCGTGCACGCCATCGACCTTTTTTGACAGGTGCGGTGATCGTTCGCCCTGCCACTCTTGGCAAGGCCGCGCCTCCGTCAACGGCCAGGATTTCCACTCTGGCGAAGGCCGCATGTCAGAGATGGTCGAAGGTTTCAGCGCCGAATTCGTGGTTAAGATGAATTTCGAAGATGGCGCCGGTAAAATATCGAAATGTAAAATGATAGGCGGACTTACTAAATAATCCGAACCGCCCGTGTCCTGCACGATCGTTCCTGAACCCATGACGGCCCTGGAGGGTTAATCATGAAAACCGGGTTTGTCGTACTCCTCGCTCTCGCATGTCTTCTGTTTCTTCTCGATTGCGAACATTCGCGGGCCTTCGGGCAAACCGCCCTCGACGAACACCCCATTCGTCTTACCGACGTGCAGGCGAAGTTCGAGGAGCCCCCGGCCGCGTTTCGCCCCGCCCCCCTCTACGTGTGGAACGACCGCATCACGGAGGAGGAGCTCGGGTGGCAACTCGACGGGTTCGAAAAGCAGGGCTTCGGCGGCGTGTTCATCCATCCACGGCCCGGCCTGATTACGCCGTACCTCTCGGACCGCTGGCTTGATCTCTGTCGCTTCACGGCCCGCGCCTGCGCGCAGCGTGAGATGTTCGCGTACCTCTACGACGAAAACAGCTACCCCTCCGGCTTTGCCGGCGGTCATGTACCGGAGAGACTGCCGGAGTCGCGGCAGGTGATCCTGCGTCGCGACCTCTTCGGAGAGGAAAAGTGGCTCTCCTGACGTTCGTGTGGGTTGAAATCACAGTTTTTTCGACACTGGTGACAATTTGATACCCGTACAGCATAGCATGATCATACATATTGTGGCCTCTGCAGAATGGAATCCATAGGCTCGG
>Ga0190284_1000857_pt1 | contig 14776 bp, 8 predicted proteins | sample 48691812_MG_FD_161668 | JGI IMG/M metagenome (GOLD analysis project Ga0190284, IMG submission 161668) | Hydrothermal vent microbial mat bacterial communities from Southern Trench, Guaymas Basin, Mexico - 4869-18-1-2_MG | ecosystem: Environmental > Aquatic > Marine > Hydrothermal vents > Microbial...
AAGCCTGTAATAGTGATATCGTCTTGCAAATCATTATCCATCAAAACAACTTTTTCATCTCGTTCAAGAGCGTTGTCTTCACGGGTAACTTTGTAAGGTCCGGCGCAAGAAATAAAAAAAATGACAATAAGCAAACTAAATAAGAAAAATAACTTGTTCATCATAACTCCTTTTATTTAACTGTGATTTTTTGAGGGTATAATTAAAAAATCTCTATTAATTATTATACTCTTTTATCTATATTTTTGCAAATAAAAAGCGGGGCAATTTTTGTTGCCTTGCTTTTAAATATTACACATTGAAAATGTGCGCTACATTGCACATTGAAAATGTGCGCTACATTGCACATTGAAAATGTGCGCTACATTGCACATTGAAAATGTGCGCTACATTGCACATTGAAAATGTGCGTTACATTGCACATTGAAAATGTGCGCTACATTGCACATTGAAAATGTGCGCTACATTGCACATTGAAAATGTGCGTTACATTGCACATTGAAAATGTGCGCTACATTGCACATTGAAAATGTGCGTTACATTGCACATTGAAAATGTGCGTTACATTGCACATTGAAAATGTGCGCTACATTGCACATTGAAAATGTGCGTTACATTGGCTCACGCTAGGAAGTGCGGTTTACTTCTTTTTCATAGTCACGCATATCATCGATCCAACCGGCGCCTACGGGTACGTTTTGCTGCGCGCAATAATAATCCCAAACCGCGCCAAACGGCAAAGTTTTCATTTCTTCCATAACAGCAAGTTTACCGGCGCCATCGCCTGCAAGTTCAAGTTCTTTGAGCAGAGCAGAAGGGTCAAGCGCGGCATAAAGCAAAGCTTTTTGCGAAGCTCTCAAGCCAATAGTCCAAGCGCCAATCCTGTTTACGCTTGCGTCAAAAAAGTCAAGAGCGATATAAGCTTTATCGATAGCGTTTCCGCGAACAAGTTCCAGGAAAACGTTTTTGACATCATCATTAAAAATAACAATGTGGTCACTGTCCCAACGGATAGGCCTACTGACATGCATCAAAACCGAGTCTTTAAATTGCAGAACAGCAGAGAGTTTGTCATGAATAGTTTCAGTCGGATGGAAGTGTCCCATGTCAAGACAAGGAATACAATTATTAGTCATAGAATAGCCCATGTAAAACTCATGAGAGCCAACAACATAATCTTCGCTTCCTATGCCAAAAAGTTTACATTCAACAGCGTCAATACATTTAGAAGTGTCTATGCCGTGAGCCGGATCAAAGATTTTGTCATAAGAATTTTTGAGGCGCGCGCGAGGAGCCCACCTGTCTGCGGGAGAGTCTTTCGCGCCATCAGGAATCCAGAAATTAATAACGGAAGGTTCGCCCTGGTTTTCAGCAAAAGCCTGCGCGATTTTTCTGCATTCTATGCCATGCCTAATCCAATAATTCCGAATTTCGTCGTCAGCGTGAGAAAGAGTAAATCCCGAGGCAGCTGTCGGATGGGAAAAATAAGTGGGGTTGAAGTCAAGAGGAATGTTGTTTTCTTTAGACCAAGCCATCCACTTGGCAAAGTGTTCAGGCTTAAGCTTGTCACGTTCCACTTTTTGTCCGTCGGTTTCGCAGTAGAACGCGTGAATATTCGCGCGTTTTTTCCCTGGGACCAAAGAAAGAGCTTTAAGCATATCCGCTCTAAGTTCTTCGCCGTTGCGCGCAGCTCCGGGATAGTTTCCCGTGGCCATAATTCCACCGGAAAGTTCTTCGTCGGGAGATTCGAGCCCCCGGACATCATCCCCCTGCCAACAATGGGCAGAAACAGGAATGTTTTTTACTTTTTCTATTACAGCGTCTGTATCAATATTCCATTTTGAATATAATTCTTTTGCCAAAGCATAAGCTTCGTTTACTTGTTCGGTAGAAGGTGTTTTATTTTTCATTTTTTTTGTGTTATTAGTTATCGCATTCAAAAAACTTTAAGGGTAAATTTTATCAAAGAATTGATTAAAATTCAATAGTTAAATTGATTTTGTTGGACTTGTCGGGACGAGAGGCATTCGCAAACGTAGGCAGCCGCGGCCAATCCGCCGGCGGCGGGAACAGCGCAGCAGCTGGGCAATGGCTCTCCCGGAACAGCATCAACAGGATTTTCTTCGGAAAAAACTATCGGGATGTTTATTTCTATCCCGTTTTTTCTCAAGCCGCGTCGGATTTTTCTGGCGAGAGGGCATCCTGTAGGAATGCTCATGGTTCCGTATTTTACTTTTGTCGGGTCTTTTCTTCTTGCGGCGCCCATGCAGCTGATAACAGGAATTTTGTTCTTAACACAAAAAGAAAGCAGCTCTATTTTATCATCGGAAGAGTCAATCGCGTCAACAACAAAATCGATTTTCGAAGCGAGAATTTTTTTAGCTGTATCTTTTGAAAAGCGCTCCGCGAAAGTTTGGATTTTCAAATCCGGATTAATATCGAGGAGCCTTTTTTCGGCGACTTCGACTTTTAGTTTTCCGACAGTGGATTCAACCGCCCAAATTTGTCGATTGATATTCGAGGTTTCGATTTTATCGTGGTCAACAATTATGACACTTCCTATTCCCGAGCGGACAAGCGCTTCAGCGGCATATCCGCCGACTCCGCCGATTCCTATGACAGCCACGCGGGAATTTTTGAAGACGTTCATCGCTTCCTGCCCGTAGAGTTTTTCAGTTCTCTCAAAAGACATAAGAAGAATGGATTAATGGAGAAAATTAATTTTAATTTTTTTCGCATTTGGAACCAGGCATTCACCGGCCAAGTGCTCGGATAAAATTTGATTTGAAAACAAATCAAGCTTATGGTTTAAAAATTATTCTGCTCTAAATTATACTGTTATTTATTTTTTTCTACCAAAAATCCAAAAACCAAAATTAAAAATCCAAAATATCGTTGGTTCGGGAATCGCCGCGACACTTGTCCATAACGCCCAGGCGCCGTAAGCTTTCTGGTTAGCGTTAAGCGGTTGTGAATGCGCGGAAGTGCAGTCATACCAATCAACATTTTCAACGTGAGTGGTTTGGTAATGAACAGCCCAGTTGCCAATCAGTGAACCGTCAGATGCAGTGTAGTAATCGCAGTTGTCGTTAGCAAATTCGTAATAATTCCCTTCCGGATCGTAACTTTCTATATCGGCAAAATCATAAAGAATTTTATCATTTGCAGTACAGAAATCTCTTATCATTTGATTGCCCGCTTTTAAATCATCATCACTCCAATGATCAAGATGCCCTGTCATATAAACAAACGTTACGTCAGGATATTCTAATTCCAGCGCCGCCATCGGCAAAAGATATTCATTAGAAATCGTCCCGGCTGCATATTTGCTGGAAACCTGTCCGCACCACGACCAGATAATTACATTACAATTACTGTTAGCAGAATTGTTAAGATAATTCACCGTATTATTATACCATTGCGGATAATAGCCGCAATCACCGCCCATCGCATAGTCATGTAAGTCGAGCGCGCCGCCTGTGCCGCCGTGATTCCAATCGAAAAAGTCAGTGGGACGTGACATTCCCAGTCCCCCGCCATTAATAAAATCGTTTAGTCCGTTCATACCTGTAGTAAGCTGGCTTCCATGCGATGTGTGACCATAAGCAATGTGCAGTTTATTTTTAGCGTTTTGAACTTGCTGTGAACTAATAGAAGAAAAGAATGCAGAATTCCCTTGAATATGATTAATAGTGAGCGCATGAACAAAAACACATGGGAAAATTAATAATATAAATAATTGTTTTATTGATTTTTTCATGTGTCGAGTAGGCATAATATATCTCCTTATTTAGGTTAAATTTGTTTTCTCTGTTTCTCCCCTCTTTCGATTTGGGGAGCGCAACATTATTCTAACCGTGTGAGGAACTTCAACACCCCTACAGAACCGGACTTGTAGATTTCCCACATCCAGCTCTTCAGTAAAACTCACTTCATACGAACAATGTATAATTGTCTACTACTACCACCTTTGTTTTGTTAAGGTTATGGTAACTGTCTTCGAGAAACTCTATTTCCCAGTATAAGAAAATTGGAACCCCGAGTTTCGCTTAGCGTGTTCAGATATAAGAGATAACTTCTCCCGTGTTTTTCTATTTCTGTGGATAGCATAGTTGTTATTACCTCTTAACGTTTTCCTGCTGACCCCTTCGAGTATCCAGTTGCAATAAGGATTATTTCGGGGCTGGCTACCTTCACGTTTTCGCCTTGCGGCTGGCAAACACCATCGGCGCAGCTTTACGTGGTATGTTACCGCCTCACGCATGCGCTCCTGTTCCGGACTGGTGGTTAGCCTTTGTCCGAGCTGGATTGTCCAGCTTGCTTATATCAGCTTAGCTTGGCACTCTCATATATTTTCCATTAGTCACAAATTTTCCTATAAATCCCAAAAATAAAGAACAAGGAGCTAATAACAGCAGCAAAAGCGCTCGGTTCAGGGATAAATTCATAAGCTCCCAGGTCGTAACCGCCAAGCTGTGGGCGGGGAGTACCAATACCGTCGTTCATAACACCAATATTTATCCTGATATTTTTATCATGTTAAATTTCCTAATAATAAATAATAAATAGCACATAATAAATGATAAATAGAAAGGTTCCGGCACAACAGGATTGCTGTAATTCGCTCCGCTCGTGTCAAGGAACACATCATTAATCCAAAAATTTGTAACCTGCCAGTTTGGTGATTCAGATGTTACTATGCCGAGAAGTTTTGTTAACTCTCCCGAAACAGAATAGTTCATATAAACATTTGAAAGCTGCATATCGGTAGGAGTAGCATATCCATCCCCTGAATTTATATAAGCGTCAAATCTATCATTTGCAGAAAGACGAATAATCAGCCACACGTTATACCAAACACCGACATCTGCAGTTAACGAACTTCCGAACATACCGTCTTCACTGACATTAAGTGTGTATTTCCCATCGCCGGCACTTCCCCATGTTGTCGCACGAATAGACAACGCGTAATCATTATCCGATGAGGGCGATGCTTTGTCGGTCATTCCAAAATAATGCCGCAAAACATCACCGACTGCGTTTACTCTAAAGAAAAGTGTCGCCGTGGAATTGTTTGGTATTGTAAGTGATTTATAGCAGCGATTATGCGAACTCGCCGAACCGTCAGGACGGCTATTCCAATAACTAAGAACATGGTCGGAAACTCCATCACTTTCAATATCCACACTGGTTGATGATGCCGTCCAGCCGTGTTGCCCGTTAATGTGTCCGACCGGAATAGAATCGAAATCTTCGATTTCCAACCACGCGGCATTAGCGACAGATGTAAAAGCAAGGGTTGATAAAGCCAAAAGCAAGATGAGCTTTTTCATAATATCTCCTTTAGAATGTTAATTTTAATTAATGAATATATTTTAAATTATCAAGTTATAAATTTATTTTTCCGTAGAATGAAAAAAATTAAATTTCCTATGATAAATAGTAAACTTGTCGGTTCCGGAATAAATTCATAGGCGCCCATATCATAACCGCCAAGCTGCGGGCGCGCGACACCAATACAATCGTTTGTAACACCAATATTTATAGCCATGTTTGTGCATGGAGAACCAGCCGTCAAACGATAATCGATATTTGGGAAATCAACAAAGAGAGGAGGAGCGGAAATGTTTCCAAGCCCCGGATATCCGCCCTGAATATCTGAAAAAACTATGTTTTGAAGAGGGTTTGTGGTTACGTTAAGAGCAGTATGCCCCCAAACAATGCAGTTTGTCATATTTAATTCCGCGCCGATATTAACAAGAACTCCATTTTTAGCATTGTTTGCAATAGTACAATAATTAAATCTAATGTTTGCCGTTCCGCCAAACGCACTAACAGCATCAGCATCGCTTAAAATAGACGCATTATTTTTAGAAAACAACACATTTTCAAAATAAATTTCCGAATAATAAGCGTAAGCACCTCCGCCCCGCTCTGCACTGTTACTTATTATCGCAGTATTATAAAGTTCTGCATAGCCCCTATCAACATAAACCGCCCCACCATAGCTTCCTCCGCCACCACTGGCGAAATTATTTATAAGAACCGAAGATGGAAGTTGGGCTGCGTAATCGCCGGCGATTTCTCCGCGAACAATCGCAGTTGCGTTACTGACATAAATAGCCCCACCGTGTCCGGCACTATCATTTTCTTCAAAAACACAATCAATGGCATTAAATTCCGCTTCATCAAAAACCGCAACCGCGCCACCATCGCCGGCAGCCACATTGTTTAACATCGCAACTTGGTAGCCCGAAGTCGATACAAGATTTACAAAAGAATTTGTATCTTCAACATAAATTCCTCCGCCTTTTAACGCAGAATTTGCTCCGATATTAACATTTTTGTTTTGAGCGATAATTTCAACTTCAGCGTTGATCTTAACAGCAACACCGCCACCATTTCCATTAGTGTTGCCATCGCTGTCGGCGTAGTTGAGTCGAATATCGCAATCAATCAAACGCACTTTTTGTCCGGATTTAGCAAGAATTCCTCCACCATCGTCCTTCGCTTTATTGCTTAACATTTCAACATCATCAAGCAAAATTAAATCGCTACCCGTAGCGTAAATTCCGCCACCGTCATCTTTAACAGCTTCATTAGCATTAATAATAGAACTTCTAATGGTAAGATTACTGTCGCTATACCACCAAATTCCTCCGCCGTCATCTCCGGAATTTGTAATAATAATGCTGTCGCTGATATCTGCCACAGTACTACCCGCAAGTACATAAAGAGCACCACCACAATCTATCGCAATATTATTTCTTAAAACAGAATTTGTAATCGTAATATTAGAATCATTAACCCTCATAACTCCACCATCATCATCTGCCTGATTATTAAAAAAAGTAGAATCGCTGATAAAAAGAGAGCCGTTTTCTACATCAATCGCACCGCCATCCTTTCCGGCAACATTTGTGTAAAGGTCGTTAGTTTTTCCTACTTCACAGTTATGAAGAATAACATCGGAAAATTCCGCAAAAATTGCTCCACCGTGATCTCCTGATCGTGATGAATGAATATCAGAGTTTGTCATCGAAAGAGCAGAAGCAAAGGCGTAAATTCCTCCACCGTTATTTTCCGCAAAATTTGTCCTGCCGTAAGTCGTATAACTACCGATATCAGAGTTCTTAAAAACCATAGTGGAATTGGTTATATATGCACCGCCGCCATTATTCCCGGAATAACTGTTTGCGAGTCGAAAATTTCCTTCAAAAAACATAAAAGCATTTCTTGCAAAAATCCCGCCGCCATCGCCGGGCGTGCTGTTTGGAGCTGATGCTACATTACCAATACTTGCACCTCCTTCCATATAAAGATCCCCACCATTAAGATAAACACCGCCACCGGCTTCTTCGGCTGAATTACCGTAAATTGTAGAGTGAGTTTTTGCTTCAATTTTTGCGGAAGAAGTAACATAAATTCCACCGCCTTTTTCCGCAGCAAAATTGTGTCGAATATGGCTGTAATCGTCAAGAATCAAAGTTGCCTGGTTAACATAAGCGCCTCCGCCGTCTCCGTTTCCGTTAGTGTTTGTCGCAGAATTATTTTCGACATCTGTATGTTCAAGCACAAGCGTCCCGTGTCCGAAAAGTCTTATTCCCCCGCCTTGACTATAATTAACATTATTTTCTACTTTGCAATGTCTTGCGGTAACAATAGAATTATTATACACCGACATTCCGTAGTTTGCGCTCGTGAATGTCAATCCTTCTACTATAGAAGTGGAATAAGTGAAACTCGCGCAATAGGAATAGCCGTCCATAATTGTGTCGTCATAAGAAACATGCGAAGAAAAATCAGCAGCGTAGCCACCGATAATCGTCAGGTTTTTGCTGCTGACCTGCATATAAGTGTACTGCCCGGTTGAGACGCGGAGCGTGTCGCCGGAATCGGCTGCCGCAACTGCGTTTTGCATTGTTGCGTGAGTCGCTCCGGAATTAATGTTAGTTACGAGAGCAAAGCTTGAGCTTGCGAGCAAAACGATTGAGAGTAAGATTCTTGTTTTCATAATGGTTTCCTTTGGTTAAGTTTTATTCGCCTCGGCGAATCTTCGACGTTGGTTTGGAAATTTGTTTTGCCGGAACGTCCGGAACGAAGCAAAACAAATTTAGTATTTAATACTAAAATTATCCCGATTAATCTATCGGGATAATTTTCCCCTTAAAGATTTAATTATTATATCATAAATTTGATTTTCGGGTCAAATTCACAAGAAATAAGTTGACACTGCATCAAAAAAGGTATATAATTAGTTTAAGAGTTTAATTTAACTTTTGTTTTTTTCACTAATGGAGGAAACCATGAAACATTTTACTGCCATCTTATTTTCAATTTTATTTGCGTTTGCATTTACAAGCCAGGGGTATGAAACATCAACGGGCCCGGCGCCCTTTCTTTCGGCCAATTCGGCGACCGGCATGGAAATGGATTCTATGTCCGCGCCTTCAAGTCTCGGGGTGCCGGGTTACGCTTTAGACTACACCAGCAACAAATTTACATTTTTCAATGTAGTAAAGGAGAATTCGTTTGAAGCTTTAGATTATTCAGGTGTTTTTATACCCGGCGCGGATTTTCTCAACGGCGACTTTTCCACTTTATACGGCGTAACTTACCACAGCAATACTTTCATAAAATTTAACACTCTTTATGGAACTATCACCACTGTCGGGCCTTGCGTGCCTGATGGAGCCGGGCATCATTGGACGGGCATGGCAGGACATCCGGACGGAACTTTGTACGCTTGTTCTTACGGCAGCGGCGAGTCAAAACTCTACACTATCGATCCTGGCACCGGCACACCTTCTCTGATAGGCATTGTCAGCAATGCTCCTGTTCTGATAGCTATTGCCATCAACGCGCAAGGCGATATTTATGGTCTGGATATTTTAAATGACAATCTGATTCTTATTGATAAATATCCTGTAAAAAGCACTGTCGTCGGCGACGTTGGCTACGACGCAAATCACAGCCAGGGCATGGACTTCGACGAAAAAACCGGGATTCTGTACCTTTCCGCTTTTAACGCTACGGAAAATCGCGCGGAAATTCGTGTTGCCGACCTCGAAACCGGAAATACTACTCTGCTGTATCCTGTAACCAATGGACTTTACAAACTTGATACTTTGGCAATAGCCACTTATGCGGGCGCTATGACTGTTCCGTCGGCTTCTTGTTTCGCGCCATATAATGGTAAAACAACTTTATGCAATTTCCTGACCGACGACCCCGGCATGGTTGTTAACCATGGGGACAGCGTTGATTTCACTCCGGGTGCCGATTTTCTGAATGGCGATTATTCGAAACTTTATGGTGTAACTTATTCCGGGAATGAATTTATTACTATTACGATTGACGGTACGCAAACAGTAGTCGGGCCATGCGCGCCTGACGGGGCGGGGCAATCCTGGACAGGCATGTCCGCTGACCCTGACGGGACGCTCTATGCCTGCTCGACGAGTATCAGCGAGTCAGAACTTTATACAATAAACCCTGCTACCGGCGGTCCCACGCTAATTGGCTCAATTGAAAATTGCCCCGGAATAATAGACATAGCAATCAGCTCCTGCGGACAAATGTACGGCATGGATATTGTCAATGATAATCTTGTGCTAATAGACAAAACAACCGGCAAAAGTTCTGTTCTCGGATTTCTCGGATTCGACATCAACTTCAGCCAGGGCATGGACTTTGATGACGAGAACGGAATTCTTTATATCGCTGTTATTAATGCTACTGAGCTTAGATCTGAACTTTACATTGCCGACACAAACACCGGAGCCACGACTTTTCTTGGCGTGATCGGTAACGGGTTGGTCCAATGCGATGATGTTGGAATAGTCAGCGGCGAAGGAGCCGCTCTGAAAATTTATTCTCTAAAGGCAACCGACAAAGGGGCGGGGAAAAGCAGTTTTTCGTGCAAAGCAGGCTACAACTGGCCGGGGAAAATGCCTGTTTCCGCTATTTCTCTCACACTTGGAAATTACTCTAAAGAAAATGTCGCCGTTACCGTCAAAGGGAAAAAACTCGTCTTTGAGAGCGACTCTTTGAGCGGCAGCATCAACCCGCAAAAACATCTTTTATCTTTCAAAGCAAAAAAAACCGATCCTGTCGGAAGTACAACTCCAGACATAAATGTTGTTATGAACAGCCCATGCAATATCATTTTTGGCCAGCAGCGGCAAGTTACTCTTGTTAACGGCAAATACAAAGAAAACTTCGACCTGGCAACTCAGTTATTCTTTGTTGACAAAGCTTCCGTTACAGATTCTTCCAAGGCAGGAAAAGATAAAGTATCGTTGGCGGCCACTCTTAACGGGGGCACAACCGGTGCGGACACCGGCTTCAGTATTTCCATTTCCGGGGAAAACGGAGTTATTATCACCCAAACTATCACCGCGGCGGATTTTGACAATAAAAACGGCACGTTTGTTTATTCGCGGCCTAAAGGCGCAACTACACCAATAAAAAAAGTAACTATATCTCTGAAGAAAAAAACCGTAACGGTTAAGGCGGACAATTTCGATATGGCTGTCAACGCTCTTGGCACGGCAATGGACCCGCTTGTTACTGTCACGCTAAATGTAGATTTCGCGGCGTGGAGCGGCGGCGGAACTGTGCGTGCCCGTTTCAACCAGAAAACCGCCGGCAAAGCAAAATTTTAAAATGCAGGGACAAGATAAAACTAATTGTCTCACAGAGCTCACAAAGCTCACAGTAAAATAATAATTTATTGTCATTGTATCTTTGTATAAAAAGGTTGATAAATTCTCTATGAAAAAAATCAAATCAATAATTGTTTTAGTTTTGGTAGGAGGGGCAGCTACTGCGGCAGCTCTTCCTCCAAACGACAATTTTGCCGACCATGAAACTATCTCCGGCCCAAGCGGCACTGCTTCCGGTTCTAATATGGGGGCAACCCTCGAGGATGGCGAACCCAAATACGGAAATTCAAACACTGTCTGGTGGACATGGACGCCAACAACGTCAGGTCCTTGTGCAATAGATACATTCGGTTCTACTTTCGACACATATCTCGCGGTTTTCACCGGCAATACAGTAAGTTCATTATCCTATGTCGCGGCTAATAACAATACCGGTTCAGTTGTTCAAAGCCTTGTGTGTTTTGATGCAATGTGGGGAGAAACTTACCGAATCCAGATTTCAGGATACCATCCCGGAGACGATGGTTTTATTACTTTAAACTGGAAGCCTGTAACCTGGAGCGAATGGATTTTAGATTATATATCAACTAATATGAAGTTTTACACTATTTTTGCTGATGACTTAAGTGTTTTGTCATACAAAAAAGTAATCATATATGATTATTATTATAGAACAAACGAAACAGGATGCATGGAATGGAAAACTGAAAGTTCCCAATACTGCCCGGACGGCATTACAATTCACAACAAGAAAAACGAAAAAAAAGTTGACGGCAAGCAGCTTGATGGCGGAGGAACTCAATCGGATAAAAACGTTTGTGACTATAATGGAAAATCTGTATTAGCCTATGATAATAACAGCAAAACTCTAACCGTTTACAAAGTGAAAAAAGGGGCTTTTACAAAAGTCGGCGAGCAAGCTGTGGAGCATTATTCAAGCGCATATTTCTCCGGTTCTGAAATTTATGTTAGAGTATTTGACAAACCTGCGGGTGTTTCATGCCAGGGGCTCAAAGTTTTCGACAAAAATCTTAAGAAACAAAAGTGGTCGGAACCGCTTGCGCCGGGTTTTATTGAGGTAGTAGGCAAAGGACTTGTCGGGCGGAAGGTTACAGACTTGCCGGCAAGAATCGCAACAATTACTTACAGAAAAAAAGGGAAAAAAAATATTTCTCAACATACGATAAATTTAACTACCGGTGTTACCTGGTATATTCGATATGACCCGCGAGGAGGCGTCTTATATTGGACAGTAAATTCTGCTTCAAATTCTCCTATAACTTACCTGGACAGAAAAGGGAAAAAATTAGTGGATAACGGTGTAATGCCGGAAGTTGGAGATAATTGGTCTTGTGAAAGTTTCGATGGAAAGTCGCTGTATGTAAAAAAGTTTGTTTCTCCGGGGATATTTACTTTTTATCTTTACAAGGTTAAAAATCTGAAAAAGCTGGGAGAAGAAACAGTAACGGTGCCTCACACAGGCCTGGCTTGGCTTAAAGCTGGAAAGAAAACTTTTATCTATTCAAGGTACAATGACACAAGCTGGAAATATGGGGTCGCTGTTTACGACAAGAAGCTGAAAAAGGAAAAATGGTCTGACCCTCCCGATGAAGGCTCTATCGAGAAAATTGTCAAGGATACTTTTGTCCGCAGCTCTTCTGAAACTGTTGGCAATACTACTACATGGACATACAAACTGTTCAACAAAAAAGGAGAGATTGTTACTTACGTATTAAGTTATATGAAATGAGTTGAAAGTCTGAAAGTCTCAAGGTCTGAAGGTCGAAATGTCAAAATGTTTTGAATTGTTGGAGTAATGGAGGGACGCTGTCCTCAGCGTCCTAAATAGTCGTTACACGAAAAGCGTTGCTGATTACAAATCCAAGTGTAGCCGCAGATTGCTATCTGCGCTATTGGCGAAAAAAAATAAAATTCGCATTCTTTTAGTTCTTAATACAGGATTTACAAATAATTGTTACGCAGGATACGCAGATAGCAATCTGCGCTATTGGCGAAAAAAAATAAAATTCGCATTCTTTTAGTTCTTAATACAGGATTTACAAATAATTGTTACGCAGGATACGCAGATAGCAATCTGCGGCTACAATGAAAATCGCATATCTATGGAATTTGACCCTTTTCGAGCAACCCATAAATCGTCGACCCTTAAAAACTGCTTTTTTGTAGTATTCATGGGTCATTGGCTTATGAAAAGTGTGAAAAATATTGCAAAGTTTTAGGAGTTCTTCGCGAAAACCTTGCAAAAAAATGTAAAACAGGACGCATGACTGGCGGATGCCGGTTCTCGGACTGTTAAAAATGTAACCGAAATCTTTGATTTCGAAAATCCTTTAACAAAGCAGCAAAGCCAATTTTGGCCGATTGGGGCGAGTCCCCCTTTGAAGGGGGATTAAGGGGGATGTTAATTGCTCGGAGTATTACAATACGCCTTCGCCTTATCGCCTTGCAATTGCCTCAAAATTGACTTTTTAAGGGGCGACTAAGTATATTATAACATATTGTCCAAAACAGAATTTTTTAGGTTCTGTATAAAAATGAGTGGGTAAACTACGGATATTTTGCCTATTTGAAATCTCTGGGAACATCGAGCCCCAGTTCGGTGTGAAAAATTTAATTTGAACAATCCCATAATGCTTGAATTTTCTCAATTTTTGTTGATTGCAATCGACAAAAAATGTCGATTGAAAAATTGGCGCGAACACTCAATTAAAACCACTTCATACACTATTGAGATTTAACGTAAATAGTAAAAGATTCAGGAATAGTTTTTCCGCTGTTGGTTTTAAATTTATAAATCAACTTTGTTTTATAAATCTGTTTTTTCTTTTTAAAAATTTCTTTATAAATTATCTTTACTGTTTTGTCTTCAGATTTGTATTTCCAAACTTTATTATTTTTTGTTGATAATTGATGGGCTTCTTCTACATCAAGAAGCCCTATTCCAAAACCATTTTTTAAATAAGAACTTAACAACGGAGAAATTTCTTTTCCGGTTAATTTGGTTCTCTTTCCATTAATCTTCCATTCAGATGCTGTAACGTTTAATGTTGACGAAGAAAATCCGGTATCAACATTACTAAAATCCGATGTGCCGGCATTGTTCACTGCTTTTGCCCAATAAAAATAAGTTACTGCCGCTGTAACGGATGTATCAGAAAAACTTCCAAGTCCTACTTTGTCCGCAATAATATTTGCAGAACTTGTTAAATTAGTCGTGTTTCTAAAAATCAAATATGAAGTTGCACGAGCCGCAGAGCTCCAATTTATTTCTACTGAATTTAATTTTGTGCCGTCTGATGCTGTTAAACCTGTTGGAACAGCCGGAGGATTTGTGTAACTTGGAACAAATTCGTAAGCTCCTATGTCAACTTTAGAATCAATAATCCGCGGATTGCCTGCAAAATCTATGTCGGAAGATGTCCAATCTAAATTCGCGCCGGAGTTGATTGCCGGAGAGTTGCTCAATAAATAAAAATTATTTAATGCAGCATCAAGAAATTGAGGATTTACAAAAAGAGAGTTTGCTTCGTTTGGATTTGCGGCTGTTTTATAAGTTGAAAAACTATTGTAATCTGTTCCTTTCCACTGAAACATTACCGGCGTACTGTCACAAAAATAAATATTGTTATCAAAAGAATTGTTGACATTTCCGGCAGCATCTTCTTCGAGAATCGCCCGCTTATCACCTTTTTCGCTTACATAAATAATATTATTTTTCAGTTCAACATTTTCAGAAAATTGAATAACAATTTCTCCGTGAAAATCTCCTGCTCCATAATTTATTTCGTTATTTTTATAAAAAGTATTGTTTATAATTTTAGAATCTTTTACACGGCCGCGAGACGCATCATAGCCGCCAAAACCGATTCCGATTTTGTCATTTAGATAAATCAAATTATTTCTGACAGTAATATTTGAAGAAACCCACCCGCTGTTTTCGCAACCTATTTCTATTCCAAGATCGCTTTCCGAAACAATATTTCTTTCAATAATAATGTTTTGCCCGCCATCGGAATAAATTGCAGCACCGTATCCCCCACCATAACTCGAACGAGCACGTTTTACGACATTATCCGCGCAGATGCCGT
>Ga0190284_1000858_pt1 | contig 14768 bp, 17 predicted proteins | sample 48691812_MG_FD_161668 | JGI IMG/M metagenome (GOLD analysis project Ga0190284, IMG submission 161668) | Hydrothermal vent microbial mat bacterial communities from Southern Trench, Guaymas Basin, Mexico - 4869-18-1-2_MG | ecosystem: Environmental > Aquatic > Marine > Hydrothermal vents >...
CGCCTGAGGCGGATCGCCTTCCTTGAACTCGAAATAAAATTGCCCTTTTTCAAAGGTCTCTCCTTTGTTGAGTTATAACATAAAAACCCAACCACAAAATGACCGGTATTAAAATAATCCGCCCCCGTACTTTGGCGAACTAAAAAACAATCCCGAATTCTTCAATTTTCTTCTCGTATTTATCAGCCCATGTCGTCATATTTTTTTTCACTTCAGTGAGTATTCCCAGTTCTTCAGCGAGTTCCTTTACTGAAGTAATTACGCCATTTGCTAATTCCTTTTCACCGGCCTGACCGAAATATTTAATTTTTCGATCAGAATACTCAAATTCAGCGGCAAACGGATCAAGAAAAGCATATTCTTCCGCTTTTTCCACAAACTTCTTTTTTAAAATACTACTGAAACCTGCTCCCTTATTTTTTCCGGTTGGTACTACCGTTTCGAATACTTCTAAAAATTCTTCTAACATAGCAAGGATATCCAGATTGGCATCGGAGACTTGTTCTTTTGATTCACCTGAAACCTTATCTCTCTTCATGGAAATCCGGCTGACGTTAAAAATTCCACCCGACTTTTTGGTTTTGTCTACGAGAATCTTCAGGTTACTTTGTGAAGAATCGGTCTTTTCCCCGTCCCAGGAATAAGAACCGCCAATTATTTCGCCATTGCTGATAAAAATCAAGCCACCTTCAATGCCGTCGCCAATTGCAACATCGATATAGCCAGTAAGCTTTTCCGAACTCATTTTTTTAATTAATCCATCAAGATTTGTAAAATCAGTGCTGAGGTCTTTGTAAATTATTTCCGCAGAAGGTAAGCTGGACCAGAAATATATTTCTTCCTGCGATATCCTGTATATGCTTACGGAATAATTATGTTCGGACTCAGCTTGTATCAATTGATCAATAGCTGCATTGCCGGTCAGCATAGTATCTTTTTCCTGAAAATAACCGTTTAACAGCTCATTTTCATCAAAAAAGATCGCCCCTTCAGCAGAATGTGATTTAAAGAAAACACCGCCAGAGCCGATTTCACCCTGAAAATGTTCGAACAGTTTTCTTATATCCAAATAATAAATATTCAAATTTTCAATTACAGGCTTTTCTCTGGGAATAATGACCATTATCTTTTGCTCCTTCACCGATTTAGATAGTCTCGTAAAAAGTAAAAAACCACTTTTTATAAAACTTTTTAAGTTTTGGATTTAAGTTTTAAGTCTTTTTTAAAACAGACAATGTCATTAACCTAAAACTTAACACCCAACCCGGATAAACCGGAAACAACAAAACACAAGCACCAAATTTCAAATAAATTTCAAATTACAATATCCAAATCTTAAATAAGATTAAAAACCAATAGTTGTTTGCCAGCATTGTAATTTATTTGTCATTTGTCTTTTGGCTATTGTAATTTATTTGCTATTTGTCTTTTGTTTTCTGACATAAAAAACACGAATTTCAGGATTAAGATACTAAAACCTGATGAATTCGACTTTTTACGAATTCATCAGGTTTAATGTCATTTGCTTTTATCTCCGCCGACGCAGTCGCTCTATAGAAAGACGAATACTATCCTGCATCCTTGAAATTGCTTCCCCTAAATTGCCTATCTCGTCCTCTCCTGCAATGTCTATTTCAGCATCCAGCTCACCCACGCTGATACGGTTAGAAACCTCAGTTAAAGATTTGATTCTTCCAGCTAATCTGTGCCCATAAAAAGAAACAATAAAACCGATCAACAAAATAGTGGCTATAAATATCCCAAAAACAATATTTCGAGTTGTAACCGTCTGTTTCTTTGCCCTGATTTTAAGTAGTTTAACAGGCCCTGTAAATTCATCAACATAGGTCGTAGCAGCAATGATAAATGAAGTCCCCTCAACAGGAGTGCACACCATAAACTTTTCTCTAAAAGAGCCGTCTTTTTCCCACCAAGTGTAATAACCTCTTGATTCTCCACCTTCTTTTACGCCGGTATAAACTTTCCAAAAACCAGCAAAACTTTTACCAAGGGGCTTTTTTAATTTGCTCATATCAATACCGATTATCTTTGGATTAACATGGACCCATGTTTGCCAGACACCTTTCAAATCCGGTTTTTCATAAAGAGCACTGTATCCTGTCATTCCCACTTTTTGTACAGCTATTCTTTTAAATTTCGCATCGTAGTTAAAGTCTTCTTTTTTCATGCCGGGATGGGCCTCAAGATAGAGATTACATTGTGCGGCGACCGTCCTTGCTTTATCAGCCACCTTCTCTTCAATCAGATTTTTAAGGATTTTTGAACTTTCTGACGTAAGGAGTGAAGAAAGATTGTCCATTTGCCATAAATAAAGTATATTGGCAGCAATTATTAAAATAATAGGTATTAAAAAGAAAAGCAGAAGCATTTTGCTGCGTAAACCAAAACCCTTTAAATTAAAGCTTTTAGTTTTCTTTGTTCTGGCAAATATTCTCTTATTTTCTCGCTTATAAGCAGGTGCTTTTTTGACATCGACTTCTTTATCAGGTTTTGTGAACTGCGGCTTGGGAAGAGATGTGGCCGGAGTTTCGACAGGCTTTATAACCGTAATTATAAAATCGCATACATTGCATTTAAACCTTGCCTTATCACCCTTAATTTTTAATGGGTCAATACTGTATTTTTTACCGCACTCCTCGCATATAACAATCATTTTTATACTCCTTTTCTATTAAATCCGGCAGCTTTTTAAATTAAGGTTCTTCTCCAATTTAGTTGGAGAAGAGGGTTCAAGGATTCCAGGGTTCAAGGATTCAAGGGTTTGTTTTCTAAAGACTTTATCAGCGCTTTTAACATCCTTTCGATTTTGGCTATGTCTTTGTTCAGTGTACCGAATTCACCTTATTCAATTAAATCTAAATCCCCTGCTAATAATATATGTGTTTCCAATTCGCAAACAGAACCATAAGATATTTAAAGCATCCTAATGCAATCCATGGTTGTCTTTCTTCCTTTGGGAATTTTGATGTTATTCTTTATATCTATAAGCAGAGTCCATATGGCTTTTGTCAGACTTTCAACTTTTTGTAATTTTTTAGCATTTCACTCGAACCCTTGAATCCTTGACCCCTTGTACCCTCTGGGATATCGCCTGTTCAATTGGAGATTAACCATTTATTTTACCTTAATTAACTAAAACTAATCGGGAGATGATCCATTAATTTAAATGAAATTTACCAATTGTGTCAGAAACAAGTATGGCAAATGTGATATTCCGGCCAATACTATCCGCAAAATTAAGGACGGGTTTCGAAAACTGGACCTCGACGTTCAATACTCAGCCTTTCGAGTCTCGGACAATATCTATTGGGGGCAAATCTGGATTGATTCAATCCGGATAGTCTGTAATGGAAAAGGCATTACCCCGGAACTTGCAGAGGCCAGCGCCTATGCGGAACTGGCAGAACGCTTCAGTGCTGGATTGTTCTATCCGGTCTTTGAAGAACGAGTGAGATTTAACATCCCTGCCCTTTACAACCAGGAAACCAGCAGTTTTCTTAATTTTGAATGGATGGAAGGATATGTAAATGCCCACCAGGATGACCTACAGGAAAACCATATAAGAATAGAAGACCTGCTGGCCAACGAAAGCCATCTGACAGATAATGATGTTGAGAATATCAAAAACAGTCAAATGGCCGGACATTGGATTGATGGCTTCTCAATAATCCGTGAAGAGACGATAAAGGTTCCGGTCAATTTTGTTACGTATATTCACGCATCTAACGGCATAGCTGCTGGCAATACAGTAGAAGAAGCGATGATCCAGGCTTCATGTGAAATATTTGAGCGTCATGCTCAAATACAAACAATTAAACATGAAAAAACAGTTCCCACAATTAGTCCGGATTCTATAAATAATGCCCTAATAGGGGATATGATTAAATTCTATCAGCAAGAGAATGTTGAGGTAATGATCAAGGATCTTTCTCTTGACGGCCTTTTGCCCTGCATAGGCGTGCTGTTTACCAATCACAATCTGCCTCCCGGCCGTCTGGAACATAAAATACTGATACCAGGCGTATCTTTCAACATGGACGAGGGCCTTACACGGTGTTTTACGGAAAGCATGCAGGGCCGGGAAACTCTGTCGATTCCCAGGCCTCAGTTGGACAAACCACTTATCCACAAATCCCGGGTTAATAATTTTTACCTGTTGATGAAATGCTCAATTTCCCCAAAAGACATTTCATTTCTTGAACAGGGAGAAGTCAATGCTTACAGCAACAATAAAATCAAGGATGTTTTAGGCGAAATTGAGGAAATTAAGAGAATATGCAAACTGTTCAATACCGATTGTATAATTTTGAATTATACCCATCCGATATTGGATTTTCCGGTAGCAAGAGTCGTTATCCCGCAGGTTTCTGACTTTTTACCCTTCTTAAATCAAGACATTCTCATATCTGAAGAAACAAAACCGGATTCTACATGGCATGGAGGAAGATTTAAAAATATAATGCAGAGTTTTTTCGCATAGCAAGTGCGTGCTTAGTTGCAATTCCTGTGCATTCGCTCGATTGAGTTGTCAGGTATTTTTTTGAATAAATTAATGAAAGGCAGTTAACCCTATTTTATATCAGGTCTTTTTTTGGTTTAAAAGTCACATTTCAATATATTTCTTCGATTTTGTATAAGTTAGAATGCCGATTACCAATAGACTTAATAAAAGTGCCGGCTCAATTAATTCTTTATAGCTTGGACAAACATAAATCCCCAAAGCCCCAGCGCAAAAGATAAGTCCCAATATGAGCACATTTCCTCCAACAAGAGATGCAAAACTCTTCTTGTCTTTAATTTTATCCTCATTTTTGTATACTCCGGCTACCAATTGGATTTTATTTTTAAATTTAATTAGATAGCCAAGAATTAAAAGTATGCATCCAAGTGTTCCCAAAACCATAAAAATAATTTGAGTTTTATCCATAACCTATCTCCTGAAATTATTATTACCTCGTGGAAGTGATGGGCCGGGCAACGATTACCGAAAGCCTAAAAAAGCCACAACATACCTATAAAACATGATTTTCAAAATCGGAAAGGCTTTGCCCAGTCCATCTCAACAGCACTTTGTTAGGCACCTAATCTCGAGCTCGATCAATTCTGAACGAAGCAACGAACGGTAGATGGTCAGAGACGGTCTCTCGGAATCGTTCCCGACCGATGTCCATACTCCAGTGCATTGGAAATATACGAAGGCTTCCGCGAATGTATTCGGTACTGTACGTCCGACTTATCGCGAAGCCATCCAACAGGTTTGCTCTACCAGCCTCCAGGATGTGTGAAAAACGTGCTTGAAGGTCCCATGATGACAAAAAATTCATCAGGTCGTTGCCACCGAGATGGTGGAAGTTACTGACATCTTGACCAGGAATCATGTTGAAATCGCCGACTAATAAGATGTCTTCTCGGCTCTTTTCCCGAAGTTCCTTGATGAATTGTCCAATGACCTTTGCCTGATCGTCGCGGAGCTTCTGTTCTTCGGCACCCCGCCCGGACTTAAGGTGCACAACGATTAGCAGAAAGTCGAACTTGCCGATCTTCATGTCAACGACGAAGGCTTTCCGTCTCCTGGTGTCACCGAGGTCGGAGCCATCTATGAATCGCGGATTTGTCACCGTAACCCCGGTCTTATGTAGCACGCCAATGTTTAAATCGTTTTCCTGTGCAAGAATGGTGTACTCGTAACTTACGCCTTTGTCCTGAAGTCCTTGTTTCAAAGTTTCAATTGCTGAAAGTGGGTTGATCTCGACAAGAGCAACGACTTCTGCATCAAGCAGTGCAAGCCCGTCGACTTGTCGCTCCAGTCTATCAGCCGGAATCGGATAAAACCCAGAAAGATTCCATGCAGCTACGTTTGCGGTTGTGCGACCGAAATTAGTCATTATGTTTCCTCCTAAAGTTCTTGGATTACGTTAACCAGCAACATTACAATTGCACATCAACAATGTTGTTGGTCGGCCTGCCCCCCCAGCTGACCCGAAGTGTGGCCTTGAAGCATTAAAGAACTTGCCCACGAGGCACGACATGACGAAAATTAAAAGCGTTTTTTTGGGTTCAGCATAATTAGAGATCAATGATTCATTTTGCGTTCGGCTATCCACTCAAATTCAATATGATCGGTTACTACAATAGCATGTAATTTCCCATTGATAATTTTCACCTTGTGTAAAGGTGACCAAGATTCCGGGTGTTTTGTGCCACAACAATTGGACAACAGCAACTCATGTCCATTATTAATTAAAACCACCAATTCAAATTTATTTTCGTAATCAAATTGGTCCTTATAATGGCCAGTTATGTTCCCATTTTTCTTTTCTATTTTAAACAGCTTTGGGTATTTTATTTCGCCAAAATATGAATCACTGCAGATTACCTTCATCACCTTCCATTCTCCTATGAAATCGTTTGCTAAAAGTGAAGAAGTGCTAATAAAAAATATTAGAACAGCTATCGCATACTTATGTTTATACATAGTAATTCTCCAATTTCTAACAGTTTCTGCTAAACTTGCGCCGGGCTTCAGCAAAACCAGAGACCATCCTCGCAAAAGCGTGTGGGTGTCACAGTAACAGGCATCGGGTTGAAGCGATTGATAAGCAGATATGAGTCTTATTTATAATGATTAATGGATCAACGACTTCGAGGATTCATCGAAATCTTCTGTCAATATCTATCTTTTAGTTTTGTCTATCGGTAAAACTGCTTGATAAATCATGTATACTTCATTCAGATAAGATGCAAACTCTTCTGAATCCACTCGGTCGTCTGTCTTGCTGTCTCTAAATATAATAAAATAATCACCGGTGACTCCAGCCGCCCATTTTGTTTGCGATTTAATAAAAGCCCGGCGAAGATTTGGACCAAATAAATGCTTTAGGATTTTGGTATCCGGCCCATTTACTTTGTATCGGCGTGAAAATTCCGGATCCTCTTCAAATTTGAGGCAATCGCTACCGAAGATCTTTTCAAAAAGCCGATCTCCCGATTGGGCCGGATGTAATGAAAACTCTGGAACCTGATGTCCCTTAACGGAAAAAGCAACGACAGTACGAAAATAGAAACTATACGATTCTCCGGCGGCTTCTGTCTGACCATAGCGGTAGTTAAACAATAGCACCTGGGCGTCATTATAACGACCTGAAAGAATCGGACTAACTGTGTTACGTCGTTCACCTCTTTTAAGGATAGGCGAATATAAAAGTTTATCTGCTCTTGGGTGATTTTTCAGGTGGCAACTTAGGTTAAGAGTTTTTGCGGCTCTTTTAAATTTATCTATTTCGACAAAAATCGCCCGATATACAAATGCACCGATTACTGAGAGAAATATCAAAGTGAAAAAGATGTTCTTGGTAAATTGATATAAGGAGTTCGAATAAATGACCTTCATAAAAGATCTACTTTCTAATAATTCTAGAATAGAGTAGATCAAACCCATACCCATTATAATATAAATAGGATAGTTTCCAAAAATATTAATAATATCATTTAATACTTTTTTTATCATTTGATATTATCTCCTTAAATGAGTTATTAGGGCCAACGGAATTTTTGCACAATGATATTTTTTGATCTGGTAAATGTTACGAAATCTTCCAACGCATTTTTATTTCCGTTGTAAATCTTTTGTAAAAGTGCAAGGAGCAGTTGATCCTTGTCTGTTTTTGATACGGCTGCTGTAACCTCCGTCTCAAAGTCGCCGGGTCCAAAAGAATTGCGAATAATTTGAAGATCGCCCTTATCTGTGATTGTAGCATCAATGTAGCTGGATGCTTCATTCTCTTTTTTGTAAAGATTAATAGATGACATTTCTATATGCTTTCTATGAGTAGTTGGTTAAAGATTATAAATTTAATTAAGAAAAAAATATCACTATTTTTTTCAAAATATTAAAATTCTACTACCGGTGTTTTCTATGTAAAATGATCAGCTGTAAGGTCGTAGTGTAATTTATAGTTTCTTCGGTATTGGGTTTATAAGAATGCAGTTTCCTCGCGATCCCTTCCAACAGCTTCGGCTTTATTTTGCTATTTCTAAGGCCATCATTGATTCTAACTTTCCCTTCCATATATATGGTATTTCTTTGCCCCCAAATAATTTTTTTGTTGGTCCATCTAAGGTTGTAATACCACCTTCCCATTTAGATATTATATTTTCGTAAACCCAATTAAGATAAATTTCATTTGAGTCTGTCTCAATTTTTGTTTCATCAATTGAAAAGGTATGTTTGAAAACTATTTCGCTATTTGAATCAATCAAATGAAAATCTTCCTCTGTGACAATATAACCATGAGGTGGGGATATATTACTTATATGTTTTGATTTTCCATTGAACAATAAATAAAAATAACTTTGAAAACTTCGAAAGAATTCTGTTTCAACCAAATAAATGCGTAATGGATACTTTGAAATATTTTTAAAAACCAGGCTAAGTTCAAAATCTTCGTTCAATTTAATTTTATTTTCTTTTAATCGGATGCAAATTTTCAATCCCAGTTTTTCGTCTGAACAGTGTTCGTATTGCATTGCGTAGATATATCCCCAACCGTTTGAAAAAAAATATATTAGAATACAAATTGCAAGAATTTGAATGTTTTTATTTAATAGCCTGTTCGTCTTCACCGAATGTTTAACTGTGAATTTTATTTCTTGAATTCCTAAAGTGAAACATCACAACAAATATAAATAATATACTAAATACCCAATTCCAATATCCAATTAGTAAGTCCTGAACTGTACTTTCAAATAAAGCTTGTATGAACCAATATGCTGATGATGAAAATGCAATAAGTTGAAAAATATACAGTTTTTGTATTTTAATTTTAAAATGAATGATGAAAAGAAAAATTGTAATTAAATTAGCTAAATTTACAAATATTCTTAATATTAATACCCAAAGATTTTCATATTCAAATAATAATCTTATTACCGATAATGCGCACTGGAAACCATACATTGGTTCTTCATTAGTAAAAATTACTGCGGAAGGAAGAAGAAAGGAAAAACAATATAAACCCATTCCAATATAATAATATTTTTTAAATAATGATTTTTTCATAATTTTCCAAGATAAATCAAAAGCAGACTTAATCCCTTTATATTATATAACAGTATGTCCTTCTCCTCTGATTAACCACATATTTCAGATTAAATCCATGCTTGTTCAATCGCATCACAAACAGGTTCTATTTCCGGCATTTCAGGGTTCAGGGACTTACCTTTCAAATTGTTCAAAAAGATTGAGCGGTTGTCAGACAGACGTCCGATAATGGTAACTCCCTTGAGTGCTGAGGTGAGATCCTCATCAACCTTGGGGGTAATCTTGTTGAGAATAACAGATACCGGCAGTTTGGCTTCTCCGGCAAGGGTTCCTACCCTTTTTGCCATCATAATGGATTCATAAGAGGGGTCTACTATACACAAGACATATTCGCACTGCCCGTCAAGACTACGCCCGAAATGCTCAACACCGGCAGCGGTATCCACAATTACTAGATCCTGTTTCTCAAATTTGAGGGATGAAAAAAGCATACGGAAAAGCTTTCCCATAGGACAGGCACAGCCCTCTCCGAAATGGTGAATTTTTCCTATCGACATCACCTGTATCCGGTCTAATGATGCGATACAATCGTCAGGCAGACCATCCAGTTTTAGATCTACTGGAAATAGTTGTGAAGGGCCATCAAGCATTATACCGGTAGTTTTTGTCTTGTCCCGAAATCCTTTTTTCCCACCCAGGCTATCCATCAGCGGCACAGGCATATCCAACCCTAACATACGATATAAGCCGATATTTGATTCATCGGCATCCACCAAAAAAATTCTTTTATCTCTTTTATGCATAGCAATGGCCAGAAGAGTCGCCACAGTGCTTTTACCGCTGCCGCCTTTTCCGCAGATAAGTATTTTCATGGTTTTGTGAAAATCTCCCTTTAGTATTTATGAACCAATTTACTAAAAATACATAACGCTGAGTTGATGGATTGGGCAGCGATCATATAAAATCGTTGATAAAGTGAAAAAAATATTGATCAAGTACTTACTTTCATAATCGGCACGATTTTGCCCGGTCCCTCTCCAGCGTTATGTTCTGTGATTTATGGTTTTATTTCTATTGGTGTTCCAACATCAACAGTCTGCCAAATTTCGTCCATTGCACTATTTGATACAGCTATACAACCATCTGTCCAATTGAAACGTTGTGTAAAAAATGATAACCAGCTAAGACCATTTTTTTGGCCGTGTATCATTATAAAGCCACCAGGGTTTACACCTGATTCCTTAGCTCTTTTTTTATCAGTTTCATTTGGATAGGATATATGGATCGATTTGTAGAAAGCGCTATCCTCTTTTTTATAATCGAGGATATATTTCCCTTCTGGTGTACGCTCATCACCCTGTTGCTGTTTATGCCCTTTAGGATTCGCGCCAAATGCGACATGGTATTCGTTTAAAGACTTTCCATCTTTTTTTAAATAAAGTTTTGATTCAGATTTGACTACCAACACCATATCAGCTTTCTCGATGCTAAAAACAATTGTAGGTGTTAGAAATAGAATTATAAGGATTATTTTTTTCATTTATTTACACAGAACGACAGAAGTCAGGGGCAGCCAGCGCTTCCACAGACTTAATAAATATCGAATAATTACAAATAAACAAGTATATTTCCAAAGCGGCTCTAACTTGGCTGTCACCTGAACTGATTGGTTCTGCACTTTTCGGGTTTTTATATTATGCCATTTTAAATATTGAACAAGTGCTTACAGCATGGGCGTATAAGTTATCCTTTTTATCTTTCAACTTTCCTTCTGCTGTTGCCAAGCGTTTTCCTATATGAATTGGTCTAGCTTCACACCTTAGAGTTCCAGTATCGGTAGTTACCGGTTGAATAAAATTTACTTTAATCTCAACCGTTGAGCAGCTTACACCCTTTGCAAGAGTTGAAAGGACCGAGGCTGTTATTGTAGTATCGAGTATAGTTGAAATAATTCCACCGTGAACTGTTCCAAAAGGATTGTAATGATATTCGTCTGGATCGAGCTCAAACACGGCATAGCCACTATCGATTTTGGATATTTTGTACCCTACAAGCATCGCTATCGGAGGTGGATTAATTCTGCCATTTTTAATTGCTTTTAGGTAATCTAATCCGGAAATTAAGGCGGCATCCCTTGCGCCAACTTCAGGATCATCCCAAAATATTGTTCTTTTACGTTCCATATTTTCCATTTAATTCCATTTTGATGCAGAACGCCGCAAATCACATAGTTCAAGCACCCTGTCAACTTATAATGTACGTGGACGTCAATAACGTTTGATTTGTTATGTCTCTTTTTGTTTTATATCAAGCAACTACTTTTATTTTCATGCTTTGTTTTTCGAATACAGTAGCATTTGCTCGTACCGTTTTTTTTGATTTTACTGTTGCCTTTTCCTAATAGAGTAGCCCCATACGCTAATTGTGACAAAGCCCAAAATGCATAACCATGCAAAGGCGTCTCCAATTCGTGAGTATATTGTTACAACGCCTTTGGTTGACAGGCAAGAAATCATTTGCTTTTGAGAAGAGTTAAAATAGTCAGAGGCATTTATTGTGCGGCCATAAGGGTCAACCGCAATTGACAACCCTCCTCCGGTACCCATAACAAGGGAAAATCCATTTTCAAGTGCTCTAAAAACCCCCATATATGTGTGTAATGGGTCCACAGCCGCCCAAGCCTGAGCTGAAATTAATAATATTTCTGCATCATCTGCACCTGCTTGGTGGATTAGGCTGGGATAATCTAGGTCAGCGCATATAACAGATGCGATCTTACCGTAGGCTGTATCCAAAATTGGAATTCCACCTTCGCCCGGGACAATAGGTTCCAAAGGTGGTGCCGGTTTTAATTTTAAATATTCATTGATTATTTTTCCGCTCCGGTCGATCCATATAAGTTTATTTTGCCATGGCTGATCAGGATAATTTAAAGGGAATAACCCGATTGCCAAAACGAGATAAATTTGCTCTTTCCGGGCTAAGCTTCTTGCTCGGTCAATAAATTCTTTTTCATTTTCCTCCATCACGGAAACAGCATATTCTTGCCAAAACACTATTTGGGCGCCGGCATGGGCGGCTTTTGAAGTTGCATCAAAGAAATAGTCAAGATCCTTCTGCATGTTTTTATAGGCTAATTTTCTGTCTGTCCAGTCAGGCCCGTAAAACCTTGAAACAAAATCTCGCGGATTTGTCACAGATGCTATGCATACTTTATCTGTTGGTTCTTCCGAGGTAGCAAGACGGCCATACCCATACAGGAAAACGAAGGAAATAATTAAGCTGTAAAGAATGGCAATCTTCCGAATTCGAAACCAAGCAAATTGTTGCTCCCATGCAAAATTTACAATTGATGCAAACCATGTGATTAAAAAAGACAGGCCCCAGATCCCTGTAATTGAAGATAGTTGCATCAGTGGCAGGTTGCCATATTGCGTATATGCAAGAGCGCCACAGCTCCCGTTACCTAATGCCTTGACATACTCCATGGCTACCCAGCTACAAGGAAAGACCAATGTTGCTATAATTCCTGACAGTTTGGGTGCGATAACACGGTCTGCCAAAAAGGGTATAAAGAAAACTACTCCAACGGCCAAACCGGAAACAACTCGGAATGAAGGTGGGATTGCATCTATTGACAGCAATTTCCACATTGAAACGATACCAACGATAATGTTGGCCAAACAGAGGATAAGCAAGCCGGAGCCGACTTTCTGAGTACGTGAAAAGCGGAGTAAAAACACCGAAAATAACCATGTAGTAGCAGGCAAGGCCCAGTTCCAGTTTGAATAATACATTAAAATAGTACCTACGGATAGCCAGGCATAAGATAGCCTTTGTTGTTTTTCTTTGTTTTTATGTGAGTTTTTAATCATTACGTCCATCCTGCAAATTGTTTAGCTGCTAAACTGTAAAGACAAAAAAAATTATTTTAAATCATTCAAATATAGATCAATTGTTTCTTCAAGTATCTCAAAAGTATTTGTCACAAGAGCTATTTGTTCAGAGCTCATTTCGTTTAGCTTCTCTATTATTGCCGAATCGTATTTCTCGTGAAATTTTTCGTGATTTTCAAAGGCTATTTTCCCTTTTTTGTCCAGTCTCAGGAGTACCACCTTCTCATTTTCCGAGTCTTTGAATTTTGTAATAAGTTGTTTTTTCTCGAGTTTTGTAACGATTTGGGAGACAGCACCTTTAGTCACACCTTTTCTTTTCGCTAGCTCCGTTACATTTATTCCAGGTGATTTTCCAATGATTTCCAATGTGTTAATTTCGGAAGCATATAGAAGATGTCCGGTGCCATGATCGATTGGTATTTTTTCTAATGTCTTAAATTTGTTGATGATTCGAAGGAATGTTTCTTTGAAATTGTGAATTTTATCTGTCTCAAGCATGGCTTTATTGTATAGATGCTAAACAATTTTGGCAAGCAATATTTTGTATACTGATTTGGGGTGAGAGGCATAACCGAAAAGCTGACCAGACTGGGAGAGGCGTATGCCTTTCCCAGTCTGGTCCAGCGACTGATTGGCTATTTAAATCTAAATTTCCTCGGAATAAGCTGATATTGCAACCTTATTGTTAAATTCACCACTAAGAAAAGAAACTTTGGTAGAATAGCATCCACATAATCCAATAATGATGAACGAATATGGGAAGTCGGACAGCTCCATATTACCTGGCAAGCTACCGAACAAAGCCTGGATTAAAAATGAAATCATATTGATAGTTATTTTGTTTTTTAAAGGATGTCCCGGTTAGCGCAAGATAACCGGTCGCACCGGCGATTAGAACTTTTTGCATTTTCTTCACACCTTTTCGATAAATACTGATAATAATTATTTCCGTTGTTACTTGCTTCATCTAATCAGGTTATTTTTTCGCATATTCTTGACCATTGCCTGACAGACCGACTTTGTCAGGTTTTTCACTGATTCGGACGCAATTGAATCCGATTGTGCAGTCCAGATCTGTTTTTCTGAGCTCACATCGTACAGGTTGCTCTCCAGGCGGACGATCTTCCGTTCGATATAATAACCGGATTTAGCATCCCGCTTAACCTTGGGGTTCAAATCATCAAAACTGTGGTAAATGGAAACCGCCCCCTTTTTACGAAATCCGGAACGATAGTGGTCAACCTTCTTATCCACACCGACCAACCGGGTGACCAATACAGACCCGATCCCATTTTCTTCGGCTACTTTTTTAACCAGTTCTTTGGACAGCTCCTGATCGACCGATATGAATTCAAGACTTGAATAGGCTGTGACACCCTGTCCTTTTAGGCACTTTGAAAAAGTATTCTCAAACAAACGGCGGTCTTCAAAGTTATCCGATACACCAACAATCATTATACTGTCGATATATCCTCCTGAGTACTCTGGTTCTTTGCCGGCAGAAATCAATTTTGTACCACTGCTGCAAGAGCTTAAAACAAACAATGTGGCAATCAAAATAACGACAATCCATACAGTTCTTTTCATCTGGTTGTTCATCATTCCTCCTCATTTTTGAGTATTAATTAACTAGAATATTATTATCGCTAAAAACTGTAACCAACACCCAAGCCGACGACCAGTATATCGCTTTCAAAAAAGCGGATATTGGCATCCACATGGCTGTAGGCAATCAGCCCATTAATGGAAAACCCCCTGAGTCCGAATGGCTCAACATAGGTGATAAACTCGCTCAATTCATATCCTTTTTC
>Ga0190284_1000860_pt1 | contig 14723 bp, 11 predicted proteins | sample 48691812_MG_FD_161668 | JGI IMG/M metagenome (GOLD analysis project Ga0190284, IMG submission 161668) | Hydrothermal vent microbial mat bacterial communities from Southern Trench, Guaymas Basin, Mexico - 4869-18-1-2_MG | ecosystem: Environmental > Aquatic > Marine > Hydrothermal vents >...
ATACGAGGGGTTCCGGGCCCCGCCGGGGATGCGTTTTCCCAACTGGCTCATCAACAAGATCCTAAAGTGGGAGGCCAATCTGCTCTACGGAGCCGGCATCACCGACGAGGCTACGGCCTACAAGGTCTTTGGCGCTGACGTGCTCAAGGGCCTGAACCTGCAAGCCACCCGCTTTGAGTTCTGCCCGGAGGTGACGGCCAAGGTGTGTCGGGCCGGGCATCGCATCCACGAAGTGCCCATCACCTACCAGGCCCGCTCCATCGCCCAGGGCAAAAAGATTCGCTGGCAGGATGGGGCACAGGCCATCTGGACGTTGTTCAAGTATCGCTTCTCGTCAAACGTCAACCGTGAAACGTCAATTTGACGCATGACGTTTGACGCTTGACGCACCACGCCCCCAGAAGTCATCCCAGGAGTAGGAACAGCACATGCAAACAAAGCTCGGTTTGTTCTGCGACAAGGTCATTGAGGCCGGGTGGCTGCTGGCCGCCATCATCGCACCGCTTTACTTTAACGTGATCTCTAGCCGCATCTTTGAGCCAGACAAGATCACCCTGGTGCGCTACATCGCCCTGCTCATGATCCTGGCCTGGTTGGTGCGTTTGCTGGACGCTTCGCGCGCGGTCAGCAGTGGGTCACAATCCCCGAGCGAGGCCGAGCCCAGGTCGCCGATGACCAGCCTGATCGCCTGGCTGCGCACCCCGCTCGTCATCCCCACGCTCCTTTTCGTGGCGGTGTACCTGGTGGCCACGGTCTTTTCCATCGTGTCGCACCTGAGCCTGTGGGGATCGTACCAACGGCTCCAGGGGATGTACTCCACGCTGAGCTACATCGTCATCTTTTTGCTCCTGTTGCAGACCATGCGCACGCGGGCGCAGGTGGACCGGCTCATCACTACCATGATCTTGACCAGCGTGCCGGCCTCGTTTTTCGGCATCTTGCAACACTTTGGCCTGGACCCCCTGCCGTGGGGCGGCAACGTGCAGGCCCGAGTGGCCTCGGTCATGGGCAATTCCATCTTTATCGCCGCGTACCTGATCATGGTGGCACCATTGGCTCTCTCCCGGCTTATGGATAGCACGTCGCGTGGGCTTGCCGAGGTTGCACCGGATGCCGAAACGCGCCCCTGGCACGTCCGCGCCGGTCTGCTGGCCTTGCCTGCAGTCGTGGGTGTGGCCCTGTTCGCGTTGGTGTTCCAGGGTGTGAGCATCTATGCCATGACCATCACGCCAGCCGGGATCAGCCTGTCACCTATTGACTGGAGCGTCCTGATCCTGGCGACGGGAGCCGTCGTGGTGGCCATCACCCTGGCGGTCCGGGCGCAAAAGTTCCCCCCGGCCGCGCTGGAAGGCGCGCTCTATGCTTTCGTATTGTTAGCACAGTTGACGTGCATCTGGTATACCCGGAGCCGTGGCCCGCAGTTTGGGCTCTTGGCCGGCCTGGCCGTGTTCTTCTTCCTGTTCGCCATCCGCCGCCACATGCGCGTGGTGTTCACCGTGGCGCTGGTGGCGTCCCTGCTCGTGGGTGGCTTTCTGGTGCTCTTGAACATGGAAGACAGCCCCATTGCCTTTCTGGGCGACGTGCCAGGGCTCGGACGCATGGCCCATTTGGCGGACGAGGCGGCCGGCGCTACCGGCTCCGGCATGGTCCGTATCCTCATCTGGGAGGGAACCGCCGAGATGGTACGAGACGACCCGGTGCGCACCCTCATCGGCTATGGGCCAGAGGCCATGCACGTGGGGTACAACAAGTTCTACCCGCCGGACCTGGCCCACTATGAGAAGCGCAACGCCTCGCCGGACCGCTCCCACAACGAGACCTGGGATGCGCTGGTGTTCACCGGTCTGGTGGGCCTGATCGTCTACCTGATCCTGTTCGGGGCTGTGTTCTACTATGCCCTGGACTATCTGGGGCTCATCGTCCGGCGCACTCGCTGGTGGCTGTTCGGAGTATACGCGGCGGGCATCGCCGTGATGTGCGTGGCGGCGATATTTGCGCCCTCGCTCTGGGTGGCCGTTTCCGGCGTGCTCATCGCCGCCCTGGTGGGCCTGTACGTGGTGGGCTTTGGTGTGGTGGGCTTTATCCGGGGGTTCCCCAAGCGCGAGGAAGCCACCCAGCGAGATACGACCCGCGACCTGATCCTCATAGGATTGCTGGCGGCCATCATCGCCCACTTTGCAGAGATCCAGTTTGGGATCGCCATCGCCTCCACCAAGACGTACTTCTGGCTCTATGTGGGTCTGATCGTGGTGGTGGGATCGTTCCTGGCCTGGCGACCGGCCGGCGCAGCGGTGCCCAAAGCGGTGCCGGCCACTGCCGACACCCATCGTCCGTCGCGCAAAAAGTCCAAGCGAAAAAAGAAACGGCGAGCCGACGCGCGACGCCAAGATCGAGGCTCATCGGATCGGCGGACGCGGGGCGCGCCGGCCTGGTGGCTGCCGATCATTCCAGCGGGCCTGATCGGCACGGTTATCATGACGGTGATGACGACGAATCTGTTCATCCCCAATCAACAGATCAAACCAGCACAGGAGCCCCAGTACACGGCTCTGCGCCTGCTGATCCTGGTGACCTGGCTGGTCTTGGCGCTGATCGAGGTGCCGCGCCTGATGGGCCGGCGGAAGGAGCGCGACGCTGCCCAATGGGGTATCACGTTCCTGATCTACTCCCTCGTGACCTGGGCTGGCATGGTAGTGTACATGCTGGCGCAGCGCCTATTGCTGGACGTGGACAAGTCGGGCATCTCGCTGCTGGGCCTGCGCCCGGAGCCGGACTCGTCTCTGGTGTTGTTCTACGTCTGGTTGTTCCTGGCACTCTTGGCGGTGGGGCTGGGGTTGTACCTGAACAGCCGAGCACGCCCACGGCGTTTCCTGCAGGGTTGGTTGGCGCTGCTGTATCCGCTCTTTGCGCTCGTCGTGCTCGCGGCCAGCTATTTCCTGAACCTGAACGTCATCCGGGCCAACATGTGGTTCAAGCAGGGGGAATACCTGGTCAGCCAACGCCACGATCACGCCCGGGCCATCGCCTACTACAAGCGAGCCCTGGAATTGACCCCTCGCGAGGATTGGTACTACCTGTTCCTGGGCAAGGCGTATCTGGACCTGCTGCCCCAGGTGCAGGATGCGAACCAGCGCGCGGCCCTGCTGCGGGAAAGCGAGACCGAGTTGCTAAAGGCGCGCGAGGTCAATCCCCTGAACACGGACCACACCGCGAACCTGGCTCGCCTGCACCGCCTGGGCACGCGAGATTACGCCAAGTCGTTGGAATACTACAAGCAGGCCGTGGAACTCAGCCCACACAACGCACAACTCTTTAACGAGATGGGGCAGGTCTATCAGCTTATGGGACAAATAGACCAGGCTGAGCAGTCGTATCAGCACAGCCTGGAATTGGACCCGCTATACATAAATACCTACGTGCTGTTGGGAGAACTGTATCGGAACCAGGGACACATCACCGACACGTTGAACCTTTACAAAGAGGCCCTCCATACATTCGAGACCTCGGTGCCGTACATCAAGAATTCCGTGGTGCAGCTCTACACGGAGGTGGGCCGCATCTACCTGGAGCAAAAGCGTTACGACGAAGCGATGCCCTGGTACGAGAAAGCCATCGCCCTGGATGAGAAATCGTTGCCGGCGCACAGCGCCCTGGGCTACGTCTACGTCCAGCAGGCTGGGGCGTTGAAGAAAGAAGGGAAGGACGCCGAGGCGCAAGCCCTCTGGCTAAAGGCCCTGGCCGAGTTTGAGCAATGCGTGGCGGTATCGCCCCAGGACTTTACCAGTTGGCGGAACCTGGCCAGCGTGTACCTGCAACTGGGCCAGACCGACAAGGCGATACAAGCATACACCAAGTGCGCCCAGATCAAGCCCACAGACGTGGCCACGTGCCACGCCCTGGCGACGCTCTACCTGCAAACCGGCCGCCGCGCGGAAGCCATCGCCCAGTATGAGGCGCTCGTAAAGCTGGCGCCCAACGACCTGACGGCTTTGAGGAACCTGGCGATCCTGTACCGCGAAGCCGGGCGAACCCAGGAGGCCCTGGCAATGGCCCAGCGCGCGCTCCAGTTGGCCCCCAACGATGTCCAGCTCCAGGCGTTGGTGGCTGAATTGCAGGGGAAAAAGTAGGTTGGTAAATCGGTAGATTGGTTGGGTAGCGTTCCCAGTTTACCAATGTACCAATTCCCAGTCTACCGGTATACCAACGGGGCAGCAGATAAGGAGAGCAAGATGCCTGAACGACATGCCGATTGGTTGCGGCAGGCGAACCGGGACCTGGAACATGCCCGCCGTTCTGCCGCCGGTGGTGATTACGAGTGGGCCTGTTTCGCCACCCAACAAGGAGCGGAGAAAGCAGTCAAAGCGGTCTATCAGTGGTTGGGGGCGATTGCCTGGGGACATTCGGTGACCATGCTGTTGACCAATCTACCGGAATCGTACTACCCGACCGAGTCGCTAGTCGAACAGGCCAAAGCTCTGGACAAACACTACATCACCACCCGTTATCCCAACGGATTTGAACGAGGTGCGCCCCTGGATTACTACACCCTTGCCGAGGCCGAGAGGAGCATTGAGGATGCCGGAGCCATCATCCGCTTCTGTGAGGATCTTTTGGCTGGACCGAGAAGCGACGCTGAAAAAACTTGAGGTCGCTGTTCGTCGGATGAAAGCCGCGCACCCGGAAATCGAGCAGGTGCTGCTCTTTGGTTCTCTGGCGCGTGACGAAGCGGTGCCTGGCAGCGACGCTGACCTGTTGCTGATCCTGTCTTCGTCCAGTGAGCCATTTCCGGAGCGCATTCCACGCTACCTGCCGGAAGGTTTGCCCCTGGATGTGGACGTTTTTCCCTATCTGCGTGCGGAAATATCCGCAATGCTGCAAGAGGGAAATCTGTTTATCCGGCAAGCGTTGGCAGAGGGAATCTCGCTGGCTTGACGGGAGGGAATGCTGGTCATGGCGATCTACATGCTGATCTTTGTGGTGGCCCTGCTGTCGGCCATCGTGGGCACGCCCGTGGTGCGCCGGCTGGCCGTGCGCATGGGAGCGATGGACCAGCCCAGCGCCCGCAAGGTCCACACCAGCCCCATGCCTCGGTTGGGCGGCGTGGCCATCTATGGTGCGTTCATCCTGGCCCTGCTGCTCCTGGGCGACCGCAACTATGTGCCGCAGGTGGTGGGCATCTTTGCCGGGGCCACCATGATCTCGTTCCTGGGTATCTGGGACGATCGCTGGGGCCTGCGGCCCATCGTCAAGCTGGCCGGGCAGGTGTTGGCGACGGTGGTGCTCATCGCCAGCGGCGTCCAGGTGCAATCCATGCATTTTCTGCCAGTGGACGTGCCTCTTGTCAACGAGATCGTGACGGTGATCTGGGTGGTGGGGATCACCAACGCCCTGAACCTCCTGGACAACATGGATGGCCTGAGCAGCGGGGTGGCAGCGGTGGCAGCGGGCTTTTTCCTGCTGCTGGCGGCGTTCAGCGGGCAGTACCTGGTGGCCAGCCTGGCGGCGGCGTTGCTGGGGGCCTGCCTGGGATTCCTGTACTACAACTTTAACCCGGCCACCATTTTCATGGGCGACTCTGGGAGCCTGTTCATCGGGTTTGTGCTGGCGGCCGTGGGGATCAAGCTGCGATTCGACAACCCGGCCAGTGTCACCTGGATGGTGCCGGTCCTGGTGCTGGGTCTGCCTATCTTTGACACCACGCTGGTCCTCGTCTCGCGGCTCCGGCGCGGGGTGAATCCCTTCACCACGGCCGGCAAGGATCACACCTCGCATCGGCTGGTGGCCATGGGCTTTACCCGCCGCGAAGCCGTGCTGATCCTGTACATGGTCTGTGTTGCCTTTGGTATGCTCGCCCTGTTCCTGACCCGGGCCTCGGTGCTGGAAGCGTATGCCACGGCCGGCGTGGTGGTCGTGCTGGCCCTCGTGGCCCTGGTCCGGCTAGAGTGGGGGTGGTCGATAGTGACGATGGACGAGGCACTGAGCTCCAAATAATCGGAGGTCCTAGTGATCTGGGAGACTTGGCAGCTTTGATGCGCCGCCTCCGCAACCGCCGCTTCTGGCGCGACAGCGGCCTGTTGATGTTGGCGAACGTCATCGTAATGGCACTGGGCCTGGTGCGAGTGCCGATCCTGACCCATATCCTCTCGAAAGACGAGGTCGGGATGCTCGGCGTCGTGGCCTCCGTTCTCCCCTTCCTCCAACTCCTCTCTCTCCCCGGCCTCGATGGAGCGACTTATCATTACGTGGCCAAAGGCTATCCGGCGGCCCTCCGAGTCAATGTCACCACACGCCTGCGGTGGTCCATCCTCAGCACGTTGGGATTTCTGGTGGGGGGAGCTTGTTGGTTGTGGGCGGGCGATACCACCCTGGCCGGGCTTTTCACCATCGCCGCGCTGACCTACCCGGTGACAACCGGGCTGACGACGGTAGCCGGCGTTCTGGGGGCGCGAGAGGATTTTGGACGACTATTCTGGTATCGCATCGGCGAAGCACTGACCCGCTACGCCGGCTTGGCTGTGCTTTTGCTGCTCCCGGCGTTGTCCACCCAGGTGCTCTGGTTCTCTCTGGCGAACAAGGTGGCGTTGGCCGCGCTGCAAGTGGGAATAGCGGGCTGGCTGATCAACCAGTTACGCCGAGAGGCGACGCCACCGATGCCGCCAACAGAACGACGAGAGATGGTGCGCTATGGTAAACATCTCACGGTCCTAAACAGCATCTCGACGGTCCAGACGCGAATCGACGCGCTCCTGGTGGGTTGGCTCTTGCCTTTGAGTGTGATGGCGGATTACTCGATCGCTCAACTGGTCTATACCCAGTTCAAGCAACTCTGGACAGTCTATTATGCTGTCCGTTATCCGCCGCTGGTCCGCCTGCCCCTGGCTCGTCGTCGCCGGCGACTGGTGCTAGAGATGGGAGTCGTTTGGGCTGGGTTCGTCCTGTTTGGATTGGCCGTGGGAGCCGGGCTCTGGGTGCTGGTGCCAGTCATCCTGCCGCCGGAGTATGGCACCAGCCTCCCATTCATGAGTTGGCTTCTGGCAGCCTTTGTCGTCAGCGTCCCCGGCTTTTTCGCAGAGATGTACTTTCGCACCCGGCAGGATGAGCGGAGCCAGTATCTGCTGCGCGGCGCAGCAGCGGTAAGTGGCGTGGCTCTGCCAGCGCTTTTCATCCTCATCTGGCAGGCGAACGGCGTGGTTGTGGGCCGGTTCCTGGCCAGCCTGTTGCTTTCCGTCGTGGGCGTGTTCCTGTTCTTGAAAGACAGGGGGGAAAGTGATGCAAGTCCCGTACTCGGTTCTGAGCCAGGGGCGACGGGAAGCCTTTGAGCGGTTCGGCACGGTTTTTGACCTGCCGATCGTGCGCTCGCCCTATGGATACCTGAAGCGATCCTATCAAGGGGGGCTCGTCCTGGATGTCGGGGCCGGGGCGGATCGCTATCTCCAGCAAGTGCTAGGGCTGGACGATGAGGCGTACCACTCGTTGGACAGTGACCCGGCGGGGCAGTTCACGTATACCGACGTCTCTCAGATACCATCAGACCAACAGTACCAGTGGATGGTGCTGAACCAGTTGCTTGAACACCTGACGATTGAGGAGACGGCTGATCTGTTGTTTGGTCTGCACGGTCATCTGGCTCCCGGGGGGTGCATGGCGATCACCGTGCCAAACGTCTCGCATCCTATTCGTTATCGCAATGAAACACACGTAACTCCCTGGAGCTATGGCGGCCTGTATGCCATCTGTCGATTTGCGGGTTATGAGGTTCAACAGATCTACCGCTATAGCAAGAACCGAGGACCGCTAGACCCGTTGAGTTGGGTGATGGAGCGAGTGATGCGACACCTGTATCGAATTGACTGGTGTCAGAGCATCATGCTGGTGGCAACGCGGTGAGGGTTGTTTGGGTAGCCGACAAGACTGATGTGCAGTTCGCATCCTTTCGCCTGCGCGTCTGGCATCTACACAAGGAGCTGCAACGGCGCGGAATTGACTCGATCATCTATCGGCGTGGACGGTTTCCTCAAGCGGACGTGGTCATCCTCCAGAAGGCGTTCTCGCCGCGCTGGCTACGGTTAGGGCAGCAACTCAAGGCGAAAGGTGTTCAGTTGATCTACAGCCTGAGCGACGTGGTACCCGCGGGAACTCGGCCATTTGCCGTAGCGGTACAACTATTGGCGTTGGCTGACGCGGTGATCGTGTGCAGCCGGTTCCTGGGAGAAGGCTTCGTCCAGCGCTACAATCCTAGCTGGTTCGTGATCGAAGACCCTTTTGACTTTCTGGCCCCTGCACCTCGGACAATGCGCCAGGGGACACATCCTACCGTCTTTTGGCATGGATTTGCCAAGAATCAGCGCCTTTTTGTCGATCCATTGCGACCACTTTTACGATTCCAGGTTCATACGCTGACGGAAACCACACAGCCCCGCTGGAGCCTGGACCGTTTGCCGAGCATAACAGAGCAGCACGAGATCGGTTTTGCGCCGCTACCGCTGTATAACCTGTACGTTTTTGGCAAGAGCAGCAACAAGGTCGTCGGCTATATGGCGGCCGGGCTCGCCATAGTTGCCAGCGATGCCCCAGCATACCGAGATGTGATCGTCGCCGGACAGAACGGCTACCTGGGTTGCAGTGCCAAAGACTACAACACGGCCTACGAGCTTCTCCGCGATCCGATCCACCGTCAACGCATTGCTCAAGCTGGCTATGAGACTGTCAAAGACCGGTTTTCGCCCTCCCATTTGACCGAACGCCTGCTGAAAGTGATAGACCGATGAACCGATACGATGACGTTCAGCTCGATGTCGCGCAATTGCTCGAGGAGCAAAGTCCAAGATTGCCCGCGCACGACCCCAGCGCCAGAAGCGCGGACCACCTGGGTTTGGCTGGCTCCCTAAAAGCTCGCCTCCGGCTCTATGCCACAGGACTTGTCTACAAGTCGGGGGTCTATCACCGGCTGACCTACTCCAATCTAAAGCTAGACTGGTTCTATGAATTTCAGGATTATTGGGTGAACGAGTTGGGGAACAGACCGATAAGGCCCCACGACTTTTATTTCCTGTACAGCACATACCGCCAAAGGTTCCAATCTCTGGAGGTGCCAGATTCGACAAGCTGTGAAGAACATCTCCAGACCTGGCAGGACCCGCGCACGATCTATTTGCTCTTTCACAACCAGTTCAGGATCGCGCTCAGTCCCCTGGTGGCCCACCGCTTTATCAGATATATCCCGCGAGGCGGGAATGTGTGCGAGTATGGATGTGGACTTGGGCCGATCAGTTCAAGTTTGTGTCGGTTCTACCCTTACTTGAACATCAGGATCACCTGTGCGGACATCCCAACTATTGTCTTTCACTTTGCGCGCTGGAAATTCAGAGAGCAGAGATTCGTCCGCATGCTCGCGATTGACCCCAGCGACGAGGCTCCGCTTGATGATGATTTTGATACCATCTTTTGCAAGACAGTTCTTGAACATTTGCCCAGCCCCCTGCCAGTCGTCCAGCATTTGCATTCCCGGCTCAAACCCGGTGGCTATTTCATCTTTGACTATATCAAGTCTGAAGGAGGGGGACTGGATACAGCCGGGGCATTACGAGAGCGTATCCAGGTATTGCAGTATGTCCTCAGCAATTTCAAAGTGATCAAGGGGCAGGTGCTCCTGGATGGAAGCAATGTTGGAACCGTGGTTTGTAAAAAGCTGTGAGAGAAAAGAATCGGTGTCCGCGCTGACGGACAACCTGCTGGCAGTTCTTCAAACCGGTGAGGAGCGAGGTCGGTGAATCTGCGGGAATATACGAAACTCCAGGCCCGTCGTTCTCAACCCCAAGACTACAACCAGGTGTGGGATCGAATCGATCAAGACCTGGACTTTTGCCTGCAGCACATAGAGGTCAAGCCCGGGGATCGCGTGCTCGATTTAGGCACGCGGGATGGATATCTTGTCCAACGGTTAACTGAACTGGGTTTTGATGCTATTGGTATTGATCTGATCGGGAAAGTGGCTCGCTTTGCCCGACGGCGAGGACGCAATGTCCTGCAGATGGACATGCACAACCTAGAGTTCCCGGACGACCATTTCGATCTCGTCATTGGCCGACACTCACTGGAACACGCGCTGAACTATCGCCAGGTGCTGGCCGAGTGTGCGCGCGTTTTAAAAGACGAGGGGTTTCTGTTTGTCGTCATCCCCATCGAATATGGAAGGCCCCACAACTTGCACACGCAGCCCTTTCGTACAGAGAAGCAACTGCCGCAGGCGCTGGAGAATATGGGATTCCGTATCCTAGCGCGGGAGGAGATTCTTCCTAGAGGGAACCCGGTGATCGATGCTGAACAACGGATCGTTGCGCAAAAACCCGTTGGGATGCCCCTCCTGCACGCGCCGCCGACGGTTTTTCCCACCCCTCGCCTGACATGGCGGCAACGATGGGCCCATCAGATAAAGGACCTCATCAAGCAACTGCACGGTGCCATCTACTGCCTGGCCCTCCCGGCCCTGGTGCGCCCCCCGGCGGCCCGATACCGGGGCCAGGTGTACACCCTCGTCCGCATCGAGGTCTTGCGCTTCCTAGAGTCGTGGCCGGATCGCGTCCACGGCCGGGTGCTGGACGTGGGGGTGGGCACCTGGACGTATCCCCGACAATTGTTCCAGGACCGTTGCGATTACATCGCCACCGACTGTTTCGAGCATCCCAACATCGACGTGGTCAGCGACATTCACCACCTGACTGACGTGTTCCCGCCAGCGAGTTTTGATTTCGCCATCTGCACCGACGTCCTCGAGCATGTCCCCCGCCCCTGGGAGGCAGTGCGAGAATTGCACGCCGTCCTAAAGCCCGGCGGGACGCTGTTGCTGACCACGCCCTTTAACTTTCACCTGCACAGCAACGAACAGGTGCAGGACTATTGGCGCATGTCGGCCGATGGCCTGCGGGTGTTGCTCCACGAGGTGGCTGGCTTTGCCGAAGTCGAGATCACGCCCATCGGGCATCCCGAGTTCCCCTTTTCTCACACCGTCGTGGCCAGGAAGCGAGGGTAGACCGTGTTGGTATTTCTGAACATGGATGGCCGGGGCAGAGGAGGTCCCCAGGTCTGGACCGGGCGTTTGCGCGGCCTGCTGGAGAAGCGCGGCTATGGCATCACGCTGGACCTGCGTGACGATTGGGCCGCGGCCTTGTTCATCATCGGCAGCGAGGGGATGGATACGATACGGGAACACCGGCGCGTCGTCGGCTACCGGGTGGCAAACGCCTACCTGCCGCCCTGGTTCGAGGTCATGGGGCGGACAATGAGGCCGGAGCACCACACCGTCAATGCGGCCATCGCCCGGGCCATGGAACTCGCGGACGTCGTCATCTACCAATCGCAGTGGGGCAAGGAGCAGTTGGACCGCTACCTGTATCAACGCCCCGACCGCTACGCCGTGATCTATAATGGGGTAGACCTGCAACGCTTCTCCCCGTCGCCACAACGTCCGGCGGACCTTGCCGGGCAACGACCAACGGGCTTGCCGGTCCTCGGCACCGTCGGCCTGCTGCGCTACAAGTACCGCCTGAGGACCTTTTTCGAGGTCTCGAAGCGGCTGGCGGTGCCGCATCGCTTGCTCATCGTGGGCAGCCTGGACGGGGAAGCTGCTGACGTGATGGCCCGTTATCGGCATGATCACCAGGTAGGGCCACGCATCACGTATCAGCCCCATGTCCCACCCGATCAGTTACCCGATTTGTACCGGCAGATGAGCGTGCTGATCCACCCGGTCAGCGGCGACGCCTGCCCCAATGTGGTGGTGGAAGCGCTGGCCTGCGGCGTGCCGGTGGTGACGCCGCGATTTGGCGGGACGGCGGAACTGGTGGGGGCCGGGGGCCGCATCTTTGACGCGGAACCGTGGATTTACGACGAGCGCTTTATAGAGGCCATGACTGAAGCGACTGCAGAGACGTTGGAGCGTCAGGAGGAACTGGCCCGTCTGGCCAGACGGCAGGCCGAGGATGCGCTGGATAGCCAGCAGATGATCACCCATTACCTGGAGGCGTTGAGTTTACCGCCTTATGCCCCGGATCCACACGCGGCTCGCCTGTCTTTGTACCGCCGTCTGCGCCGGAGGGGAGCAGAGCTGATCGTGCGGCCCCGGTTCTACGCGGCGGTGGCCTGGCGCAAAGCCAACCAGTGGCACCGTCGGGTGACTCTACCACCGCCCAATCCCCGGCCGCGCATTGCCTTCACCCTGTACGATTTCCACGTGGGCGGCATCGAGAACTGGCTCTACCGGCTGGCGCGGGCGCTGCAAGACGAGTTCGACTTTTATTTCCTGGCCACCACCGTGCCCGACTTTCTCCCCAAGTTCGAGGACGTGGGCACGTGTGCCTATCTTTCCTCCCCCCACAAGATGCGCGCCTATCTGCAAAAACACAACGTGGATATCGCCCAAGTCCACAATCAGCGCTGGCCCATTGACGCGGCCCTGGCGGCCGGCGTGCCTCACATCATCGAGCGCACGGATGGCACCCGGAGCTGCACGCGCGTGAACAAATCGGGCTTGAGCCTGATCATCGCCTCGTCCCAGGGCACCGTTCCCCTGATCGCGAAATACTTTTCCGCCGAGCGGATCCGGCTGATCTACAACGGGATCGACCTGCGGGAAGTTGATACCACGCCGCGCGAGCGCCCCTGGCCGGCGGATCGCTTCGTGGTGGGACGCGCCAGCCGCTTTGGGCGCGGCAAGAATCTGGGGATGCTGATCGAGGCCGCCGCCCGGCTGAAGGATCGTTTGCCCAACCTCAAGATCGTCCTGATTGGCGGGGACTCGGCCATGCCGGGGGCAGAAGCCATCGAGGACGAACTGCGGGCGCAGGCCGCGCCCCTGGGAGATGCCGTCGAGTTCATGGGCATCGTGGAGAACACGCTGCCGCTGGTCAAGGGCTTTGACGTGGGGACCTGTGTTTCCAACCCAACCAATGAAGGCATCCCCAATTCACTCATCGAAGCCCTGGCCTGCCGCAAGCCGGTCATCTCTACGGCGGTGGATCAGATTCCCGAATTGGTTGAGGATGGTGTCAACGGCATCCTGATCCCGCCCGGCAACGTGCAAGCCCTCTGTGCAGCCATCGAGCGGCTGGCGACGGATCCGGCGCTCTGTCAACGGCTGGGGGAAGCCGGTCGCCGGACCATCGAGGAGCGGTTCTCCCTGCAGCAGGCTGCGAAGCAGTACGCCGCAGTCTATCGCGAACTGTTGGGACACTAGCCGTGCACATCGGGTTTTCTCTCGTAGACCTGGCGATGGGCGGGGCGCAGGTGTTCTTCGTCCAACTGGCGCAGGGACTGGCGGCGCGAGGGCACACGCTCTCCTATTGGTTGGCGGCCTGTGCCGGCGACTCGCAGCGCGTCCAGCCAGCGCTAAAAGCGGCCCTGGACGACGTCGCGCAGTCCGTTCGTCATCCGTGGGGCCTATGGCCGGCCGACGTGATTCACCTGGATGGCTATCACAGCCTGCGCCGCAAACTCGCTTACCTGCCGCGCTGGGGACGTTGCGTGGAGACGTATCACTCCGCCTACAGTGTGCGCCGGGCCGGGCCGGTCTATCCGCGTTACCGGGTGGCGGTGTCGGAAGCCGTGCAGAGCTTGCTCCCGGCCCCGGCCCGGGTTATCTACCAGGGGATCGCGCTCTCTCCGGTGCCCGCTGCAGCCGGGAAGCGGTTTGACGTGGCCATCCTGGGCCGCATCCATCCGGTAAAGAACCACCGGCTCTTTTTGGCCGTGTGCGAGGAACTCTACCGGCGACGTGGACACTGCTCGGCGTTGCTCATCGGCCGGCATCCCCGCCCTGGTCCGTATCAGCAAGAGATCGACGGGGAGATCGAGCGGCTGCGGGAAATAGGGGTGGACCTGCATCTGGCCGGAGATGTGCCGCCCGACGCCCTCTGGCAGCGGCTGTCCGAGACCCGAGTGTTGCTGGTCACTTCGCACAGCGAGGGCTTCGGGCGTATGGCGATCGAGGCGATGGCTTGCGGCGTGCCGGTGGTGGCTAACCCGGTGGGTGGATTGCTGGAGGTCGTTCGCCCCGGCGAGACCGGCTTTCTGGCGGAGCGAGACGACGTCGCATCGTTCGCAGAGCAAACGATGCGCCTGCTGGAAGATGAAACGCTTCGGCAAGCAATAGGACGACGCGGGCGCGCCTTTGTCCAAGAGCGGTTCTCATTGGAGCGCATGGTGGCCGAGTACGAGGTGCTCTATCGCCAGATCGCGGAGCGGAGGTGAGCGCGACGATGGACATCGTCTGCTTCTCCTCCACCGACTGGCACGGCGTCTGGGGCAGCCGCCAGCAGGTGATGCTCCGCTTCGCCGGCCGGGGCTACCGCGTCCTCTTCATCGAGCGGCCGGCCGGGCTGGAGCACCTGCTGCGCTACCCGGCCCTCCGCCAGCGCAAGACGCGCCGCTGGCGAGAGGGCCTGCGCCCCGTGGCGGAAAACCTCTGGATCGCCAGCCTGCCCCCGCTGCTGCCGGGGCGATACTACTCGGTGGGCGTCAATCGGGTCAACCAGTGGCTCACCGTCAAATTTGCGAATTTGCAAATTTGCAAATTGACCAATATCGGCGCATTTGCCCACTTGCCGATTTTGTGGCTATATAACCCGGAGCAAGGCCCCCTCATCGGCCAGTTCGACGAACGGCTGAGCGTTTACCACTGCATCGACGAGTTCGCAGCCGGCACCACGGGCCGCAAGCGCCGCATCCTT
>Ga0190284_1000861_pt1 | contig 14722 bp, 11 predicted proteins | sample 48691812_MG_FD_161668 | JGI IMG/M metagenome (GOLD analysis project Ga0190284, IMG submission 161668) | Hydrothermal vent microbial mat bacterial communities from Southern Trench, Guaymas Basin, Mexico - 4869-18-1-2_MG | ecosystem: Environmental > Aquatic > Marine > Hydrothermal vents >...
CCCGCGAGAAGTCGTCACCGAAGATATAGAGGCTGATCTTCTTGTCGTCGGCGTAGAAACTGCGGATCGCCGCCTCGATGCCCTCCACCGGGCTGGAGTTGCTGAACGGAGCCCATCCCGCCAGCCGCTTGAGGATGGCACGACGTCTGGCCGGTGTGTCCGGAATCCACTTTCCGGCATACTTGCTGAACATATAGTCACCCATATCGTTCAGCACCTGTATGCCCCTGATCCGCGGATGCACCTTCAGCACCTCAGCTACCTTGCGGTTGACCAGGGGCCAGGCATGCCTCTGCATGGATCCTGAGGTATCGATGATGAAGATGATGTATTCGCTGTCCACCGGTACCCCGCCGATGACGGCATCTTCCGCCGGCCTACGGTAAGGACTTTCCTGCAGGCGTTTCTGTTCCCTGCTCAGACGCTGCTGCGCCAGCTGCAGCTGCCTCTCGATGCGGGCCTGGGTCTCCATCTCCAGCCGGCTGGCCTCGAAACTGCCCTCGATACTGGACAGTTCACCCTGCAGCCGGGCCAGCTTCTGCTTCGTCTCCGACAGCTGCTGCTGCTTCTCTGTCAGTTCCCGGTTCAGAATCTGTGTCCGCCCCTGCAGTTCCTGGTTCCGATGCTCCAGTCGCTGCAGCCGTGCCGACAGCTCTTCGGCTGCGGTCTCGATGATTTGTGGTTCGGCAATCTTGGAGATCACCAGCAGCAGAATGATGGCGCCGAAGCCGCAGGAGACGATATCCAGGAAAGACAGGCTGAAGGTCTCCACGCTGCGGCGTCGGTTGCGCCTTTTCATGGCCACTCTGCGGAGGGCACGATAAACGATCCCCGGGTCGTTATCGCCAGTTGCCAGAAGGCGGCCGCGGCATAGGCGTCGCCTTCCATCGGCAGCAGGATGCTGTTGACCGGTACGCCGGCCGGCAGCTGGCTGGAGGCCTCCTCGAAATGTTTCATTCGCTGCCCGGCACTGACCTTGGTGGCAGTGGGCTTGCGCTTGCCCTGGGTGGGCAGGCCGTCGGTGATCAGCAGGATATTGTCAGGATGCGGCTGCATGGCGGAAGCCGCGGCGAAGGCGTGATACAGGCTGGTGCCGTCAGTGGGCAGGGTTTGGTGTACGCGGGCCATGATCCGGGTCATCACCGCCCGATCGCTGACCTTCAGCCATTGCCGCCCGGTATCGGCCAGGGCCGGTGTGGTGTGCACATTGAAGGTATATATCTGGTACAAGCTGTCGGCGGGCAGGTTTGCCACCAGCCAGTCGACGATCGCCAGTGCCCGCCGCCACTTGCCGGCCCGGCGTCTGGCATCGTCGCTCATATTGCGCAGCCGGATGATATTGACCAGGGTCTCGTCCAGCATGCTGGCGGACCGGTCCAACAGAATGAGGATGCGTTGGCCGCCGATCTTGAGTCCGGTCAGGTACTGCCGGTCACCTTCACCGAGGAAGCGCCGGACGTTGCGGCCGCGCTCCAGATCGGCCTCCCGCTCAGCGCCGAGGCGCCGGTTTTTCCGATCCAGGTCCAGCAGGTCGGACTGCAGACGCCTGACGTCGGCCCGGGTAGCCAGGGTAGTCTTGTCCATTCTGGCCCGTCGTTCTGCCTTCGGCTGCAGCAGGCTGAGCACCTGGGCAGATTTCCCCTCCATGGCTGCCAGTTCCCGGTCGGTGGCCTGCAGGCTGTTGCCGGCCTGCAGCAGATTCTTTTCCTCATCCTCCAGCTGTTGCTCCATGCGCATCACCTGGGCCTGCAGCTCCTCCTGCACCTGCCGGCGCGCCTTCACCGTGTCGGCATTGAGTATCAGTACCAGCAGCACCACGGCACCGAAGCCGCAGAACATGATGTCCAGAAAGGACAGATTGATGGGCGAGGCCATCTTGCGCCTGGAGACCGCCATGGGTCAGCTGGTCTTCAGGCGGCGGATGAACCAGTGATCCACGTAGCGCTCGGTGTCCAGCACCAGGCGTTCCTGCGCCAGCTGCAGCTGGTGCACGAAGAACATCAGGACGATGCTGATGACCAGGGCAATGAAGGTGGAGTTGAAGGCCACACCCAGCGACTGAGTGACGCCGGTGATGTCGCCCTCCACCGCCCGGTGGGCCTGGGCCAGGGCATCGCCGATGCCCCTGACCGTACCGATGAAGCCGACCGACGGGATGGCCCAGGCGATGTAGCGGATGATGGACAACTCGGACTCCAGGCGTTCCGCCTCGGATTCACAGATATCCCGGGAGGCGGTGGATACATCCTGCACGTTGTTGGTGGCGCCGAAACGTTCCACTGCGGTGAGCATGGCCCTTGGCAGCAGAAAGCTGCGCTGCTGCTCTGGAAGCCGCTGCAGCTTGTCGGACAGCTCGCGGACGTCTTCCTGACCAATGGGCAGCTCGGGCGGCAGTTCCAGCAGGTCCCGGTCCAGCAGTGACTGCTGCCGGTAGCTGTTCAACCCCTTGTAGAACAGTATCGCCATGGCCCAGAACATGAGGATGAAACAGGTCTCCTGTTCGTAGTCCTGCAGCACCACGTAAATCGAACGCTGCTCCACGTAATCCCTGTCGGCCGCTATCAACACCCGCTGCTCCTGAGTGAAGGCAGCCGCATTGGGGCGGATCAGGGTGAGGTAGGCGGCATGGACCAGGATGAAAGAGATCAGCAGGGCAAACACCTGGTAGATGAATTCTGAGCGAAAGCCGTGGTTCATGGCATCGGGGGTTCCTGTGATGGCACTGCAAATGTTGTCGGATTAGTAACTATTCACCACAGAGGCACAGAGAGCACAGAGAGCACAGAGATCTTTGTATTTTGTCTGGATTGCTGAAAAAAGCCCGTAATCCCCCTGGCACTGCTTATCGTTAGTGCTATCTGGGATCGTTTTAGTAAGAAAACTCTGTGTACTCTGTGTCTCTGTGGTGAACTGAATAGTACTCGGATTATTCGTAACCCGGATCCATGGAGCCTGCCGGTCAGATGTCCACCGGAAACGAGACAGCGCTGTCTGCGCTGAGCGACTCGCTGGGCTGGAAGCGCCGCGGGCTTGCGCCGTCTTCCTGTTCCGGCGGCGGCTGGACCGGCTTCCTGACCGGCTCGGTGCCTTCATCACTCCCGGTTTCGGATGGCTGCCGGGCCAGCGTGGTGCCGGATAACCACAGCAGGCCGCAGCAAAGCAGCCCCAGTATCAGATGCCCTCTCAAAATACCCTCCCGTTATCTGCCGTTGGCCGCTGTATCCTGTTTTCCAGGATAACGGGCAATGCGAAAACCCAGGTCGTCACGGGGCTTGCTGCTGTAGTCCCTGTAGCTCAGACGCAGGGCGCTCATGCCGGCGTCCCGCCAGCTCGAACCGCGCACCACGTGATGCCGGCCGCTGGCCGGGCCCAGGGGGTCCTGCTCGGCTTTTCCGGCCGATCCTGGGTAGATACCGTAGAAGTCATACACCCATTCTGCCACGTTGCCGTCCATATCGTAGATGCTGGCCGGGTTCGGCTTGAAACTACCCACCGGTGCAGCGACAGCGAAGCCGTCTCGGTAACCTTCCAGGGTCACCGGCAGCAGACCGGCGGCACTCTGGTCGGCATAGTTGCCCTGCACCGCCGGCGGCGGGAAGCCGCTGCCACTCCAGGCATAGCGCACCCCCTGGTTACGCCCGGAATAGCGCGCGGCATAGGCCCATTCCGCCTCCGTCGGCAGGCGGTAACCGCTGGTCACAGGCTGGCGCAGGATCAGCTTGCCGTTGCTCGATTCATAGGCCGGTGGCAAGCCATCGTGCCGGCTCAGCCAGTTCAGGTAGCCTGCTGCGTCGTCCCATGAGACATTGACCACCGGCTGGTCGTCAGCATTCAGGGAATGCCTCTTCAGCCGTCCGGAATCGTGGGCCGGGCGGAAGCGGCGGAATTCTGCATTGGTCACCTCTCTGCTGCCCATGAGGAACGGCCTGGTCAGCGACACGTCACGCAGATTCTCGTTGGCCCGTCGGCCCGGTTCGCGGCGTGATGCCCCCATGGTGAATGACCGTTTCGGGACGATCAGCCTGAGTATCCGGCCGGCGGATGTGGTCTGGCTGCCGGAGGCGGCGGCCCCGCCGGTAGGCTTCAGGGTCACGACCATGTTTCGACTCTTTCCTTTCCTGGGGGTGACCGTCTGCCGGTATGTGGCATAGCCTTTCTTGCGGACCTCGATCTGGTGGGGGCGGCTGCTGAGGCGCAGCCGGGTGGTCGCTCTGCCCTGGGGTTTGCCATCCACCAGCAGCTCTGCATCGGCTGGCTGACTGGTGATGAAGACGATACCGTATTCGGCCTTCAGCCGGATCTCCAGCTGCCGCCGCTTGCCCGGTTCCAGGGCCACCGTTCTGCGGGCCGGCTGGTACCCGGCCTTGCTGAAGACGAGCTTGTGTTCGCGGCCGGATTCCAGCTCCAGTTCCAGCGGGGTCGAGCCCAGATGCTTTCCATCGACGGCCACCGCACTGCCCTTGGGAACGCTTTTCAGGGCCAGGATCCCATCCAGCGGTGTGAGCCGGATGCGCGGCAGCGCCTGTGCCTGGCCGGCCACGACCGCGATGCGCTGCTGTACCCTCTTGTAGCCTTCCAGTTGCAGGCTGAGCGGGTGTTCACCGCTGTCCAGCTCCAAGGTGATGGGAGTGGATCCGAGCAGCTGCCCCTGCTCCCGGATCTCAGCGCCGCTTGGCTCCGAGTCCAGGGTCACGGTTGCCCAGTCGGGCTCGAGCTGCAGCTCCAGCTGCTGACGTCTGCCCATGCCGGTGATGTTCAGCTCGGTCTCTGCGGGGATGTGACGCGGCGCTTCGATGCGAAACCGGTGTGGGCCGACCGGCAGCTCCAGCTCCAGCGGAGTCACTCCCACACTGCTGTGGTCGACCGTTACCCTGGCGCCGTCCGGTATCGAGCTGACATTCACCAGGCCAGGAAGTTTCTGCATGCTGAAATGGACCCTGTGGTCGCGGTTGAAATCGATGTCTATGGTCTGCTGCAGATCGTGATAGCCGCGGGCCCTGGCCTGCAGCCGATAACTGCCGGGCAGAAGCAGTGCCCGGTCGGCCAGTACCAGGGCCGGCGCAAAACCCTCGAGGGAGTAGCTGTCGGGCTCGGGATCTATCTCCAGGATCAGGCTGGAGGCCAGCATCACGAATGCCGTGATCGCAAGCAGAAGCAGAAACAGACCACCCAGCAGCCAGCGCCGGAGCGGCTGTGAGCGGGGCATTTCCGCGGTCACGGCCGCCGGCTGGGCGGGACAGGCCGGGTTGACCGGCGGCGGGGCGACAGGTGCCGTCAGGGGGATGGCGTCCGCTTCGCCCAGGGAAACGACGATCTGGTCCCCCTGGACCTGCCAGAACACCGTTACCCGGTCGATCTGCAGCTGGTCACCGGACTTGAGCCAGGTGGACTGGATCACCTGTTCGTGATTGTGCCAGATCGGTACCCCAGACGCGGCCGGCTGTACGAAAGGGTGTCCTTTCTGCTGGCCGATATAGGCAACCGGGAGATCATGGCCAGGAACCGGTATCGCCGCGTCCTTCCCACCGATGTTCAGCGGGTAGTCAGCGAGCTGGTAACGCCGCTCACCGGCACCGTCTCTGATCAGGGTGATGCGATTCAAATCCCTTCCTCGTAGCGGCGCCGCTTACAGGCTGTTTTCGGAGGCATAGATGCGCTGCAGCAGACCTCGCCAGCGGGCATACTGGGCCTCGGCCGAGCCGGTCAGCTGGTGGGTATTGCCGTCCACTTCCACCACTATGGGGGCTATTTCCGACTCAAAGGACAATCCGAGCTCTTCGATTGCATCGACATGGATCTGTTTTTCACTGTCCTTGTCGAAGCCGGTCTTGGCGACGTAGGCTCCACCCAGCAGCAGCATGCTCCTGGTGAGACTGGTGTTGATCCCCCGGTTGCCCTGGGTACTCAGGGCGATGGCCCCCAACACGGCTCCGATGCCGATCAGCTTGCGGGTGAGTGCCTCTCTCTCGATCTGTTTCAGCCTGGCCGCCTCTTCGGCGCGGAACCGGCGCCAGTTGCCGTAGGGTTCCCACATGTCGCGGTAGAACAGGTTGTAGTGGTCATTCAGGGTGTCGATCAGCATGAAGTCCCGTTCCCGGATGGCACGGATGCGCCGCAACATGGGGTCGTCAGTGACGGGCTGGCCCTTGCTGGCGTATTTTCCGCCCTCTGCCGTCAGGCGCTCCTCGAACACCTGGGGGGCCAGATTACTGGCGAAACGCAGCTCGGCTACCCGGCGTATGGCCGCCAGCTCCGGGTCGGAAAGGCCGTTTCGGGTCTGCGCCAGATCATTGGCAATGGTATTGTAGAGCGCCTGGAAGGCATCGTATTTACCGATGGACAGGTTGTCATAGGCGCCGGCCTCCGCATCGATTTCCGCGCTGTAGGTCTGGTTCAGCCACGACTCGCCGCGGCTGTCGTAGGCCTGGATCTGCAGTTCCAGCTTTCCTCCATCGGATGCCAGTATCTTGCCCCGGACCAGAAGCTCGCCACCCTGCGTATTCTGCGGTACCACGCGCACCGCGCCCCAGTAGCCGCTGCTCTGCAGGGTGTTCTTCAGGTGAACCGGGATGAAGCGGCCCTCGGCCTTGCGGATCTCCGGGGTGATGCCGGCGGAGGCCTTGCCGTCGGTGGGTATGGGGCCAGATTCGAAAAGCTCTATCCAGACATCCAGCAGCTGGTTCTCCGACAGCGTCGATGAGGCGTGCTGTACCACCGCGTCACCGTTGCCCGCGCGGGTACCCAGCGTCTGGCAGCCGGCCAGCAACAGGATCAGCGACGCTATGAACAGGCTCTTCGATATCATAGGGAACTGGCCGTGTAACGACGATATTCCGCCCAGAGTTTTCGCTTCAGTTCCGGGTCCGACTCCCTCTCCGCCGCCTCACGCAGCTGGCGCGCCACCACATCGTCCCTGCTGCCGCGGGGGATGTCCGGGGGTGGCCGGTGGCTGTTGCCGCCCTTGCCAGGCGTACCGTAGGCGGGGCTGGCAGTCGAAGAAGCCGAACCCTGTCGGGGTTTGACGGCTTCGGCTTCAGCGGTAAACGGCCCGCCGGTCTCCTGCCGCTGTCCACCTGCGGAGCGCTGCCCCCCTTGCCCCCGGGCATCGCCCGTGTTCGCCGCTGCCGATGGCGCGCGGGGTGCCCGTTCGCTGATCGTCTGTTGCTCCCGCAGCAGCATGTCATCGAAGCTTCCCAGTTCCCGTGCCAGCTCGGCCTCCATGCGCTCCAGGGACTGTCTTGCCGCCGCGGTGGCAGCGCCGCCGCCAGCCGCTGCCGTTGAGCCGGTCGGCGATTTCGCCGGGCAGGGCAGCAGCTGCGGGTCCAGCTGCGGATGGCGGGTCATCACCTGGCTGCACTGGCTGGCGATGCGCAGATCCAGGTTTCCAAGGTAGGCTGCATACTCCGCATCCTCGGTCCGGCTCAGACGCCCGTCGTCCCTGAGCCGGCGGTAGTCGGCCTGCAGCTGATCGCGCGCACTGGCCGCGGCAAACAGGTCGCGGACATCGGGCCATCGGGTCCACTCCTGCCGGAGGGATCCGGCAATCCCAGATCCCGTGATCAGCAGACCCGACAGCAGAAGCAGGTATCCAATATGGGGGATTTTCATGGTGGCATTCTATATTTCGCAGCTCATTCTATCATGCCATCGACGGTTCTGACTCCGCGTGCCCTGTGCTTCCTTGGTGAGTTCTGTGCTCCTGCTCCAAAACCAGAAAAAGGGGGCCGAAGCCCCCTGTCGATCATACCGCTAGCGGCCTGGACTCACTCGTCCTTGCCCACCGCCTTCATGCTCAGGCGGATGCGGCCCTGCTTGTCCACTTCCAACACCTTGACCTTGATGACGTCGCCTTCGGAGAGCTTGTCGCTCACCTTCTCGACCCGTTCGTCGCTGATCTGCGAGATGTGAACCAGGCCGTCACGACCCGGCAGGATGGTGACAAAGGCGCCGAAGTCCATCAGACGTGCCACCTTGCCCTCATAGATGGTACCTACTTCCACATCGGCGGTAATCATCTCGATGCGTTTCCTGGCCGCCTCACCGGCTGCCTTGTCCACGGAAAAGATCTTGACCATGCCGTCGTCGGTGACATCCACCGTGGCGCCGGTCTCCTCGGTAATGGAGCGGATGGTGGTGCCACCCTTGCCGATCACGTCGCGGATCTTCTCCGGGTCGATCTTGATAGAGATGATGCGCGGCGCATGCTCGGACATCTCCTGACGCGGGGCATCGATGGCCTTGTTCATCTCTTCCAGGATATGCAGACGACCCGCTTTGGCCTGATTCAAGGCGACCTCCATGATCTCCCGGGTGATGCCATTGATCTTGATGTCCATCTGCAGGGCGTTGATGCCGCCCTGGGTACCGGCCACCTTGAAGTCCATGTCACCCAGGTGATCCTCGTCACCCAGGATATCGGTCAGCACGGCAAAATCGTCACCTTCCTTGATCAGACCCATGGCCACACCCGCCACCGGCGCCTCGATGGGCACGCCGGCATCCATCAGCGACAAACTGGTGCCGCACACCGAAGCCATCGAGGAAGAACCATTGGATTCGGTGATCTCGGACACCACGCGAATGGAGTACGGGAACTCCTCCATGCTCGGCATCACCGCCAGCACGCCACGCTTGGCCAGGCGCCCATGGCCGATCTCGCGCCGCTTGGGGCTACCCACGCGGCCGGTCTCACCGACGCAGAACGGGGGGAAATTGTAGTGCAGCATGAAGGGCTCACGGTAGGAGCCTTCCAGGGCATCGATGATCTGCGCATCCCGTTCGGTGCCCAGGGTAGTCATGACCAGGGCCTGGGTCTCGCCACGGGTGAACAGAGCGGAGCCATGGGTGCGGGGCAGCACACCGGTGCGAATACGGATCGGGCGAACGGTTTTGGTATCGCGGCCGTCGATGCGCGGCTCGCCGGCCAGGATACGGCTGCGCACGGTCTTTTTCTTGAGTTTATCCAGAGCACCCTTGATCTCGCCCTCGGACCATTTGGCATCGTCACCGGTGCCCAGCTTCGCCACCGTCTCCGCGGCGATCTGATCGGTACGGCCGTAGCGCTCCATTTTATCGGCGATGGTGTAGGCATGGCGGATCGCATCACTCGCTTCGGCGGCCACCGCAGCGGCCAGCGCCTCGTCTTCCTGCGGCACCTGGAACTCGATGATCGGTTTGCCCACCTCGGCCGCCAGTTCCTTGATCGCCTGGATCGCCACCTGCATCTGCTCGTGGCCGAACAGCACCGCACCCAGCATCACCTCTTCAGACAGCTGACTGGCCTCGGACTCTACCATCAGCACCGCGTCTTCGGTGCCGGCCACCACCAGATCCAGGTCACTCTCTTCACTGATGCCAGTGGTCGACTGATTCAACAGATACGCGCCGTCCTTGTAACCGACCCGCGCCGCACCAATCGGGCCATGGAACGGCAGGCCGGATATGGAGAGCGCCGCCGAGGTGCCAATCAGGGCCGGTATCTCCGGATCCACCGCCGGGTTCAGAGACATCACCGTGCAGATAACCTGGGTCTCATGGGTATAGCCCTTAGGAAACAGGGGCCGCACCGGGCGATCGATCAGCCGGCAGGTAAGGACCTCTTTTTCCGCCGGGCGTCCTTCACGGCGAAAAAAACCGCCGGGGATCTTGCCGGCGGCGTAGGTCTTCTCCTGGTAGTCCACAGTGAGCGGAAAAAAATCCCGCCCCACCATGGCCTCCTTGGCGCCTACCACGGTGCACTGCACCACGGTACCCTCCATATCGATCATGATCGCTCCGTCAGCCTGACGGGCTATTTCGCCGGTCTCGAGCGTGACTTTGTGATCGCCAAATTGAAATTCTTTTATGATACGGGTCACGATAGTGTCCTCTGAAGGCGGATAAACCGTTTTAACGACGCAGGCCCAGACGGGAAATCAGGGAACGATAGCGCTCGACGTCCTTGGATTTCAGGTAGTCCAGCAGCTTGCGGCGGGAGCTGACCATGCGCACCAGTCCACGTCGGGAGTGGAAATCGTGCTTGTGCTCAGCGAAATGCTCGGTCAGGTCATTGATGCGAAAGGTCAGCAGGGCCACCTGTACTTCGGGGGAGCCGGTGTCATTGGCGCCCTGGCCATACTCGTCAACGATCGTCTTCTTCTGTTCAGCAGTCATTGCCATTTTCATGTCTCCTCATTGCTCGAGAAATTGTAAACGGCCTAACTCCGGCAATGAGCCCAGAGAGTCGGCCAGCGGCCCACACGGGCCTTGTCGATACCCGGCCAGCCGGCAAAGCCGCCCGGGATCGGTGAGCTGCGGATTATGACGGGTCAGGGGGGGTAAAAGCAATTTACATCAGCCGCCGCGGCGCCACCCGGCCGTCGTCCAGGATCTCGCCGACACCGATGAAGTGGCTGTTGGGGTCATACAGCCGCACCTGACCCTCGGTGGGTGCATTGGGCACCAGCACCGGCTGCCCCTGCTTCAGATAGAAAGCGCTGTCGGGCGACAGCTTGATCTCCGGCCAGTGCGCCAATGCCGATTCCACCGGCAGCAGCAGTTTGTCCAGCCCCGCCAGGCCGTCGGCCTCCAGTACCGATGCGATCTGTTCCATGGGCACCAGTTGGTCCGCGCTATAGGGCCCGACACCGGTACGCCTCAGGCCGGTGACATGGGCGCCACAGCCCAGTGCCTTGCCGATATCCTCGGCCAGGGTACGCACATAAGTACCCTTGGTACAACGCACCTCCAGTTCCATCTCCGGCAGTCCAAAATGGACCAGCTCCAGTCGGTGAATATGTACGGTGCGGGGCTCGCGCTCTACCTCCACCCCGGCACGAGCCAGCTTATAGAGGCGCTCGCCTTTGTGCTTGAGGGCGGAATACATCGGCGGAATCTGCTGGATCTCGCCGCGAAACTGTTCCAGCACCTGCTGCACCCGGGCCTCGTCCACCCCATCCACCGGGCGGCGCTCGACTACATCGCCTTCCGCGTCTGCCGTGGTGGTGGTCTCCCCCAGCTTGACCCGGACCCGGTAGCGTTTGTCCGCATCCAGCAGGAAGGCCGAAATCTTGGTCGCCGCGCCGAAACAGATCGGCAACAGCCCATTGGCCAGGGGATCCAGACTGCCGGTATGCCCGGCCTTGCGTGCCTGGTAGAGGTGTTTTACCTGCTGCAGTGCGCTGTTGGAAGTATCTCCAAGCGGTTTGTCCAGCAGCAGGATACCCTGGACATTACGTCCCTTTTGACGACGACGGCCCATACTCAGTTTCCCTTCTGCTGCTTGTCGGTGTCGGACTTGACCGCCCGTTCGATCAGACGGTCGAGTCGCTCGCCCTCCTCGATGGATTCGTCATGGACGAAGTGGAGTTCTGGAATGGTGCGCAGACGCATGCGCCGTCCCAGTGCGTGACGAAAAAACGGTGCGGCATCATTCAACAACCGACGGGTCTCGGCCGCATCCAGCTCCCCGGCCATGAAGGTGAAAAATACCTTGGCATGGGAAAAATCACGCACCACCCGCACCGCCTGGATGGTGATCATACCCAGCCGCGGATCGTCCAGTTCACTGCGGACCAGTTCCGCCAGTTCCCGTTGCATCTGGGCTCCGACCCGATCGGTCCGCTGAAACTCACGTGCCATCAGTCGGCCTTATCAACGGTGGATCGCGGGTTCATATATTCCGCGCCACTTCGGTGCGCTCGAACACCTCGATCTGATCGCCTGCCTTGACATCATTGTAGTTCTTCACGCCGATGCCACATTCGGTACCGGCCTTCACCTCGTTGACATCATCCTTGTGGCGGCGCAGGGATTCAAGCTCGCCCTCATAGATCACCACGTTGTCACGCAGCACCCGGATCGGATTGTTGCGCCTGACCGCACCCTCCAGCACCATGCAGCCAGCGATGGAACCCATCCTGGAAGAACGGAACACATCGCGCACCTCGGCCAGCCCGATGATCTCCTCGCGGATTTCCGGTGACAGCAGGCCGGACAGTGCACTCCTGACATCATCCAGAATCTCGTAGATGATGCTGTAGTAACGGATCTCGATCCCCTGCTCTTCTGCCGACCGGCGGGCCGCCGCATCGGCGCGCACATTGAAGCCGAAGATGGAGGCGCCGGAGGTCACCGCCAGGTTGACGTCCGATTCATTGATACCGCCGACACCGGTGGCCACCAGTTTGACCTTGACCTCATCGGTAGAGAGCTTGTTCAGGGCATCGCGGATGGCCTCCACGCTACCCTGCACATCCGCCTTCACGATCAGGTTGACGAAATTGACGTCACCCGCCGTCATCTGACTGAAGAACTCATCCAGCTTGGCCGCCTTCTGGGCCGCCAGACGGCTATCGCGGCTCTTCTCCTTACGCGCCTCGGCCAGTTCCCGGGCCTTGCGTTCATTGGCCACTACGATAACGTCGTCACCGGCATTGGGGACACCAGACAGGCCCAATACCTCCACCGGGATAGAGGGGCCCGCCTCTTTGACCCGCTGACCGTTCTCATCCAGCATGGCCCGCACACGGCCCAACTCCTGACCGGCGACCAGCATGTCACCCTGTTTCAGGGTGCCGGACTGGACCAGGATGGTAGCGACCGGACCCCGGCCCTTGTCCAGGCTCGATTCCACCACGATGCCGCGGGCCGGGCCTTGCTCCACGGTCTTCAGCTCCAGCACCTCGGCCTGCAGCAGGATGGCATCCAGCAGCTCATCGATACCCTCGCCAGTCTTGGCCGACACCGATACAAAGATGGTATCGCCGCCCCATGCCTCGGGTATCACCTCCTGGGCGGACAGCTCCTGCATCACCTTGTCCGGATTGGCCTCGGGCTTGTCGATCTTGTTCACCGCCACGATCAACGGTACTTTCGATACCTTGGCATGCTGAATCGATTCGATGGTCTGGGGCATGACCCCGTCGTCGGCAGCCACCACCAGGATGACGATATCAGTGGCCTGGGCACCGCGGGCACGCATGGCCGAGAAGGCCGCGTGGCCCGGGGTGTCAAGAAACGAGATCATCCCCTTGGCCGTATCCACGTGGTAGGCACCGATATGCTGGGTGATTCCGCCAGCCTCACCGGCCGCTACCCGGGTGCGGCGGATATAATCCAGCAACGACGTCTTGCCGTGATCCACATGACCCATGATGGTCACCACCGGGGCCCGGGAGATCAGGTCACCCTGCAACTCTTCGACCAGTGCATCCAGCACCTCGGCCTCGATATCGGCCTCTTTCTGGGCCACTGGCTTGTGACCCATCTCTTCCACCACCAAAATGGCCGTGTCCCGATCCAGCGGCTGATTGATAGTCACCATCATGCCCATCTTCATAAGCTCACGGATCACCTCGGCGGCCTTCACTGACATGCGCTGAGCCAGATCGGCCACCGTGATGCTGTCCGGCACTTCCACTTCATGGACCACCGGTGCAGTAGGTCTGACGAACCCGTGCTGGCCGTCGCCAACCGGTGTCACATGGCGCTGGCGCGTGGTCTTGCCTTTACGGCGCCCGCGCTTGTCGGCTGCCACATGCAGTTCCTTGCGGCTACGCCCCTTGGGCTTTGCCCGGGCCGGCTTCTCTTCCTTGCGTGGCGGCGCCTTCTTGCCGGTCTTCTCCTGCATCACCTGCATCGCCTCCTGCTCCACCTTGGCGCGGCGCAGCTCTTCTTCCTGCAGGCGCTTTTCTTCCTCTTCCTGGGCGCGTCGTGCGCCTTCCTCTTCCCGGCGGCGGGCCTCTTCGGCCTCCTGCTCGGCACGCTTTTCCGCTTCTTCGGCCTCGCGACGCTGGCGCTCCGCCTCGTGGCGGGCAGCGGCCTCGGCCTCCATTTCGCGTACTTTCACGGCTTGTTCGTCCAACGCCTTCTGTGCCTCTTCCGCCTCTTTCTGAACCGAGTCGTCCTCAGTCAGCACGCTGCGTTTGACATAGGTGCGCTTGCGTCTGACCTCGACACTGACGGTCTTGGCATTGCGTATCGACGCCGGGCCGCCACGCGTGCGGGCAGTCGCTCCCGGTTGCCGCAACTCACTCACGGTCTTGCGCTTGAGGGTGATCTTCTTTGGCTCGGCAGCGGCATCATTCTGCTGTTTACCATGACTTTCCCGCAGATAGGCCAGGAGTTTCATCTTCTCCTCCTCGCTCACCATGTCTTCCTGCCCAGCCTGGGGCAGACCTGCCTCCGCCAGTTGCGTAAGCAGAAGCTCGACCGGAATACTTACATCTTCGGCCAGCTGTTTTACGGTTACTTCACTCATCGACAAGGATCTCCCAAAATCTTAACCCTGCTGCTCGTCTGCAAACCACGGTGCGCGGGCAGTCATGATCAGCTTTCCTGCGCGCTCTTCATCCATGCCCTCAATGCCCATTAATTCATCAACCGCCTGCTCTGCCAGATCCTCCATGGATTTGACGCCAAGCGCCGCCAGTTCGAAGGCCAGGCCCCGGTCCATACCCTCCATGCTCAGCAGGTCCTCCTCGGGCTCCTCGGTCAGACTCTCCTCCTGGGCGATGGCCCGGGTGAGTAGTACATCCTTGGCCCGGCTGCGCAGGGCATCGACGATTTCCGGGTCGAACTCTTCGATCTCCAGTATCTCGGTGATCGGCACATAGGCCACCTCGTCCAGGGTGGAGAAGCCTTCCTGCACCAGAATGCTGGCAACCTCTTCGTCCACATCCAGCTGTTCCATGAAATTATCGATCAGCTGGCGCGACTCCTCCTCACTCTGGGCAGCGGCCTC
>Ga0190284_1000863_pt1 | contig 14676 bp, 10 predicted proteins | sample 48691812_MG_FD_161668 | JGI IMG/M metagenome (GOLD analysis project Ga0190284, IMG submission 161668) | Hydrothermal vent microbial mat bacterial communities from Southern Trench, Guaymas Basin, Mexico - 4869-18-1-2_MG | ecosystem: Environmental > Aquatic > Marine > Hydrothermal vents >...
CCATTTTACCTTTTTTACGGGCCGTCGCTCAAGAAGATCGTCAGCGGTTATACCGACCTGACCGGCAAGTCGCCCGTGCCGCCCAAGTGGTCGTTCGGGTTGTGGGTCTCGCGCATCAGTTACGACAGCCAGGAGCAGGTGCTGGAGACGGCCCGCCGGTTGCGCGCCGAACGTTACCCGGCCGACGTGATCAACGTGGATACCAACTGGTTCAGGGGAGAGTGGCAGTGCGATTGGTGTTTTGGGCCGCGCTTTCCCGACCCGGCCTCCATGTTCCGCCAACTGCGGGAGCAACACTTGCGCGTCTGCATGTGGCAATGGCCCTACGTCTGCGAACACCTGGACATTTTTAAGGAGGCACAGGAGAAGCGCGTGCTGGCCGAGGGGGGCAACTTCGACATGCTGCTCTTCAAGGTGCGCACGATTGACATGTCCAAACCGGAAGCCGTGCAGTGGTACCAGGCGCAACTGCGGCACCTTTTCGAGCTGGGGGCTGCGGTGATCAAGGTGGACTTTGGCGAGCACGTCCGCGACTATGAGCGTTATCAGGCCTACTCGGGCCGGGAGATGCACAACCTCTTCCCGCTGCTCTACAACCAGGCCGCCTTCGAGGTCACCAGGGAATACTTTGGCCAGGGTATCATCTGGGCGCGTAGCGGTTACGCTGGCTCGCAGCGTTACCCGGTGCACTGGTCGGGCGATAACTCGTCCACGTTTGAGAACATGCTCTGTTCCCTGCGCGGGGGCCTCAGTCTTGGGCTGAGCGGGTTCACCTTCTGGAGCAACGACGTGGGCGGGTTCACCGGCATCCCCACCGACCGGCTCTACGTGCGCTGGACCCAGTGCGGGATATTCAACTCGCACATGCGGCTGCACGGCGGTGGGCCGCGCTACCGTGAGCCATGGAACTACGAGCCGGAGACGCAGGAGATCTTCCGCCGTTTGGTCGAACTGCGCTACCGTTTTCTGCCCTACCTCTACAGCGAAGCCCACCACAGCGCCCAGGCCGGCCTGCCCGTCCTGCGCCCGCTGGTCTACGAGTTCCAGGACGATCCGACCACCTTTAACATCGAAGACGAGTTCCTCTTCGGTCAGGCCGTGTTGGTGGCGCCGATCCTGACCGACAGGTGCGACGCACTTGAGAAGTGCGTCGCACCTGCCGAGCGCAAGGTCTACCTGCCAGCCGGCCGGTGGGCCGACGGCTGGACGGGCAAGCTCATAACCGGCCCCTGCTGGCTCGATTACCAGGCTGGCCTGGAGCGTGTGCCCTTTTTTTATCGCGGTGGTTACGCGGTGCCGCAAGGTCCGGCCATGCAGTACGTGGACGAGTTGCCTCTCGATCCCCTGACGCTGCACATCGTGCCCGATGGTGAGGGTCGTGCCGCCTACACGATGGTAGACGACGGCGAGATCGTCGTCGTGTCGGGCCAACTCCGTGACGGTACGTTCGATTTGCAGGTGCAATCAAGCCCGCGCGGGCTGGCGCTGAACATCTATGCCGCCGAGGAGATCAAGCGGGTGGTGTGCAACGGGCAGGAGGTGAGACCCAGGCAGGCCGGCGCCCACATCTACACTGCCGAGCTGCGGCTGTAAGATGCCTGACCTCTCCCTTATCTGTTTATCGAGTGTCTTCCCGCCCAGTCTTTGTGCCCCCAATGTAACACAAACGACTTCCCAGCGTATCGGCCAATTAGGGCCAGGAGTTTCCCATTCAAGACTTCGGAAGTCTCCACCAGGTATTTCTGAGACCAAAGTAGCTCAATATGGCGTTCAAAATCATTACCCAAAGCACTTTTGGAGACTTCCGAAGTCTGGCAGCAGATCAATGGGAAACTCCTGTTAGGGCTTCAGGTTTGCCCCGTTCAAGTCATCAGAGTATAATAACGTCAGGCTTCAGGTTGGATCACGATTTCGGCGCTGGGCCTTCAAACGACCTGGAGTGCAGCGTGCCCGATAAAACAGGTATCTGGCGGCTATAAGGATCCAGGCCCGATCTAGAGTCCGGCAAATTTGGTTCAACCTTTGACTAGGACGCAGATACACGCAGATAAGGTTGATAAAATCTGCGATCATCTGCGTCCTGATTCCGAAATCAGTAGTTCACGAAACGCTCGTGGTGGATTGCCAAATCCGCCACATTCCGCTGGATTTGGCAATCCAGCGAGAGCCTTTTGTGATCTACTTAGATTGAGTTAACATCCCAGTTATGGGAGGGTCAGCCATGCCCTTGAAAAATTCCTCTAAAAATGGAAAACGGTCTCTGCTACGGCAGCAGGTTCTCATCGTCGCCATCACACTCACCGCGGTCGCGGTGGTCATCTTGCTCAGTCGCCGGGCCTATCATGAGACGAGGGAGATGGCCACGGAGCAGTTCAACCAGCAGCAGTTGATATTGGCTCGTTCGGCGGCCACCGGCATTGAAGGTTACTACAAGGAATTGAGCGAGACATTGTCGTCGCTGGCGCAACTGCCCAGCATCCAGCGGATGGCCCCTGAATGTTTGCGATGTATGCAGCATACGTACTGGGGCTTTCCGCCGCGAACCTCGCTACGGCTGTTGGACAGCGATGGTCTCCTGCGCTTCATTTACCCCTTTGATGCCTGGCGCGGAGAATTGGTTGGCAGGGACTACGGCGGAGAGGCCTACTTTCAAGAGGCCAGGGAAACCGGGCGCACCAGTGTCTCCGGCTTGATTATCAACGAGCAAGAAGAGACACGGATCAGGATCGCCGTTCCGGTCTATCTGACACACAAGACGGAGACCATAAGAATTGGGGATGAGGCCGGTATTACCGTCACGCCCATTGACCCCAGCGAACCAGGCGCGGGTGAATTTCAAGGAGTGCTGGTAGGCTCATTTGATCTGCAAACTATTGGCCAGGACTTCATCTCCCCTATCGTATCGGGTAAGACCGGCTACGCCTGGCTGTTGAACGAGGCCGGCATATTCTTAGCCCATCACGAGGAGGGGTTTACCGGCCGGAGCGGATTTGAGGTGCGGGCGGAGAAAAACCCTGACGTCTCCTACAAAACGATTGAACAGATCCAGCAGCGGATGATGGCCGGGGAGGAGGGGGTGGGGTGTTACGTTTCCGGCCGGCACCGGGGACAGATAGGGGAGATAAAAAAACTGATCGCCTACACGCCCGTCCACATCAATGGCAACGTCTGGTCCGTGGCTGTGTGCGCTCCGGTGAGTGAAGTGGAAGAAATTGTTCAGGTGACCAAACGGACCGAACAGTATACGTTGGGCTTTGTAATCCTGGCGCTGACGGCGGGTGGCCTTGCCCTTTTCACGACCTCTTACCGCTGGTCATGCTCTCTGGAGCAGGAGGTGACCAGGCGGACCAGGGAACTGAGAGAGACCAGCGACTATCTAAGCAACCTGATCCGGTATGCCAACGCACCCATCATTGTCTGGAACCCGGACAGGCAAGTCGCTATTTTCAACCAGGCCTTTGAAAAGATGAGTGGCCGGACCGAAGCGGAAATGATGGGCCAGCCACTGGACGTGCTGTTCCCCGAAGAAAGCCGCTCTGACTGCCTGCATAAGATCGAAAGTGCTTCAAGGGGGGAATACTGGGAAACCGTCGAGATCCCAATTCTGCGCCAGGACGGTGAGATACGCCTGGGATTGTGGAACTCGGCCAATATCTATGGCGAGGATGGCAAAAGACTGATCGCCACCGTTGCCCAGGGACAGGACATCACCGGGCGCAAGCGGGCGGAGGAGGCATTGCGAGAGTCGAGAGATGCGTACCGGGCTACTTTTGAAACTACCGGCACCGCAATGCTGATAAGCGAGGAAGACACGACAATATCCATGATAAACGCGGAATTTGAAAAACTCTGTGGTTATTCCAAAGAGGAAGTAGAAGGCAAAAAAAGCTGGATAGAATTCATCGTGAAAGCAGATCTGGAGAGAATGAAAGGGCATCACCGCTTGCGAATGATTGATCCGAACGCTGCTCCACCGTACTATGAATTCCAGTTCATTGACAAACATGGTAATGTTAAAGATGTCTTCATTACCTTAGCCCTGATTCCCGGAACAAAAAAAACCGTGGGATCTCTTTTAGACATCACCGAGCACAAAGCTGCGGAGGAGGCGCTGCAGGAATCGGAGGAAAGGCACCGGGCGCTGTTCGAGACGGCTCAAAACGCCATATTCTTGAGTGATGAGACGGGGAGGTTCGTGGATGTCAATCAGGCAGCTTGTGAATCGCTCGGCTACAGTAAAGAAGAATTGTTAAAACTGAGCAACAGGGAGATTGACGCCGATCCTAGGGGATACGAAGCGTTCCTGAAGGTTCGGAATGGACTGGCGAAAACAATAACGTTCGAAGTGAATCAGCGGAGGAAAGATGGGACGCTCCTCCCCATGGAGATTACCGGAAGTTTCTTCACCAGCGGCGGCCAACGACTCTCTCTGGCGATTGCCCGTGACATCACCGAACGCAAGCGGGCGGAGGAGGCGCTGCGGGAGAGCGAAGAGCGCTACCGCGCTATCTCCGAACTCACTTCCGACATTGCCTACGCTGTCCGCGTTGAGCCAAACGGCACGACTGTGCGCGAATGGGTGACCGGGGCCTTGCCCCGTATCACCGGCTTCACCCCTGACGAACTGAGAGCGCGTGGCGGGTGGAAGAGCCTTATGCATCCTGATGACATGCCTATCGCCATCCAGCACCTGCAATGCCATCTCTCCGGTCAGCCGGACGTGAGCGAGTATCGTATTGTCACCAAGAGCGGTGAGACGCGCTGGCTGCGCGACTACGGGTATCCTGTGTGGGACGAGGACCAGGGCCGTGTTGTGCGCATCATCGGCGCAGCGCAGGACATCACTGAACGCAAACAGGCAGAGGAGGCGCTGCGTCGCTCACTGGAGAGGACGTCCCGCGGCCAACGGTTGCTGCTGGCGCTCAGCCAGGCCGCCCAGGCCGTGCAGCGCGCTCGCACGCCTGACGAGGTCTACCGCACCGTCGCGGACGAGGTGGCCAGACTGGGCTACCGCGCCGCGATCTTCACCTTGACCGACGACCAGGCACACCTGACCGTCCCCCACCTGACTTTCGGGCCGGCCCTGTTACAGGCGGCCGAGAAACTGACCGGCCTCTCGGCGCAGGACTACCGCTTCCCGCTGGCGCTGGGCGGCTTCTTCGAGCGCATCATCGCTGAGGGAGAGACGACCTTTGTTGAGCGGACTACTGAGGCCGTAGCCGAGGCACTGCCTGGGTCGCTGCGCCCGCTGGCCAGCCGGTTGGCGGCCCTGCTAGGGATTGAGCGGAGCATCCTCGCTCCGCTGACGGTCGGCGGCGAGAGACATGGCCTGCTGGCCGTCCTCGGCGCCGACCTGACCGAGGCGGACGTGCCGACCGTCACCGGTTTCGCCACCCAGGCGGCCATCGCCATCGAGAATGCCTGGCTGTTCGAGGAGGTGCGCGCCGGGCGTGAGCAGTTACGCAATCTGGCCAGTTATCTGCAAACTGCGCGGGAAGAAGAGCGCGCCTACGTCGCGCGTGAAATCCACGACGAATTCGGCCAGGCGCTGACCGCGCTGAAAATGGATCTGGCCTGGTTGACCAAACGACTGCCCGCAGATAAACCTCGCCTGGCGGAAAAAACTAGCGCCATGTCCGGCCTGATTGACTCTACGATCCAGACGGTGCGGCGTGTCGCCACCGAGCTGCGGCCGGGATTACTGGACGATCTGGGGCTGGCCGCAGCGATTGAATGGTTAGCCCAGGAGTTAGCCGAACGAACGAGGATCAACTGTGAACTGTATCTCGGCGACGAGGACATCGTCCTTGATCGCGATCTGGCCACTGCCATTTTTCGTATCTTTCAGGAAGCGCTGACCAACGTCGCCCGGCACGCCGGAGCGACCGAGGTGCAGGTCAAACTGGAGGAGGGACCCGACGAATTGCTGTTAACCATCCGTGACAATGGTAAAGGCATTACCCCATCCCAGGTTTCCGATCCCCATTCGCTGGGCCTGATCGGTATGCGGGAACGTGCCCATTCCTGGGGCGGCGACGTCACATTCCAGTCTGCTCCGGAGCAAGGGACGATCGTCACCGTGAGGGTGCCGCGTTAAAGAGACAAGACCTCCGAGGTCTCCACAAGACCTCGGAAGTCTGGGAGGAAGGGCTAAAATGATCAGGGTGTTTGTTGCCGATGACCACGCCGTCGTGCGGCGGGGAGTGATGCAGATTCTGGCGGAGGCTCCCGATATGGTGGCGGCTGGTGAAGCCAGCACCGGGCGCGAGACGCTGCAGGCAGTGCGTGAACAGGACTACGACGTGCTCGTACTCGACATTGCCATGCCGGAGACCAACGGATTGGAGGTCTTGAACCAAGTGCGGACTCTCAAACCGGATCTGCGCGTCTTGATCCTCAGCATGTATCCTGAGAGACAGTATGCGCTGCGGGCCTTGAAGGCCGGCGCTGCCGGATACCTGACCAAGGAGAGCGCGCCTGACGAGTTGATCGCCGCGATTCGTAAGGTGGCGTCAGGCGGGAAATACGTCACCCAGTCGCTGGCCGAAAGCCTGGCCTCCACATTGGCGAGTGAACTCGGAAAAGAACCCCACGAGACCCTCTCGGCTCGCGAATACCAGGTGATGCGCTTGCTGGCCGCCGGAAAAACCGTCACCGCTATTGCCACGGAACTGTCGCTCAGCGCCAAGACCGTCAGCACCTATCGTACCCGCATTCTTGAAAAGCTGGACTTGAGGAACAGCGCTGAAATCATACGTTATGCCTTCGAACACGGGTTGGCCGAATAACCGCTGAGCGTAACCCGCCAGGCCCAGACAAGCGCCGATCTCCAGCGGCGCTTTTTTTGTTGCCAGCGTTTGAGCGCACTGCCTGTAGGACAAACACCGACGTGGTGTTGAGGAAAATCCCTACAGACAATCGGGGCCTGCGCCGATACATCGAATGGCTGTTATCTGCTACACTAAAACCACCTTCCCGGAAGCTCAAAGCTGGTCGTTCAATAAGCCAAACTCTGCCGTTTGACCAGCACCTTGGCCGAACTCATCGCGTTGAAGCTTCCGGGAAGGTGGACCTGGCACGAAGGGGGGACGATCTTGAAGGTGCTCATTGCAGATGAATCAAGCCTGGTGCGCGAGTGCCTGGCTGCGCTGGTCTCCGAGATCAGAGGGGTTGAACTGGTCGGCCAGGCTGGAGATGCTTATGAAGCGCTTGAGACCATCCAACGATTAAGGCCGGATGTCGTGATTCTGGACGTTCGTATGCCTGGGGGCAACGGCATCCGGGTGCTTGAGGCGATCAAAAAGAGCACTGCGGCCCCGGTGGTTATCATGCTGGCTGCGTTTCCTTACCCGCAATATCGCAAAAAGTGCCTGGAAGTGGGGGCGGACTATTTTTTCGACAAATCCACCGAATTTGACCGAGTCGTCCAGGTGCTCAGAAAGATGCGGGATAATACCACTGGCGAGTCCGCTTCTATTCCTGATTCGGGGCTGCAATAAGGGAAATCCAGCAGATGAAGGACAAAGAGAGGACAAAAGAACAACTCATCAATGAATTGGTAGAACTGCGCCAATGGGTCGCCCAATTGGAAACGTCAGGAACCATACACAAGCAGGCGGAGGAGGCGCTGCGGGAATCGGAACAGGAATACCGGACCATGATCGAACAGTCCAATGACATGATCTGGACCCTGGACACGGAGGGTGATCTTACTTTCTTTAACAAGCGCTGCGAAGAACTCGCCGGCCACCGACTTGAGGATTGGCGGGGCAAATCCTTCGTGCCGCTTGTTGTAGAAGAAGACTTGCCGCTTGTGATGGACGTCTTCCATAGAACCCTGAACGGAGAGCCCCAGCACTACGAAGTGCGGGTGAAAAAACATGATGGGGACATTCTCATTCTCTCCGTCAATACCGCTCCTATCCTGAAAGCAGGTCAAGTTGTTGGCACGGTCAGTTTCGGGCGCAACGTCACCGAGCGCAAGCGATTGGAACACGAAATCGAAGAGCGCCGGTTGTACCTGGAGAGCGTGTTGGCCTGCGCCCCAGACGCCATCGTCACCCTGGATGCCCACCACAACGTCCTGGAGTGGAACTTGGGGGCGGAAAGGCTGTTTGGATATACCCCAAAGGAGGTGGTCGGGCGGAACCTGGACAGTCTGATCACCGGGTCCGATACCAATACGTTCGAGGAGGCGACCGGTTTGACTCGGCGAATCCTGGCCGGGGGGAGCGTCCCTGCGACCGAGGTGGTCCGCTACCGGAAGGACGGCTCCCCGGTGGATGTCATTGCCTCCGGGTCTCCAATCCTGGTTAGGGATGAGGTAGTTGGGGTGGTGACTGTCTACACGGATATCACCGAGCGCAAGCGGGCGGAGGAGGAACGAGCGCGGTTGCTGGCGCAAATCCGGGAACAGGCCCAACAGGTGCAGCAGATCATAGATACGATGCCGGAAGGGGTGCTCTTGCTGGATGCCGATGGGCAGGTCATCCTGGCCAACCCGGTGGCAGAGGGAGATCTGGCCGTGCTGGCTGATGCACAAATGGGCGATACCCTCACCCACCTGGGCGGCCGGTCGCTGGAGGAACTGTTGACCTCGCCCCCCAAGGGACTATGGCACGAAGTTACGACGGACAGCCGCAGATTCGAGGTCATCGCCCGGCCATTGGGAACTGGCCCCACACCCCTTCGGGCTGAGCCGACTCGACTGAGCTCGTCGCAGGCTCAGGACGAAACCGGGGGATGGGTGCTGGTCATCCGGGACGTGACCCGGGAGCGGGAGGTTCAGCAACGTGCTCAACAGCAAGATCGCCTGGCCGTCGTGGGACAACTGGCGGCCGGTATCGCCCACGACTTCAACAACATCATGGCGACGATTATCCTGTACGCCCAGATGGCGTCGCGGGCGGAGGGGTTATCCGCCCGGGACCGGGAGCGGCTGGTCATGATCAATCAGCAGGCCAAACACGCGACCAACCTGATCCAGCAGATTCTGGACTTCAGCCGGCGCGCGGTGCTCGAACAGCAACCGCTCGACCTGTCGCCGCTCTTGAAAGAGCATGTCAAACTGCTGGAGCGCACCCTGCCGGAGAACATCGAGATCAAGCTGGTCTACGGGCGGGACGAGTACACGGTTTACGCCGATCCGACGCGCATGCAGCAGGTGATGATGAACCTGGGGCTCAATGCGCGGGACGCGATGCCGGAGGGAGGAAGCTTACGTTTCGGGTTGGAGCGGGTACCAACTCTCCCCCCCGGCCTCCGGCCATCCCCCCCGCAAGCAGAGGGGACTGAGGGGGGGGAGTGGGTGCAGGTGACAGTGTCGGACACCGGGACCGGCATTCCACCCGACGTGTTGCCGCACATCTTCGATCCCTTCTTCACCACCAAAGCGCCTGGAGAAGGCAGCGGGTTGGGACTGGCCCAGGTGCACGGCATTGTGAAGCAGCATGGGGGTGAGATTGGCGTGAAGAGCCAGGCGGGCCAGGGGACGACCTTCACTATCTACCTGCCGGCCCTGCCGGTGCACCCGGCGGAAGCGGTCAACCGGGAGCTGCCGCCCCTGGCCAAGGGACAGGGGGAGACGGTGCTGGTGGTGGAGGACGACCGGGCCACGCGGGAAGCGCTGGTGGACAGCCTGGAATTGCTGAACTACCGGGTGCTGGCGGCGGCGAACGGCCGGGAGGCGCTGGCGATCCTGGAACGACAGACTTCGGAAGTCTCAGAAGACTTCCGAAGTCTTGGGGTTGCGTTGGTGCTGAGCGACGTAGTGATGCCAAGGATGGGCGGCATCAAGTTGTTGCAAGCCTTGAAGGAGCGGGGCCTGGTGGTGCGGGTGGTGATGCTTACCGGTCACCAGTTGGGGAAAGAGCTTGAAGAACTGCGAGCGCAGGGGATGAGCGACTGGCTGCCCAAGCCTCCGAGCCTGGAGCAACTGGCGGAAGTGGTTGCGCGGGCTTTGAACCTTTGACCTCTTTGAAGACCTCCTCAGTGCCATCGCAAAGCACCCCGGCTGACACGCCGGGGTGTTTCAGTCCTGTAACTTTGAGGTAAGCGTCTAGCGAAGCTTCGCCTCAAACCGACGAGCAAAAGCAATAGGACGCAGATTCACGCAGATTTTCGCAGATCATTTGCAGATGAAATCAGAAAAATCAGCGTGGATCAGCATTAATCTGCGTCCAGAATTTTGGTAGTCCCCCTGTAGAGTGTTGTTGGATCACTGTGTCCTACCTGTGCTGCTCTGCTCGCGCCGGATAGCCATATCCGGCGCTTGGGGCGGGATCTGGCGGATGATCCCTTGAGAGCAACAATACCCAAAGGGGAGACTACCACGCTTGGAGAGTGGGGTGACATGCCGACTTGCGCGGGCGGGCAAGGCAGGGTAGAATCAGGTACCAGACGAGCGATATTCTTGTCATTCATGTTTGTCATTCCGTTTGTCATCGCGTTTGCCATTGCAAAGGAGTTTACCGATGAAAAAAGGTTATCTTATCGCCCTGACCCTGCTGGCTTTGTTGACGCTGCTCTCGCTGGCGCTTAACGCTGTGGTCATCTTCGGGCTGCTGCGTGCGCAGCAGATCGGTCTGGCCACGGTGGCCGACGCCCGCGCCATCGTCACCGGCATCGGCGACGACACGTTTTCCTACACCTTCGAGGTGAGGCAGGAGATTCCCATCGCGACCAGCATCCCCTTCAACGAAAATGTCACCGTGCCCATCAAGACGACCATCCCTATCAATACCACCGTCGTCGTACCCATTGACCTGGGCATCACCTCCTACGACCTGGAGGTACCCATCCGCACCATCATTCCGGTGGATCTGGAGTTCACCGTGCCGGTCAGCAAAACGGTGGACATCGCCACCACGGTGCCACTGAACGTGGACGTGCCGATAGAGATTCCCATCGCCGACACGCCCATTGTGGGCTACCTGGAGGAACTGGACGCGGCGCTGGCGCGGGTCGGGGCGCGACTGGAGCAGCCGTTTGACGGTGAAGCGCGATGAAGATGAACAACTTTTTTGTGACACTCGTCACTTTACAACCGGGCGGGAAAAGAGTATTATTAATGTAGGATTTACCAACTGTAAGCCCTCGCGGGCATCTTGACAGAGGAGGAATGATGGCAAAAGGGATGGTTATCATTGATGAGGATCGTTGTAAAGGGTGCGGATTGTGTGTGTCCGTCTGCCCTGCGCACATCCTCCAACTGGCAGAGGGACGGTTCAACGTCAAAGGGTACCCACCCGTCGAGGTGACGGACCCAGAGGCGTGCACCGGGTGCGCGATGTGCGCCATCATCTGCCCCGACGTGGTCTTCACGGTGTATCGGCGCAGGCGGCGGCCCAAGCGGGCGCCCGCTGCCGCGTAGGAGGTAAGGTAAAGAATGGCCAAAGAACGAAAACGGGAACTGATCGAGGGGAACGCAGCCATCGCCGAGGCTGCCATACGGGCGGGGGTCGAAGCCTTCTTCGGTTACCCCATCACGCCCCAGACGGAGGTGCTGGAGCACTTCTCCAGGCGGCTGCCTGAGGAGGGGCGCGTCTTCCTGCAGGCCGAAAGTGAGGTGGCCTCCATCAACATGGTCTACGGCGCGGCCTGCGCCGGGGCACGGGTAATGACATCTTCCTCCAGCCCAGGCGTCAGCCTGATGCAGGAGGGAATCTCCTACATCGCCTGCTCCGAGGTGCCGGCGGTGGTCACCAACATCATGCGCGGGGGGCCGGGCCTGGGCAACGTCCAACCCGCGCAGGGGGACTATTTCCAGGCGGTCAAGTCCGCCGGACACGGCGACTACCACATGATCGCCCTGGCCCCGGCCAGCGTGCAGGAGGCGATTGACCTCGTGGTGCTGGCCTTTGACCTGGCGGACAAGTACCGCACCATCGTCATCATCGTCGCCGACGGTTCCATCGGCCAGATGATGGAGCCGGCGGAACTGCCGCCTAAACGCCCGGTTCGGCCGCCTGAGGAACGGGCTTCCTGGGCGCTCACCGGCGCGAAAGGACGGGAGCACAACATCATCACCTCGCTCTACCTGGGGGCAGAGAACATGGAGGCGGTCAACCTGCGCTTGCAGGCCAAACTCAAAAAGATCGCCGAAAACGAGGTGCGCTGGAAAGAGTACAGCACCGAGGACGCCGACCTGCTGCTGGTGGCCTTTGGCACCATGGGGCGCATCTGCCAGACAGTGGTGCGGGAGGCGCGGGCGCAGGGGATAAAGGTGGGGCTTTTGCGGCCCGTCACCCTCTGGCCCTTCCCCAGCGCCCGCATCGCCGAGTTGGCCGAGCAGGTGCGAGGCATCTTGACGGTCGAGATGAACGCCGGGCAGATGGTCGAGGACGTGCGGCTGGCGGTCGAGGGGAGCTGTCCGGTGCGCTTCTATGGGCGGATGGGGGGCATCGTCCCCCTGCCCGACGATATCCTGCCCGAGCTGGAGAAACTGGACGCCGAGGTCACGGGCGGGGAGGAGGCCTAGAATGGCAAAGGAAATGGCAAGCGTTGATATTCCTGCGGATATGGAACTGGTCTACAAGCGGCCGGAGAGCCTGACCCAGGCTCACACCCACTACTGTCCTGGATGCACCCACGGCACCATCCACCGCCTCGTCGCCGAAGTGCTGGACGAGTTGGGGGTGCGGGAGCGGACCATCGGCATCGCCCCGGTGGGCTGCTCCGTGCTGGCTTACTACTACTTCAACGTGGACATGGCGGAGGCGGCCCACGGCCGCGCCCCGGCGATGGCGACTGGTCTTAAGCGCGTCAGCCCGGACAAGGTGGTCTTCACCTACCAGGGAGACGGCGATCTGGCGTCTATCGGCATAGCGGAGATCGTTTATGCGGCTAATCGGGGCGAGTTGTTCACCACCATCTTCGTCAACAACGCCATCTACGGCATGACCGGTGGGCAGATGGCCCCGACCACGCTGCCGGGCCAGGTGACCACCTCGTCGCCGACGGGCCGGGACGTCAAAGTGGCTGGCTTCCCGATGAAGATGGCCGAGTTGCTGGGGGGACTGCCGGGCGCGGCCTACGTCACCCGCCAGGCGGTGCTGGACGTGCCGGGCATCCGTCGCACCAAAAAAGCGATTAAACTGGCTTTTCAGACCCAACTGGCCGGCCTGGGCTTCTCGATGGTCGAGATCATCTCCACCTGCAACACCAACTGGCACATGGGGGTCATACAGGCATTGGAGTGGGCTAAGGAGCACATGGTGGCCTACTTCCCGCTGGGCGACACCAAGATGAGCGACGAAGTGCGAGCGCTGAAGGAGGGGAAATAACAATGCAGCAAGAGATCATTATTTCTGGCTTCGGCGGACAGGGAACGCTGTTCGCCGGGCAGTTGCTGGCTTACGCCGCGATGGATAGCGGTTACCACGTGACCTGGATTCCCTCCTACGGCCCGGAGATGCGGGGCGGCAAGGCCCGCTGCACCGTCATTGTCTCCGACGAGGAGATTGGGTCGCCGCTGGTGCGGCGACCCAGAGCGGCCATCGTGCTCAACATCCCCTCGATGAAGGCCTTCGAGCCGGCGATCAAGCCTGGCGGCGTGCTGGTGGTAAACAGTTCTCTGGTGCCGCAGAAAAGCGAGCGCACCGACATTCGCGTCTTTTATATCTCCGCCAGCGACATAGCGACCAATCTGGGGAACATCCGCCTGGCGAACGTCATCTGCCTGGGCGCGTTGGTGCAGTCCACCGGCGTCGTGCCGCTGGAGGCAATAGAGCAAGCACTGGACGACCACCTGCCGGAGCGACATCGCAAACTGCTGAGGCTGAACAAGGAGGCGCTGCACAAAGGCGCGGCGTTGGCTGGCGGTTAGCGATGACTGTCAGGACGAACCTGCGCAAGGTTCGCAGTGGAGCAGTGGAGGAGCAGTGAAAAAGGAGGGGATCCAATGGCTCTGAACAGCGCAGAGACACTGGAGCTTAAGGAGGCGAGTCCGCGCCGTTTAGGGCGGGGGCAGCGCATCGCTGTCGTCGTGCTGGGGATAATCCTGGCTGGAGCGGCTTGTGTCATCATCGGCCTGGCCTTTGTACAAGGCTCGTGGTGGTACTCCTACATGACTGATCAGGCTCTGGACTACGAATCCCGAGCACGCGTCGAGGCGATACGGGACGAGGTGGACGCCAGTGGTACAGCGCCCGAGGCGGTGATGTGGCTGAACGCAGCGTTGGAATCCAACGCCGATCCTACTACTGTACGATCCCATCTCCTCGCAGCGCAGGAGGTACTGGAAGCGGCCGGTGATCCGAATCTGGCCGAAGCTGTGATGGAGTTACAGGAAATCATCCAGACGATACGGCCGCGTCACTTTGGGATGACAACCACCCCACGTCCCGCACCCACGCTGGAGTGGCCCTGGTGAAGGGCCTGGGGGGGAGAATAAGATGACGGTCCAGATCGGCCTGGCATTGAGCGGCGGTGGGGCCAAGGGCATCGCCCACATCGGCGTGCTCAAGGTGCTGGAGGAGGCCCAGATCCCCGTGCGTATGCTGGCTGGCACCAGCATGGGCGGGGTCGTGGCCGCCGTCTACGCCGCCGGCCGTTCGGCGGTTGAGATCGAGCAGTTTGCCCGCTCCCTGCGCCTGCTCGACATTGCTCAGCGCGATCGTACCGGCCTGGGTCTACTGGGCCAGGATAAGATGGTCGGTCTTCTGCGAGAGGCTCTGG
>Ga0190284_1000864_pt1 | contig 14676 bp, 11 predicted proteins | sample 48691812_MG_FD_161668 | JGI IMG/M metagenome (GOLD analysis project Ga0190284, IMG submission 161668) | Hydrothermal vent microbial mat bacterial communities from Southern Trench, Guaymas Basin, Mexico - 4869-18-1-2_MG | ecosystem: Environmental > Aquatic > Marine > Hydrothermal vents >...
AGGATGGGTCGTCACTGGCCTGGCAGGGGGATTTCTACGTGCACGAGCCGGGCACGGGGCCATGGACGCTAGAGTTGGAGATCATGCAGGTGGACGAGTGGGGCAACGCGGTGACCATCAACGGCCAGCCACTAGAACCGCCCACGCTGCGGCCCCGGGGCTGGGGCTCCGAGTGGCTCACCACGCGGTTGCGCGTGCCGGCCGGCGTGCTGCGACCGGGCCGCAACACCATCCGCTTCCAGGTGTCGCGCCGCCAGCCGCTCTATCAGGACGACTGGGCGCGCTGGGAGAGCATCCAGTTTCGGAACGTGCGGCTGCGGCCGGGGCCGTAAGTGGTCCGTGCCACGTCTGCCCCGCGGCTGACGTTCCTACTCCGGCGGGTCCAGGTCCCCCAGGTGATACAGAATCGCCACCGCTGCCACGAGGCCGGCCGTCTCTGCGCGCAAGATGCGCGGCCCCAGGCCCACCAGTCGCACCCCGTAGCGTTCCGCCAGGGCCGCTTCCGGCTCTGTGAACCCGCCCTCTGGCCCCACCAACAGGCCCACGTTGAACAAGGACCGCTCGGCCTCGTCGAACTCGCGGAGCACGTCCCGCAGGCCCACCGTGGTGGCTCCTTCGTATAGCATCAACGCCGGCCCGGCCCGGACCATGCGCTTGCACGCTTCGCCCAGGAGCATGGCCGGCTGCAAGCGCGGCAGCCGGCCCCGCCGCGCCTGCTCTGCGGCCTCCTGGACGATGCGCGTCCAGCGCTCCATTCGGTGAGCACTCATGTCCAGGTTCTGCACCACACACCGCGCGGCCAACGTGGGCACGAACTCTACCACGCCCAGCTCGGTGCCCTTTTGCAGTGCGAACTCGAATCGCTCACCCTTGAGCAAAGACTGGTAGAGGCTGATCTTGACCTGGGGTTCCGTTTCCACCAGGCGGCGGACGATCACCACGCCTTCCACCCGTTCGCGGCTGACCTCGGTTAGTTCTACCTCGTATTCCCAGCCGGAATCGTCCAGCACCACGATGTGGGCCCCGGGCCTCATGCGCAGCACGTTGCGCAACTGGTGCACCACGGTGCCGGTGAGGGACACGCGGTCCGGCGATAGCGTATCCGGGGGGATGAAGAACCGATGCATGGGATCTCCTACCCAGAACTGACAGGTTTTACTGGGACGTCGGAAACCTGTCAGGTCTTCCGTTGTCCGATCAGGGCAACCCAGCCGCCGGCCTCCAGACGCCGGGTCAGTGCAAAGTCGGCTGCATCGAGGGCCGTGCGAGACTTGCTTTCCAACTCGTCGATGATGCCCCCCACGATGAGATGGCCCTCCGAGTCCAACGCAGCCACCAATCCCTGGGCCAGCCGCGCGACTATGGCGGCAGTGAGGTTGGCCACCACCAGATCAAACGCCGGTTGAGGCAGCGGAAAGCTGCGGCCTTCCACCACCAGCTCCCTGTGCCCCCCGATGGTGCCCCGGGCCACGCGCACCACGCCGGCGAGCCCATTGGCGATCACGTTTCCCCGGGCCGCAGCCACGGCTACCGGGTCCGTGTCCAGGGCCAGCACGGACGCAGCGCCCAGTTTGGCCGCGGCGATGGCCAGGATGCCGGACCCAGTGCCCACGTCCAAGACCCGTATGCCCGGTCGCACGTGCTGCTCCAACGCAGTCAGACACAGGCGGGTGGTGGGATGCGTGCCGGTCCCAAAGGCCATGCCCGGGTCCAGCGCCACCACCACCGTTCCCGGCTCCGGCGTATACGGTTCCCACGATGGCACCACCACCACCCGTTCGCTCACCTGCTGGGGATGATAGTGCGTCTTCCACGCGGTCTCCCAGTCCTGCTCCTGCACGATGCGCGTCTGCAGCGGGCCGATGGGCCGCAGGCGGCCCAGGTGCCACAATGCTTCCTCGAGACGGCGCCGGCTATCCGAGGCCATGCCATCCAGAGGCAGGTACGCGCGCACGGTGACCGGGGCCGCCAGGTCCACCTCGTAGCCCCCGTCGGGGCCGGGTTGCCCCGGCTCCTCGATGACGACACCCCCGTACCCGTAGCGCGTCAACACCTCGCTCACGGACTCTACCGCTTCGCGGTCGGCTTGGATGCTGATCTCGAGCCAGTTCATGAGCGCTCCTCGCGGCTGGGACGCCGCACGCCTCGAGCCAGGCAATCGTCCACGAACGCGCGGACGCGGGCCTGGAACGACACCACGTCGAACCGTTCGGCCTGCCGGCGCAGGGTTGCCGGGTCAAAGTCCAGGGCCTCACACGCGCGCACAGCCTCGATCAACGCTGCCGGCGTCTGCTCCCGGAAAAAGACGCCGGTCTGCCCCTCGTTCACCGTCTCCAACGCTCCGCCGGCTGCGTAGGCGATGACCGGCCGGCCAGCCGCCATCGCCTCCAGAGGCGTGATGCCGAAATCCTCCTCGCCGGGGAAGATAAAGGCCCGACAGCGGGCATAGTAGCCGGCTATCTCCTCATCGGGGACCCGGCCCAGGAAGCGCACGTTGGGTGTGGCGCTGGCCTCCAGGTCCGGCCGGGCCCGGCCGTCGCCGACGATCCACAGCGGCCGGTCCAGTTGGGCAAAGGCGCGCACCACCACGTCGATGCGCTTGTAGGGGATGAGCCGGGAGAGCACCAGGTAATAATCACCGACCTCTGCTCGGCCTGCTGGTTGGAACCGGGAGACGTCCACCGGCGGAGGTATGATGGTGGATTCGCACCCGTAGAATTGCGCGATGCGATCCGCCACGTTGCGCGAGTTGGCGATAAAGTAATCCACCCGGTCGGCGGTACGCCGGTCCCACTGGCGGATGCGGCTGAGGAAGAGGGGCAGGAGCCAGCGCAAGACGGTCGGGATGCGTTCGTGGCGCACGTATTCGTCATAGTTCCAGGCGAAACGCATGGGCGTGTGGCAGTAGCACACGTGGGGGGCGTGAGGAGCGGCGATGGCCCCGTGGGCAAAGGCGCTGGAGGTGCTGAGGATCAGGTCGTAGGCCGACAGGTCGTAGCTTTCGACGGCCCGGGGGTAGAGCAGCAGGTAGATTTGATGGCGGCTGATGACCAGGGGCAGCCGCTGCATGAACGAGGTGCGAATGTCCCAGGTGCGATAGGCCGGCGGCATGACCTCCGGACCGTACATGGCCGCGTACACCGGGGCCTCTGGATAGAGCGCGTGCAGGGCCTCCAGCACCCGCTCCGCGCCGCCGTATTGATTGAGCCAGTCGTGGACAATGGCTACGTGCAATGAGGAACCTCTCTCTCTGAGCAAAAAGCCGCGCGGGATTCGGCGAGCGCCTGGGTTGTCGTTCATGCTCAGTAGGCGGGCTGAACGCGCAAAGTTTCAGCCAAGTCACGCCGTCGAATTTGCTTGCTGTAGGCTTCCCTGCGCCGCCGCCAGGTCTCATAGATCCCTTTCCACCGGCTGAAATCGGCACGGGTCTCGTCGTACTCGTCGTAGCGCGCCAACTGGCTCGACATCAGGGCTGTGTAGAAATCTTGGCTGAGAACGCCATATTTTTCTTCATAGAGAGTCAAGCGACGCTCGAGCAATTTCATCTCGACCACCAATTCATGGATTCTCATTTTCACCTACTCCGTAAATAGCCCCCCCGGCCCCCAAGTCTGCCCACAGGGTGCTGCGCTTAGGGGAGCGCGGCGGTTCCCCCCAGGATTGGGGGGTCAGGGGGGGCCGATGTCGCATTTTCGTGCTACGGGGTGCGCTCCGCGCGTGGGCACTCCCTACCAAACGCTTCTTGCTCGGAACCAGATTCCTACTCGCCAGGTCCCTCTCTACCAACGATTTTTTCCCAATCAAATTATGTCACCACTCAAAATGGCAGTCAACATACAACAAGCGCACCACGTTTCACGTTTCACTGGATCGCCGGGGCCGGGTTCACCCGTCCCTCGGATGCTCCCTCCCTGGCCGGCCACGGCGCGCGGCCATAGGTCTGGGCCAACGCCAGCAGTCGCCCGCCCAGTTCGTCGGTGAGCGAGCCCCCCGTGTAGCGCCAGGCCCAGTTTCCGCCCAGCCGCGACGGGTAGTTCATCCTCGCCTCGCCGTCCAAAGCCAGCACGTCCTGGAGCGGCGCCACGGCCACGTCCGCCACGGACGAGTAGGCCAGGCGGATCAAGTCCCAGGCGATCTCACCGCCATTGTCGCGCCCCAGGTACTGCAGCGCGTATTCGCGTTCCGCCGGCGTGCTGGACGAGCGGAACCAGCCCACGGTGGTGTCGTTGTCGTGGGTGCCGGTATAGACCGCGCAGTTGGGCGTATAGTTGTGGGGCAGGAAGGGGTTCGTCGCGTCGGAAGCGAACGCGAACTGGAGGATCTTCATCCCCGGGAAGGCGAACTCGTTGCGCAGGTTGACCACTTCTTGTGTGATCACTCCCAGGTCCTCGGCGATGATGGGCAGCTCGCCCAACATTTCTGCCAGGCGATGGAATAGGTCCGCTCCCGGCCCCTTGACCCACTGGCCGGCCTCGGCCGTGGGTGCTTTGGCCGGGATCTCCCAGTGGGCCTCGAAACCCCGGAAATGATCCAGCCGGATGATGTCCACCAGGGCCAGCACGCTGCGGAACCGGGCCAGCCACCAGTCATAGCCGTTGCGCGCCAGCACGTTCCAGCGGTAGAGGGGATTCCCCCAGAGCTGGCCGGTGGCGCTGAAATAGTCTGGCGGCACGCCGGCCACCACCGTGGGATCGCCGGCCTCGTCCAGGTAGAACAGATGGGGATTGGCCCACACGTCCGCGCTGTCGTGGGCCACAAAGATGGGGATGTCGCCGATGAACCGGATGCCGCGTTCGTTGGCGTAGGTCTTTAGCGCGGCCCACTGGCGGAAAAAGAGCCATTGGCGATAGCGTTGCTCCTGGATGCCATCGGCCAGCTTGGCCCGCCACAGGGCTGCTCCCTCGCGGGCGGCGGTGGCCCGGTCCCACTTGGTCCACATGGCCCCGCCGTGGTGCTCCTTCAACGCCATGAACAGCGCGTAATCGTCCAGCCAACTGGCGTGCCGCTCGCAAAAGAGCCAGAGGTCGTCCCGCTGCTCTGGCGACGCGCGCTTCTGGAACACCTGGTAGGACCGGTGCAGCAGGGCCGTCTTCCACTGGATGACCGGGCCATAGTCCACGCGATTCGCCGGGAACGGCGGCACGTCGGCCAAGTCGCTTGCGTCCAGCAAGCCCTCTTTCAACAGCCGGTCTGGGCTCACCAGCAGCGGGTTCCCGGCGAACGCGGAAAAGCACTGGTACGGCGAATCGCCATAGCCGGTGGGTCCCAGGGGCATGACCTGCCAGAGCGTCTGGCCACTCTGGGCCAGGAAATCCGCAAAGCGGTAGGCTGCGTCGCCCAGGTCGCCGATGCCATAGCTGCCGGGGAACGAGGTGGGGTGCAGCAGGATGCCGCACGAACGGGGAAAGCGCATGGGATACCTCCGGGAATATGAGAATGGGCGTGGTCGCCAGCCCCATTGTACACTGTCCCGGCATTGGCGTCAATGATCTCCCAACCAACAAATCCAGGGGACGTATCTTCTCAAAATGCAGGGGCGAACCCTTGCGGTCGCCCTGGCGGGCAGGTGCAAGACCTGCCCCTACCCCAGATTATTGAAGAGTTGCCCACACGCAGTGTCCTGTGGACGCGCGGAGCGCACCTCCCTGCGGGGCACGAAAATGGCTCGTGGGTCGGATTGCCAATCCGACCCTACCCGCGCGAGTTATTCACGGAGTAAATATAAAGCGGGGCCATCCGCAAAGGACAACCCCACTCGCTCACAGCCGGGTGCGATTTGAGCCATGATGGTGTCTAGAACAAATGGAAAGCAGCGATGATTGGAGCGAATAGGGTGGATACCAGGGACATCACGGTGATCAGCGTGTTGAGCGAGGGGCCGGCCGTATCCTTGAACGGATCACCGACGGTATCGCCTACGACGCTGGCTTTGTGCGTGTCGGAACCGGGGCCACCAAACTTGCCCGATTCAATGAACTTTTTGGCATTGTCCCACAGACCCCCGGCGTTGGACATCAGCAGCGCAAAGATGACGCCGGTAAAGATGCTCCCCCCCAGGAATCCACCCAGGGCCTCGGGGCCGAGGATGATGCCAACCAGGACGGGGAGACCGATGGCCAGGAAGGCCGGTATCACCAGGGATGTGAGAGCCCCCTGGGCGGCCAGGTCCACACAGGCCGCATAGTCGGGCCTTTCCGTGCCGGCCAGGATGCCAGGGCGTGCGTGGAATTGCCGGCGAATCTCCTCGATCATATCAAAGGCATTGTGCGTAACGGATAGCATCGTGAGGGCACTGAACAAGGGTGGTGTTACCGCGCCCAATAGGACGCCGGCGATGACAACGGGCTCGCGCAGGCTGATGACCAGTTCCACACCCCTTGCTCCCACCACCTCCGCGTAGGCTGCAAAGAGCGCCAGGACGGTGAGAGCGGCGGCGCTGATGGCAAAGCCTTTGGTGATGGCCTTGGCCGTGTTGCCAGCCGCATCGAGCACGTCCGTCGTGTCAATGACTTCCTGCGACATCCCGGCCATCTCGGCGATGCCCCGCGCATTGTCCACGATGGGCCCGTAAGCGTCGGAGGAAACGATCATGCCACTGACGGACAACATCCCCACCGCGCTGATGGCAATCCCATAGACGCCGTTGATGCCGGACAATTCCGCCAGATAGTAGGAAAGCAGCGTCGCCACGACAATCCCAATGATCGAGGGCACGACGCTGACCAACCCATAGCTGAAACCGGTGATGATGTTAATCGCCGCGCCAGAACCGGAGACGCGGGCCGTCTCGAGCACCGGGCGGAAATCGGATGAAGTATAGTAATCGGAAGTAAAGCCGATGACGACGCCGGTAACGAGCCCGGCCAGCGTGGCCCACAACACGCCGAGATTGTAGCCGCCCAACAGAACGGTGGCAGCAGCCAGCACGGCCAGGATCGCGCAAGTGATGATCGTCCCCCTATTGAGAGCCCTACCCGGCTTGCCGCTCTTGCCCACGCGCACGAACTGGATACCGATGAGCGAAGCGACGATGCCCAGCGTACACAAGATCAAGGGAAACACGGTGTACCTGGCTTGCAGCAGGCTATCACCGGCAAAGAGTGAAGCCCCTAAAAGCATGGCCGCCACAGTACTGGCCACGTAACTATCAAAGACATCTGCTCCCACGCCGGCCACGTCGCCGACGTTATCGCCGACCAGGTCAGCGATAACGGCCGGGTTGCGGGGGTCATCCTCAGGGATGCCGATCTCGACCTTGCCCACCAGGTCGGCCGCGATGTCGGCCGTCTTGGTATAGATCCCGCCGCCTGCTTTGGCCAGCAAGGCCAACGCCGACGCGCCAAAGCTAAAGCCCAGGATGATTTCCGGGTCGCCGGTGGCGAGGTAAATCGTGCCCATGCCGATGACAGCCAGGCCCACCATAGCCAGGCCCATTACCGCGCCGGCATAGAAGGCCGTCTTGAAAGCACGGTTGATGCTCTCATTGGCCGCTGTTGCGCTTCGCACATTGGCAGCCACGGCAATACTCATGCCCATATAGCCGGCGATGGCAGAACATATCGCGCCGGCCACAAAAGCCAGCGCCATCGTGATGCCCCGTGACGGGTTGATGGCTGCCGCCGCCTCCATACCCAGATGCTCGATGTCAAAGCTAAACACAACGGCAATGATGACACCCAGCGCGACTGCGACGAGGGTGAGTGCCAGGTAGAGACGACGCAGGTAGGTGTTCGCCCCCTCTCGAATCCAGGAGGCGACTTGCTGAGCCTTCTCGGAGCCGGCATCTTGCCGGTTGACCCAGATATATAGCCAGAGCGCGACTCCGACGGAAACGATGCCCGTAAAGATGGCCACGAAAATCCAAAGCTCAGATCCTACCACCGTTGTTCCTCCCAACCTGGAACGTAATCACGCCTCACGTTTCACGGCTTCACACGTTGGCAGAGCGCCACCAACGATAATGCTTGGCACGCAGTTCCTCCTGCGAGGGCAGAGGAAAATACAGGAGCCCTGCCTGATTCCCCACAAAGAACCCGCTCTTTATCGTGCGGTAGGGGAACAAAGCCGGCTGGATGCGGTTGACCATTTTAGTGTGCACGGTCTTGGTCCCTAGTTCCACAAGACACTGGCGCAGATGACCGATGTTGGAATAGGGCAGATCCTGCACAGCGCCGCGTTCAGGGTCCACGGCCAATTCCCCCAGTCGCAACTCCACAAAGCAGATTGCCGGCAGCGAGAGAAGGCTAGCCGGATTCTTGACGATAAGATCGTAAAACTCGCGAGGGCCCAGGGTGCTGACTACCAGGGGGTGCACCGGTGCGATCTCTTGATAGAGATGTAATCCTACTGTGTCTTTGGGGAATTCCTCGCTAGATTCCAGGCCCAGCACCCGCCCATCCTGGGTCACGAGATAGAGCCTCTGAACGATGTCTAACGGGATATGCTCCAGCACGCGATAGACAGAGATATAGATCGAGCGTTTCGGGCTTCCATCCTCGTGGGGCACGCAGCGCCGGAGGCCCTCTTCGATGCGGAAATAATCGTGCCTAAAGTCCGGCTCAATTTCAAAAAAGATGGCCTGCCCGCGGGTCTTCTTTGTACTTCCAACCGAGTAGTAAACGCCAAACTCTTCAGGCGTCAACATGGAAGCGATCAGCGCCTCGGGTATCATGGATAAATACAGGTGGACATCCATTGCCCGCTCCTCCTTGTGGAAGATAGAGAATGGAAGATGGACGTTGGAGGATGGACTCCCTTTTCCAACTTCCAACTGCCAACCTCCAACTTGCAGTCAATCCGTGGGTATCTTCTCAAAATGTAGGGGCGAACCCTTGCGGTCGCCCTAGCGGGCAGGTGCAAGACCTGCCCCTACCCCAGATTATTGAGAAGATACATCCGTGGCCCCCTCAGCCGCAATGCGTTGTGCGCACTCGGCCAGTTCGCGAAGCCGCTGGGCCTCAACAGAGAGGCCGCGTGCGCGCTGCATGTGCTCGAAGGCCTGGCTGTATAGCGTGGCTGCGGTCTCCCACTCGTGGGTGAACTCGGCGATGCGGGCCGCCTGCTCGAGCGCCATCGCTGCCAGTTCCCATTTGCCCTCGTCGGTGTACTGGGCGGCAGCCTTCTCCAGATCAACCGGGCGCTGTTTAGGCAGGTGGCTCTCTGGCGCTGCCAGGGCGCGCTCAATGGTCGGCAGCAGCAGGTTGTACCAGTTCGACTTGGGCAGGTACTCGTAAAAGTCCAACTGCGCAGCGCGGGCCTCGGTCTCTAGCGAGGCGTAGCCGGTGAACATGATCACCCGCAAGTTGGGCTGCAACTGGCGCAGCATCGCCGCCACCTGGAACCCGTCCATCTCGGGCATCTTCATGTCCAGCAGGGCGGCGTCGCAAGGCGTCTTCCGCGCCTGCTCGACCGCCTCGCGGGCGCTGCTGGCCGTCACGACGGTATAGCCCGCCTGTTCCAAAAAGCTCTCCAGGCTTTCGAGCGCGAGCAGTTCATCGTCCATCACCAGTATCGTTGATGACATTGTACTTAACCTCCTAAAGAATTTGCCGGGGTAGCGCCAGGCAAGGCGTTCCCGGACTGAATCGGCAAGCGAACGGTGACGGTGGTCCCTTTGCCCACGGCGCTAGTCACCTCGACGCGACCACCGTGGTTTTCGATGTTCCTGCGGGCGACGTAAAGCCCCAGTCCGCTACCTTTTTGCCCGTTTCTCCAATTGGAGAATCCTATACGAAAGATTTTCTCCCTCGCCTCTGGGGGAATGCCGATACCCGTGTCCTCAATGTCAACGGCGACCCACCCCCCTCCGGGTCCCCCCTGGGAGGAAGGTGGGGCTTGCCGCCGCGTGCGCAGCGTGAGTGTCCCGCCGTCAGGCATAGCGCGCCCGGCGTTGATCAGCAGGTTGTGAAAAGTCCGTTCCAACTGGGCGCGGCTGCCGTGTATCGGCGGGATGTCCTTCCCCCACTCTTGCACGACGGTCACGTCCGGGTGGCCATAACGAAACTCTTGTGCCAGCCGTTCCAGCAAGCGATGGGGGTCGAGCGTCTCCCATCGCCAGGCCTCGCTGCTATCCAGGGCCACGGCCACGTGGCCCAGGTCGTCGGCCAACCGCTTGATGCGGGCCAGAATTTGCTGGATGACCTCAATGGAACGCTCGCACTCTGGATCCCCGGCCACTCGTCTGGACAGCGCCTGCACCCGCTGGGTGAGCACAAAGTAGGTCGTGCCGCCGATGTCGTGGCCCACCTCACGCGCCAGGAGCCGCAGTTCTTCCTCCGCCTGCTGCTTGCGATGGCGCAACTCCTGCCACTCGAAGCCACGTTCGATGCGCACGATCCATTGATCCAGCGGCTCGGACTTGTTGACAAAGTCTTTTGCCCCTCCGCGCATAGCCGCGACCACGTTCTCGTACGCGCCGTAGGCACTGAGCATGATCACATAAGTCTGCTCCAGCAGGTGCTTCTCGTGCATCAGGCGCAGCACTGCCATTCCGTCCAGCCCCGGCATGTTGATGTCGAGCAACATAACGTCGCACCGGGCTTGCACCAGCCGGGCCAGCGCCTCCTCCCCCCTCTCCGCCGACCCCACTTTCCAGCCTCGTGCTACAAAGGTGGGATTGCTGAGGTAGGCAACGACTTCCTCGCGGAAGAAGGGCTCGTCGTCTACTACGAGGATCGTTTTCTGTTCCGTCGTCATGTCAGTCTTTCTGCATTGGTCAGATGGTTATTGGTCATTGGCCGACGGTAGTTCGAGCAAGAAGCACATTGCCCCATTGTAAGCCTGCCAGGTGAGACTACCTCCGTATTGGGTCCCCACCGTCTCCCGCGCCAGTGCCCACTCGAAGTGAAGGGGCGATGGTTCCTCAGGCGTACCAGCCGCCGGTTCGATGATGGATGCAACTTTCCCGGTCAGTGGGGCCTCCGGCGCACGTATCTCCGTGCGTACGCGCTGGCCGTCGGTGGATAGCGAGGTGTGTATCTCGATGAGGCCCCCGTGTGCCTCGAGGGCCTCCATCGTCAGGCGCAGGATGGTGACCAGGACGCCGAACAGTTCGTTGGGCTCGATGAATAGCAGGGGCAGGTCTTCATAGCTGGCCTGCACCTCCACTCCACGCCGTTGCCGCTCTGCCGCCAGCCAGATAAGGGCCTCGTGCACTATGTCGTTCCATTGCGTGGTCGTGCGGATAAAGCCAATGCGCTGCGAGAATTTGAGTAGATCCAGCAATTTGCTGCTGGCCTCATTCAGGCTGGTCTCGATGACGTCCAACCGGCTGGTGAGCCGTGCTGCCCCCCCTCCGGCTTTCCCCTGGGAGGGGGGAGGGGTTAGCACGTCCTGGAGGTCGCTGCGCAGGTTGGCCACCGCCAGGCGAGCCACGGCCAACGGGTTTGCTGCCTCGTGCCGTATCCGTTGCGCGAGGGTGCCGAAGGAGGCGACCCGCTGCATCCGCATCGCGGTCACGCCCACATCGTTCAGGGCCTTGAGATAGCGAGCCCCCTCCAGCACGCCGCTGATAGCCGTGGAGAGCAAGCGCAGATACTCCTCGTCGTCGTCGGTGAACCAATCGCGGTGGCCGGGGGCGCTGGGAATCTTGTTGATCAATTCGAGGGCGCCGAGGATCTCGTCGCCCAATCGCAGGGGGACGCCCAGGAAGGAGCGATAGACGCCGGAGGGGAGATGTGGGGCGACTTTTGCGATGTGAGGATCGTTCCAATCCTTCAACGCGGCCGTCTCGCGTATCTGAACGGCTGTGCCATTATGGACGATGTGGCCTGTCAGGCCCTCCCCTACCATATACGTCAGTTTGCCGACCAGCGCTTCGGGAAGGCCGCTGGCGGCTCGCAGCACCACCCGGTGGATATCCTCCTCGGTTCTCAGATAAATCTGACAGCCCTCGGTGCGGAAGCCCTTCCTGACCCCCTCCGTTACGGCCTGTAGCATCTCGGCGATGGGCCGCCGTGGGTCCAACTCTGTGCCAATATCCAGTAACAGCCGGAAGTAGCGGGCACGGCGCTTTTCCCGCTCGTAGCGCTGCGAGTTCCTGATGGCGATATTCACCATCGCGGCCACGTGACTCAGCAGTGCTTCATCCGGCGCGTCGAACTGTTCCCCCTTTGCCTTCCCGGAGACCCGCAACACACCGAGCACGCTGACCCCATCCCTGGAGAGGATTGGCACCCCTATGTAAGCCAGGCCCGGTTTGGCGCTGATCTCGGAGTATTTCTTGCTCCAGACCAGGTCCTCGGCGATGCGTCGCAGTTCCTCGCTGTCCTTGACGTTGGCGATGCGCAGTGGCCGGCCGTGCCTGGCGATCCAGCCAGTCAGCCCTTCCCCAGGTTCGTACTCTACCCGCTCGGCGGGCATCGTTGTGCCCTCCAGGAGGCCGGTGGTGTCGCGCAGGACGTAACGGCCGGTGATGTCGTCGCGCAAAAAGATGGAAGAGCCGCCAGCACCGAGCCGGTCACGGGCATAGCGCACGACCAGCGCCAGCAGACGATCGCGATCCAACTCACCATAGATTTCCAGCAGTTTCTGGTCGAATCTGAGCATCTCGCCCCCTCCTTATCCAAACAGGTTCAGACCATACTGGACAAAGAGCGGCAGCAGGGTAATGGACATGATGTTCTGCAGCTTGACCAGGACGTGCAATGACGGCCCCGCCGTGTCCTTCAAGGGATCACCAAAGGTATCACCGACTACAGCCGAAGCATGGGTATCAGTGCCCTTGCCGCCGTAGAGGCCTCCTTCGATCAGCTTTTTGGCGTTATCCAGGGTCCCACCGGCGTTGAACAGGGTCTTGGACAACGCTGCCGACGAGGCTTTCACACCAATCAGATAGGCCGCCAAAGCCCAGACCCCCAGGGTGAAACCAACTATGATGGGGATAACCATCGAGATGAGGGTAGGCGCCAACATCTTGCGCAGCGCATTGGATGTAGCGAGGTCCACACAGCGCGCATAGTTCGGCAGGGCTTGCCCTTCCATCAACCCCGGGATCTCGCGGAACTGGCGGCGCACCTCCTCTACCATCTTGAAGGCGCCGTCGTTGACCGACCGCAAGGTCAGCGCCGAGAACAGGTAGGGCATGGCGATACCAAAGAACAAGCCGCAGATGTTCGCGGGGTTGGTCAGATTGACCCAGAAGTCATTGAGGTTGGTCAAGTCGATGCCTTGCAGGCGAGCTACCTCAAATAGATAGGCGAAAAGGATCACCAGACTGCCCATCGTCGCACAGTTCATCGCGTAACCCTTGGCCAGGGCCTTGGTCACGTTACCCACGGCATCCAGGGCGTCGCCAGCCTTGCGAGTCTCCCCGCTTAGACCGGCCATCTCACTGATGCCGGCCGAGTTGTCAGCGATGGGACCAAAGGCGTCGCCGGCCATGATGATCCCCTTCATCTCCTTGATCCCCATGGTGGCGGCGGCGATGTAAAAGATCCCTTCCAATCCTCCGCCTCCCATGACCCAGGCGAGGAGGATGACCAACCCCATGATGATCGTGGCCCACACCGCGCTCTCCATGCCGTAGGAGAATCCCGTCAGGATGCCCAGAGCCGGTCCACTCTGAGCGTAGCGGGCCGTCTCGCGCACCGGTCTCCCATGAGCGCCGGTGTAATATTGGACGACGAGCACGGTCGCCAACGCTCCCAATAGCCCCAGGACTTGAGCGTAGAAAAGACCTATATCGTGCATCACCCATTCCGCCACCCCATAGAAGAGAACCAGGCAGGTGATAGCGGTGCCCAGGAAGCCAATGTTGACGGCCGTCGTTGGGCTGCCCTTATCTCGCCCCCGGACCAGAGCCACGCCAACCAGGGTAGCCACGACCCCGATTACGCGCGCGATGAGGGGGAACATGACCCCGGCCCAACCGTACTTTGTGAAAAAGATGGGGGACACCGCGATGATCATGGTGGTGATCACATTGTCAGCGCCTGACTCAAAGAGGTCAGCGCCCCGGCCGGCGCAGTCGCCGACGTTGTCCCCTACCAGGTCGGCGATGACCGCCGCGTTGCGGGGATCGTCCTCGGGGATTCCGACCTCGACCTTGCCTACCAGGTCGGCCCCGATGTCGGCGGCTTTGGTATAGATGCCGCCACCCAACTGGGCAAAGAGCGCCGAGAGGCTGGCCCCAAAGCCAAAGCCCACCAGCAGGCTCACCGCTTCTGGGTCGTCCGGGCTCACGCCAAAGAGCCACATGAGCAACACGATCCCCAGCATGTTGAGGGACACGATGGAGAGCCCCATGACCGAGCCGCCACGGAAGGCGACGGTCAGGGCCCTGCCGGCCGAACTCCGGGCCGCGTTAGAGGTGCGCACGTTGGCTCGCGTGGCGGCGTTCATGCCGATGAGAATGGCCAGCAGGGAGAATGCCGCTCCCGTCACGAAACCAAAGGCGATCTGCCAGGTGGGCCACATCACGATCAACAGCAGCACGGCGATGCCGACGATAAAGTAGCTGATCGTCTGGAACTCTCGTCGCAAGAAGGCGTTCGCTCCCTGTTGAATGAAGGAAGCGATTTCCTTCATCCGCTTTGTGCCGGCGTCCTGCTTTCGCAGCCACAGGTACAGAAACACGACCGCCGCCAATCCGACGACGCCGACCAGCGCGACAAACATGTAAGAGAGTTGTGTTGAATCCATTGTACCTTCCTTAGAATTTCGAATTTTCGGAAGCGT
>Ga0190284_1000865_pt1 | contig 14665 bp, 12 predicted proteins | sample 48691812_MG_FD_161668 | JGI IMG/M metagenome (GOLD analysis project Ga0190284, IMG submission 161668) | Hydrothermal vent microbial mat bacterial communities from Southern Trench, Guaymas Basin, Mexico - 4869-18-1-2_MG | ecosystem: Environmental > Aquatic > Marine > Hydrothermal vents >...
TGAATATATTCTGATTATAACGGATTCAGGGGAGGCTCCCGCACCTGCCCTCAGACAGATCCGGCCGAACGTGCAGGTCTGAGCTTTGTGCCCCGGGTTCAAGCTTTGTGGCCTTTGTGCCCCCTTTGTGTCCTTTGTGGTTAAAAAGGTGCGATGCAGGGCTGATTTCAGGCCTCCCCTGAAAGCGTTATAATCAGTATTATTTGAAGTTAATAAGCAAATCAATTAGCAGTTTCTCAAATTTGACATTGATTTTTTCACCAAGCAATTTTTTATTTTCGTCAGACAACTTTCTGTATTCATGAACGATAAGATTTCTGACAGCGTATAAGTATTCCGCAGGTTCTTGAACTTCTTTTTCAATATCCTGATTTTCCAAAAGTTTTTTACATTCTGATTTTAATTTCTGATCTTGCTTATCGGAAAATTGTATTGAAGAAAACAGTCTCTTTATATTTCCTTTCTCCTGCTGGATTTTTTGAAGTTTTTCCAAATGGTCCCTCATATTTGACAGGCTTCTGTATTCAGGTTCATTTTCAACTTTTTCTATAAATTTTTTCAACTCCTTCATGGCAATTTTGGGCATCAGCAATTCAATCACTTGGTAAAGGAGGTGGAATATAACCAAAGGATGATCCTGATATGGCAGTAAATCTATAAATAACTGGATCATATAATCCTCATTTTCCAAATCTTTTGAAATCGGTTTTAAGACGATTCTCTTTTCGAGTTTTCTGATCTCATTGAGGTCGTTCATCTCATTTCCAAGCTCCTTAATCTTGGATTTAATGCGTTCCGAATTTTCTGAACTTGCCTTATTTAAAGCATTTTGGAGTCTTTTCATCTCTTTCCTGAGTCTGTTCACCTCTCTTTTCATCTCTTTTTGACGATGACTCGTGTCAGACAACTTGTTTTCATCTTTGATATAACGATATCCATATCTGTATAAGCAAGGCAGGTAATGATTAATATCAAACCCCTTAATCTGTTTTAACTTTTCGTTCCACAGGATAAGAATGATGCTGCCATCAGGATAAAAATCAGTCAGTTTGAAATCAGGCAACATGCTGCCAGGTGTAATAAACGGAATTCTGTCATCCTGCCTCAGCAGCTTGTAAAAAGCCTTCAAAGCATATCGGAGAAAATATTTATTTTGCACATAATCATTTTTTTCAGATATAAACGTCTGAATAGGGAATATATAGCCTATGCTATCCTTTTGAGTATCTTCAGATACTTGAAAGCTTTTTTTTCCAAAATCGCATTCATTCCTGAAGATAAATATTGTATAATCGTCCGGCGATGTTTCCCCTTTATCAACCGTTAAAGCGTAGTTTATAGGTATTTCGGGTCTGTTCGGGTTTGTAAGGGCAATACAACCATCGTCAAAATTTACAGAATTCCAGTCTGGAGGAGATAATACAATCTCCTTTCCGTCATCCTTGTTTTTTATTTTCAAAGGCATTGTTTTTTACAGCTCCACTTCGATTTCATATTTGTCATGTCCGTTTTCAACGGCGGCATCAATATTCCCATAAGAGTCAGAATTTTTATTGAAAAGTTCTCTGAAAAAATAATGGAAAAAAAGTCTTTGGGAATTGCCTATCTTCTCTGCTGAGAGTCTCATATAACCTAAAGTAATCAACAGTGCATTTAAACTCCTTTCTGAATCATTATGCCAAAATTCGGGATCCTCTATTATACTTCTCAGTTCCTTAAATCCGGCAATAACTTTTTTGTCCACCAGCTTCCCCACGGCAGACCCAAAACCTGTCATAACAGCGGGTTTTGAAAATATGCTCTTCACGTTTTTTCCAAAAGGCTTGCCTGGAAATTCATAGTAGTCAGACTTTTCATATTTCCAATCACCATACAATGATTCCATTTTAGTGAAAAAAGAATGAAACGTGGTCAGATATTCATGAAAAAGATCGTCTTTCTGCTCCTCTTTCCGCGGAGACGAAAGGCTTTTCGACAGACCTGAAAGGCTTTTAATATTTTCCAAAACAGTCTCCCTGTCTATGGGCAATGCATTCCGTCTTATATAAGAGTGAAAGCCGTCAATCACATCACTGAAATTATACTCGCCGACTTTCCCTGGTTTGTCAGCTCCTGTAATTAATTTAATCCCTTCATCTGTCGGGATTTTAAGGTAATTTGAATATAGAATTTCAATCTGATGCCTCAGCGACATGGGCATCTGCCCGGAGTTCAATGTGAGCATCCGGTATAAGACAGCCTGTTTTCTGATTCCCAGGTATATTTCCAATCTCAGATTGGAAATACAGTCATAACTACCTGGTTCTGCGTCCATAAATGTGTAAGTTCTCTGAAGTCCGTCAATAATCAGAAAGTCCTCTGCATTCGCTTCGATATATCTTACCAGATCGTCATCAGTCATATTTTCATAGTCCTTCAAATCAGTATGAGCAAGGACAATGGGGGGAACAATACATCCTTTTCCCAGGTCTTCTTTCAGCAACGAATATATTCTCCCGGCCGCTCTCACCCGCCTTCTTTGAAATTCATTATTTCTTTTTTCTATCAGCTTGGGAGCAAAGCGCAGATATTCCTTTATGGTAACTTCAACCAGGACATTCGTTGACTCAACCCTTTCGTCATAAGATTTTGACAATAATTTCATCAGATGTCTCCTATTTTTGGCATTTTGTGAACTTGAATTTCATATCAAAGTTTTAGGTTTTAAGTTTTAGGAAAAAGTGGATTCCGGGTCGGAACTCCTTTTTCAGTTTCGCCGGGTGCTGAAATTTCATTTCAGCACTCCCTTTTTCAGTTCCGCCGGGTGCTGAAATTTCATTTCAGCACTCCCTTTTTCAGTTTCGCCGGGTGCTGAAATTTCATTTCAGCACTCCCTTTTTCAGTTTCGCCGGGTGCTGAAATTTCATTTCAGCACTCCCTTTTTCAGTTCCGCCGGGTGCTGAAATTTCATTTCAGCACTCCCTTTTTCAGTTTCGCCGGGTGCTGAAATTTCATTTCAGCACTCCTTTTTTCAGTTCCGCCGGAATGGGTGCTAAAATTTCATTTCAGCACTCCTCTGAAGGCATCAGTTCTGTTCTCAGCGTGTTTATCCTTTGGCTGATTCCGCTGGAAACGGTTTCCATTTCTCCCAGAATCTGGGTCAGGTCGGCCCTGTCAACCTGTTTCTCGCCGATCAGTTCCACAATTTTTGAAAGGTCTGTGATGTACGCTTGAAATCGGTCAAGGAGAATGTCACGGAGAATATCTGACAGGGCATCTGCCAGCTTGAAAATATATTGAAACTTTATGTTTTCCCTGTAATCCTTGAAATGGAAGATAACGGAGCTTTTTGTTTCCTTTTTTATGCGGGAAATGCCGTTTTTCAGTGCAAGGAGTTCACCCTCCTTTTCGTTCTGAGTCGGCCTTCTTAACAATTTTTCTTTAAACAGGCGGATAAACGAATAAAATCCGAAACGCATGACAGCTTCGGTTTTTATCTTTGCGGTGTAACGCATGGGCGCGCTTAGGGAGGGAAGCTTCAGCCCGGCTGTTCTTTTCACCAGATCCATATCCGGGATATCGACCCTGTGCTGATTTTCCTGAATCGGAGGGATTCCGAAACGCTCCATTGTTTTGTTATAAGCGGCAAGCGCATCCTCTGCCATGACATCATAAGGGCCGGTCACAGATTCAAGCTGCTCCCTGATGTTCTGTTCTTTTTCCCTGATAAAACGGATGATCTCAGGATTTATGTCTTCGGCCATAAACGTGTCAACAGCCTGCCTGAACTCCTGGAACACCAGATACATTGTATTGCCAAAATTTGAAGCATCAGGGCTTTCTTCGTATTTATAATACGGCACATTATAATCTTTGGCGAATTTGAGAACCTCCCCCAGCACACGACCGGGCCGGTTGTCAAAAAACCGGTCAATATCCGCTCTGAGGGTATGCTTCATTTTTTTGACAGTGCCATCAAGCACACTTTCTGTCATGGATTTTATCTGATTCATCTTCTTCTGATGATGCCTGATCTTTTTAATGATCTTACCTGCGCCATAAACATCTTTGGAAAGAATATCCCTGCTGAGGCCGATCTGATAGGCTGCTCCTGATGAAATAACGCCAAGACGTTCAAGGTGATTTTTTAAAAGCAGGGAATAGCGCTCTTTTGCAAGCTTATGATGAAAACTCGATTCAAAATGCTCTGTTTCCTTATCTGAAAAATCTGAAAACGCTGTTTCCTTTTCCCATTGTGAAAGTCTCAGACGGTCTTTGGGGGACAGGTTCTGATTTTCCTGAGATTTAAACAGATTGAAAAGTGCGGACAGGGTGTAAGTCTCAGGGTCCGGTTTTATCAGTGAAATTTCCGCTTTTATTTTTTTAACCACCGCGTTCAAATCATCCGGGGATTCATGCTCATTGAAATCAGAATTGATGATAAACAGGATATTGTCGATGATTCCCATTTTTCTGATAATGGACAGAAATTTGATATCTGCCTGACGCAGACCTGTTCTGCTGCTTATCACATAGATAATAAAATGTGCTGAGAGCAGATATTCCTGAATCATGGCAAGATGAAGGGGATTGGGGGAGTCACTCCCCTGGCAGTCTGCAATTTCCATATTGCCTTCCATATTGCCGGAACTGATTTCCAACTGCACATCCTTTAAATAGACTGCCAGTGCATCATCAGCAACAAACGCCCTGTGTTCCGGAAAAATATCCCCCTCATATCGGACCACAGAAAGCGGTCTGCTTTGAAAATCAGCTTGTTCAAGGCTGTTTTCTTCCGGGAAAAGAGTCTCTTTCACCCTTTCATATCCTTCCAGATAGGATGCCAGAAGCACACTGTTCATACTGCGGGTATCGTTGCTGATCAGTTGGTCCGTACTCAGATTCTCAATCGCCTCCCGGAGTCCTGCCCGCTCATCTTCCTGTCTTATATCAAACCCGTCATTTCCCGAACGCCAGTTCAGAGAGGGAAACAGGACCATGGCCTGTTCCATGTCCGTGTTGACTTCATCATAAGATTTGAACCGGAGTTCTGCTTTAAGAGATTCTCCTTTGCGTATTCTGGTGACTATGGAGGTGACAACCCCCGCGCCCCGCTTTAAATAATCCCCCTTGAAAAGGGAATTGACAAAGGTGCTTTTCCCGGATTTTATCGTGCCGACAACAGCCACACGCATCATCTCTTCTGATATATGCCTGCGAATATCAGCGCATGTTTTTTTCCAATCCCCAAAGGAACCGTTGGACATTCCCGGTACTGATTTGGCATCTGACAACAAAACAGACAGATCATCACTGATCTGTAAAAGTTCATCTTTAAGAGTGTCATACATATCTGTCATAGAAAATTTCACATCCTCATTATGCATATCTGACAGCCCGGATAAGGGCCTGTCAACTGTATGCTTATTTTTACATGACTTTCGGGTATTGTCAATTATGTTGCATTTAAATGATAATCACATCTTGAAGTAAATCATTGCAAACAGTTATGACGCATATCCCTTCAGATTATCATTTGATCGCACCATTATCTCAGTTTACCCGAAAGTCATATTTTAACAAAAAATACCTGAACATATCGATTTTGTCAAAGTGAAAAGTTGAAAGTGAAAAAAGTAAAAAAGTTGAAAGTAAAAAGTCCTTTCGGTAAGCTTTCACTTTTTACTTTTTTCCTTTTCACTTTTTACTTTGGAGGCTTGTTATATTTGAGGTTCTGTGATATAGGGTATGAAAAATTGTTTGGATTACATCGCAAATATCCGGTGAGCCGAACAGTCTCCCAATTTGAAATCAGATGAAAACGGAATTTAAAATTGCGAAGGGAAACATACAGTTATGTCAGAAAAACATCCTGAGTGTCCGTTATACAATCCTCTTAATTGCAAAGAATATTACAACCCCAAGCTTTGTGCGTTTGTAAGAAAAGACAAGGTCTGTCTTAAAAAAAGGAAACCAAAGGCAAAGGCAAAGGAAACAGAAAAAGAACTGACAACCGCTGAAAATGAGTAGAGACGTGTCAGGATACGCCTCTACTGAAACAGGGATAAATAAGGAAGGGATATGAAGAAATTCAGGCGTGGCCTGCAGTATCCGAGAGAAGGGCCGGGTCTATTCCCATCTTTCTCAGGGCTTCTTCCCATTGGGCCTCAACTGGTGTATCAAAAAGAATCTCTTCAGTGACAGGGCATGTCAGCCAGGCATTCTGTTTGATCTCAGACTCCAGTTGCTCCGGGCCCCAGCCGGCGCATCCGAGAGCAATCATCATTGACTGAGGCCCTCTGCCCATGGCAATGGCTTCCAAAATATCTCTGGTGTTGCTCATGGCAAAAAAAGGCGTGACCATAAGACATCCCTCCCAGTTGAAAGGAGGGCCATGGAGTACAAATACTTCATTGCTATGGACAGGCCCGCCAAGGTGGATCGGCACGGATTCCGCGCCGGGCTCATATTCAATTTTAAGCTCTTCAAAAATGTCCTTTCCGAAAAGGAAAGGGTGAACCCGATTCACAACAACACCCACAGCTCCTTCCGGAGAGTGTTCACAGATAGAGGTGACTGTATAGGCAAAATTCGGATCAGCCAAGCCGGGCATTGCCATAATGAAGTGCCCTTTAAACGCCTCCCATCCCTGATCAGGGGCCGGGTATATATTTTCCATATTTTCCTCCACGGAAAAGTTCAAAGTAAAAAGTTGAAAGCTACTCCATAACTGGTTGAAATTATAAAGTGATATATGGGATCCGGAAAATATCAGTATCAGTGATTTCAATAAGTTACGAGAGCTTACAACTGACGAGTTTTTTATATTAGGGAAATTATAAAATCCCCCGCTCCGATTGCCCAGTTCTGCCGGGATTCGGATTTGACAATCCGAAAGGAACAGATTTTATTCTTTTCCGGGCATCCCTTATTCACCAATTTACTGTAAAACAATTTTGCAAATTGTTTCAGACGACCTGCAAAGCCGTTCCGCAAATCGGAAAAAGTGTGAACCACTTTTCAGCTTCTGTGAAAGATGCCCTTTCCTGTCACTTTTATTTTTATATTCGGATTTTGTCAAGCATACAAAGCCATGATAACTGAATCAGATCATATTATCCTGCCACGCTTGTTTCCCTTATTCTTTCGGATGTGGTCGGAGATGACCTTGATGTGATCGCTTCGGGGCCTGGGGTGCCGGATTCAGGCACATTTCAGGATTGCATGGCCCTTTTCAAAAAATACAATATCCTCAGACAACTCCCCCGGTCCATTGTAAATTTTATAGAGGCAGGTCTTTCAGGAAAGGTTCCTGAAACGCCAAAGACGGGTGATCCTGTTTTTGAAAAAACACACAATCTTATCATCGGAAGCAATATTGAAGCCATAGTTGCCGCAAAGCAGAAAGCAGAAAGCCTGGGATACAATACCCTTGTTCTTTCTTCCATGTTTGAGGGGGAAACCCGGGACCTTGCCCAGTTCTATGGCGCCATTGCAAGAGAGATTGCCAAAACCGGCCATCCTCCGCCTGCGTGTATTCTTTCCGGAGAATATCTTTAATCAGCACATTTATACGCTTTACAATACGCCTGTCACTGATCTGCCAGTAGAGATAATCATCCCATGCCCGGACGTGCCAGTTAATCATTTTCATTTATCAACCCGTGAACTTCGTATTTTCCTGCTCTGATATCTTTGACAGCCCTGTCAAGACGTTTTCTGTTTATTTCCGATTTTGCAAGGTAGGCAGTTTCATTATAAGCGCTGTCATGTTCTATGCGTTCTTCTATAAGTTCAATCAGATACTCCTCAGGTGTCTGGCAGACTATCCTCGCAAATCCGTTTATTTTGTCAGTCAATCTGTCCGGAACATTTACTGTCAGCATTTTCAGGCCTCTCTTTGTCAGGTTTGCAGCATAAGTACCTGGCCATATATTTTCAGGTATTTGCATATAAGGAACCGCAGATGCCTGTCTGCCGCGGATTTATCCGCGTTCATCCGTGTCCATCCGCGGTCTGTGAAAGCTGTTTTCTCAGGAAAAAATCCCGGAAAACTTTTGGGTACTTAATTCATAATTCACCATTCATAATTCATTCAAAATCCTGTGAGTGAACGGAATGCAATCAGGGGCTTCCTCAGTATCTGCATTCCCAGGCATGTTGATTCCCCAAATATCTTTGCGGATCCGGTTTGTCCGGGCTGAACGTCATGAATGTCATCACTCCAGACGGCTTCAACAAGAACAGACGGAACCTTGTCTTCTGAAAGCTTGATTTCAAAGCCGATTCTTTCGACGATCGCTGGAAGACTTTGAAGCGGGTCACTGTCCAGACGAATGCTTACCCTGGCTCCTTTTTTAAGGAAACCTGCATCACCTGCCGGCACCATGATCCGCAGTTTGGTCCGGGATGGATCAGCCACACTGAGAACGACCTGCCCTGTCCGGAGTGTGGCCCCCACAAGGGCATCCGGATCATCCAGCACGATGAATCCTGATTTTGCCGTCCGAACTTCTGCACGAGCCTGCTGTTTTGCAAAGAAAAGGACATCTGCTTCGGCCCGTTCCACCTCCAATTGCTGAACCGGGAGTTCAGCTCTGGCTTCCGGGTCCCGGTGCGCTTTGCCTTCGAGACGCACCAGTTTTGCTTTTGCAACTGCGACACTCCGGTGCGCTTCGTCCAGCCGTTTGTCCAGCACACGGGAATCATATTGAAACAACGCGGCCTCTGCTTTCACCCGCTGACCCGGCTGAACAAAGAGATCTTTTAAAATGCCGTCCATCGGGGCAAAGATATGGTGCGGGCGGTCCGGAAGCACCCGCGTCGGTGCGGTGACGCTGGATGTCACCGGCAAAATAAGAAAAATCAGCAATACCAGTGCCATAACTATCCGTACAAGGCGTTTTTTGGGACGGACTGCCCGCGGGCGCGCCAGACCGTGACCAATGAAAAGGGCAGCGTGCTGAAGCAGTTCGATGTCGGATTTTTCACTCCAGGAATGGCCGTGCCACCTTTCCAGCCAAAGCGCGTAAGCAGGGGGGATTTTATCATCCCTGTCCAGCCAGAGCGGCAGCCATAAGATGCTGGTCCCTCCCATGGCCTGCTGAACTTTCCTGAGAGGAGCGGAATCCTGGCCATCGGATTTCAATGGAACGGTCACAGGATCATTGCTGTCCCGGTACTGTCGGCGCACTGCTTCAACAGCGTCTGCAAAGGAACTGTCCTGAGCTGCTGCTCCCCCGCCGGTTACGGCAAGAATCGCCTGTTTTCCATCCAGACGCACAAGAACAGCACGATCCACGCGTACAAGCTCTGAAATGCGGTTGACTGTGAGAGCGGCCGCCTCACGGGATACCGGCGTGGAAAGCACTGCCGAACAGAGACGGATAAACCGTACCAGCACCATGTCAGGGGTGTCTGTCTGTCTGTTGCCTGTTGTCTGTTGCCGGCCTCCTGCTGTCTGCGGTTTCCGGCTTTCAGAAGATTCTGAGTTCAAAGGGCTGCCTTTACGTTCATTGTTTGTTGCCAAGTGTCATATTGCACAATGATGAAATTGCATGGAACTGTTTTGATAAACGACAGAACACGGACATGCTCGGATTTATTGCATGTATCTTGAAAATCCGTGTCATCCGTATTCTGTTTGGGTTGCATTCTATAGAAATGTTGCATGGAGGTCAAGGAATAACAGTGCTGATGCATAAGTATTATTTAACAATACTTCGGACAGTTTTTTGTTTACAAATCTCATTTCATATGATAAACACTTATTAAAAATAACTCAGAAAAAGGAGATTGTCAATGAAAGAGACACTGAAAAAAATGCCGGGACTCTCGAAGCCTCTCTTCAAATTCATGGGAGTTCTTCTCACAACCGTCCTCTGTCTCCGGGGCAGGATGAATTTTCGGAGAAGACTTTTTTCCGGAATTTCCGGAAGGACTTCGACATCCTCCTTTGTCTCGAAATTTCCGTAATCGCGGTGGTCGATGTCGGTCGCAGGACGGCGTACACTCTTTCCGCCATGCAGACTCCTCCCTCTGACACGGAGGAGACCCGATATTCTCCAGAATGCTCCGAAAAGCCGAATATCGGGAGATTGAGAAATGTTGTCTGCTCCGCACACTCACCGATCTGACATGTGCGGACTCCTATCTCGGTCAGCTTTGCACAGCCCGGAGCATGTTTCCCGGAGACATACGGTATCTCGTAGTTGACGGATACTATTCTAAGGAGAAGTTCGTCACCGGACATCAGCCATATAGGAGGAAGAGGAATGAAAACGATAATGAATGCCGGCCTTCTGTTCGCCGCCACAGTAATTCTTTTGCTGACCCCCCAGGCAGCCCCGGGAGATGAACTGAAACTGGTGATAGGGTCCAAAGGATTTACAGAACAGAAAATATTGGGCCATATTATGATCGCCATTCTGGAAAAAAACGGCTTCCAATGCGTTGACAAGACCGGTCTGGGAGGGACCAGTGTGCTTAGGGAGGCTCTGCTGAAGAGACAGATTGATATCTGTATGGAATATACGGGAACCGCCCTGTCCGTCCATCTGAATATCGGAGAGTCCGTCACCGATCCTCAGCAGTGTTATGACAGGGTGAAAAAGGAAGACTTGGAGCGGCATAATCTGGTATGGCTTCCTCCCCTGACGTTTAACAACACATATTGCCTGATGATGCGCCGAACCGAGTCGGAAAAGTTGGGGATTGAGACTCTCTCTGATCTCTCAAAATATGCCTACCGGCACCCGGCCGAATTCACCTTCGGTCTCAATGCGGAGTTTTTTACCCGCGTCGATGGGTATCCGTCCCTGCAACACGCGTATAAACTGAAATTTTCCCGGGACAGTATTATCAAAATGAGCATAGGCCTTCTTTACAAGGCCCTCGGCGAGGATCTGCTTCAGGTCGCCCTGGGCTATGCCACGGACGGACGTATCAAGGCTTATGACCTGCTGCCTCTTGAGGATGACAAACATTTCTTTCCGCCTTATAATCCCGCGCCGGTCCTTCACAGGGATGTTGTGGAAAAATATCCCCAGTTGGAGGAAATTTTCAAAAGGCTTGTGGAAAAACTTGATACAGATGCTATGGTGGAGCTTAATTATAAGGTTGATATTGAAGGTATTCCCGCCAGAGATGTGGCTCGAAGATGGCTGAGACGGGTGGGGCTGTTATAACGCTACACCCAACTACATTTTTCTGAATCGGGTATATTATATAATCAGAATAATCAGAAAAAATATTAAGCAGTTTTTGCTTCAATCAGAAATTACAGACACCAATATAATTTTCCGGCGTAATTTTAAGCAGTTCCTCTTTAATGCTTTCCGAGACATCCAAGGTCCTTATAAAGTTGGCGATTGACTTCTGGTCAATATCAGCATGGGTTCGGGTTAAAGCTTTCAACGCCTCATAAGGTTCCGGATAGCCTTCACGACGCAGAACGGTCTGAATCGCCTCGGCAACCACTGCCCAGTTGTTCTGCAAGTCCTCACGGATCACTTCCTTATTCAAAATCAGCTTCTCCAACCCTTTCAGCAGGGACTTCAGTGCAATCAGGGTATGCGCCATAGGGACCCCTATATTTCTTGTCACGGTGGAGTCTGTCAGGTCTCTTTGCAATCTTGAAACTGGCAGCTTTGCTGAAAGATGTTCAAAAATGGCGTTGGCAATTCCCAGATTGCCTTCGGAATTTTCAAAATCAATGGGATTGACTTTATGCGGCATGGCAGAAGAGCCTGTCTCTCCCTCCTTAATCTTCTGCCTGAAATAATTCATGGAAGTATAGGTCCAGATATCCCGGTCCAGATCAATGAGTATGGTGTTGATCCGTTTCAGGCCGTCGCAAAATGCCGCCAGATTATCATAGTGTTCAATCTGGGTGGTCACTTTTGAACGGTCAAGACCCAGAATGTTGTTTACCAGATTATCTGCGAACGCGTTCCAGTTAATACCCGGATAAGCGACATAATGTGCATTGAAATTACCGGTCGCACCGCCAAATTTGGCTGAAAACGGTACCGTCTTTAAGAGCTTTTTCTGTTTTATCAGTCGTTCGACAAAAACATAAATCTCTTTTCCCAAGCTTGTCGGAGATGCAGGCTGACCATGAGTACGGGCAAGCATGGGAACATTTTTCCAAGCTTTTGCCTTTTCGTCCAATGATCCTGTCACCTCATCCAAAGAGGGGGCCAGCACATCATGCCAGGCATCTTTCAATGAACGGGGGATTGCTGTATTGTTAATATCCTGGGAAGTCAGACCGAAATGGATAAATTCCCTGTATGCCTCCAATCCCAGTTCATCAAATTTTTGTTTGAGAAAATATTCAACCGCTTTGACATCATGGTTGGTTATCTTCTCAATTTCTTTTATTTTCCGGGCATCTTCCAAAGAAAAATTTTTATAAATTGCCCGTAACGCTTCAAACATATTTTTGTTAAAGCCCTTAAATTGCCGCAAAGGCAATTTGCACAGCGAAATAAAATATTCAACCTCAATCAGCACCCGATATTTTATCAGCGCGCTTTCTGAAAAATAATCAGCCAATCTTTCGGTCGCTTTCCGATAACGGCCATCAACCGGAGAAACTGCGTTTAAAGATGAGAGTTCCATAACTGTTCATCATTCCTTTGCTAAGTGTCCATGACCGAATAACTCCCGATTTCTGTAAAATAATATCCCATCGGGCATCATTCCGGGTGCTCTTCCGCTAATACTTTGATTATCTTCAGGGCTGATTGTCAATGTTGAAAAATCAGCATGCTGCTCCCTTTCGGAAGAAAATTCGATATTTTCTCAACTCTTTGTAATTATTAAATTATCTCATTATCAAAGTATTGGCGGAAGAGCACCAAAAATGGGGTGATTTTGTAAATTGCTTCCCGGCCAATTGGAAATTTGCCTTACTGTAAAGCAATTTTGCAAATTGCTTCCCGGTTTCCCGGCATTTTTGTTAAGTGTCCGGGGTCGGACTATCTGCCTGTTATTTACGATAAACATTTCAGGAACAGGTTTTTCCCGGGCTTAAAAACAAAAACATTTAAGCATTATACCCCTTTTCCAACTTTGAAGATTGACATGGATGATGCCAATTCTTCAGCACTGGCAGCATTCCTTCGGACCACGGTGCTCATTTGGGCAACTGCTTTGTTGATCTGCCCGATTCTTTTGTTCTGTTCACTGGAAGATCCGGATATTTCACTGACCAGCGCCGCCACTTTGGCTGCGCTCGCGACGACCTCTTTGAAACTCTCATTGGTCCGGGTCACAAATTCAAGCCCCTCATTAATTTTCCGAACCGTATCTTCAATCAGATACGTTGTGTTTTTGGCAGCTTCTGCCGAGCGCGTGGCCAAATTCCCGACTTCATTTGCAACAACCGCAAATTCAAGCCCGGCTTCCCCGGCTCTGGCCGCCTCCACAGAAGCATTCAACGCGAGCATCCGGGTCTGAAACGCTATTTCATCAATGGTTTTGATAATTTTAAAGGTTTCTTTGCTAGCTCCGGAAATATCGTTCATGGAAATGATGAGATGGGTCATGGACTCATTTGCTTTGCTGACAACCTGATTCACTTCCTTCATAAAATTATCTGCCCGGTTCGCGCTGTCCGCGTTCTTCCCGATCATGGAAGATATTTCTTCCAACAGGGAAGATGTTTTCTCCAAAGAGGCCCTCTGATCCCAAGTTCCCTCTGACAGCGTCTTTGAAGTCAATATATTCTTTCTGATAATTTCACTCAGATTTCTGACCATTTTGTTCATGGCCTTGGCCAGAACCCCGATCTCATCCTTTTGTCCTGTATCAACAGTCTGAGTAAAATCCCCTCTGGAAAGATGCCTGGCAGAATGGGTGAGATGAATCAGCGGGGTTGAGAATTTTGTGGAAAGGATCAGCACGATGATAACACAGATCACCATAAAACCCAGAGATGTCAATGACGCTTTCCGGATCATCCGGCCGGTTTCCTTTTTGATCTGCTGTCTGGAGCCTTCTATTTCTGTATCAAGATGTTTCAGGGTAAAAACCAGTCTCAGAACCCCCCAGGGGGTTGTGCTGATCTGAACAGGGTTTGCAATTTCAATGACAGATTCATTCGCCTCTTTGTATTCTGTGACCGCCATTACCGTCCTGCCCATCGCTTCTTTATTCTTTTCCCCGGTGAGTCGGGTCTGTGCCAGATCAGGCTTGAGAGTGTGAATAAAAACTGTTCCTGATGAATCCGCCAGGATGGCGTACTTAATTTCCTTATTATTCTCGACGTTGCGCTTTACATCCTCTATAAGTCCGGAAAAGTTGAATGAGGCAATATTCTTTTCTGTCTGCTCTGACAGATGAATGATAAAATTCTTTCCCCGTTCTGTCAGATTTTCTTTCATAAGCGCAATCCGCTTGTCCAGTTCGCTCTCCATCAGTCTTTTCTGGGATGAAATCTGAGAATATGTCAGTATCAGCAGCAAACTGAGCATCAGAAGCGTTATCGTGGTCATCAGCTTCCACTTGATGCTCCAGCTGACAATGGTTTTATCTTTCGTATTCCTTTTCATTTAAAAACTCCTGCGAAAAAACATCAAACATCAAACATCAAACATCAAACATCAAGCATCAAACATCAAACATCAAGCATCAAACATCAAACATCAAACATCAAACATCAAACATCAAACATCAAACA
>Ga0190284_1000869_pt1 | contig 14610 bp, 13 predicted proteins | sample 48691812_MG_FD_161668 | JGI IMG/M metagenome (GOLD analysis project Ga0190284, IMG submission 161668) | Hydrothermal vent microbial mat bacterial communities from Southern Trench, Guaymas Basin, Mexico - 4869-18-1-2_MG | ecosystem: Environmental > Aquatic > Marine > Hydrothermal vents >...
TGATCAGGTTACGCTGGGCTACGAAGAATGGTATGAAATTCAGCATCAGGGGCAGATTGACATCTATCCCGACATGCTCTTGGCAAGCCACCCGCTTGGCGTGTATATTACCACAACTTCTATGCCGAACGGAGAGATGGGCGCAGAATACAATCAAACATTGACGTCAACCAACGGTGAACCTCCTTTTGTCTGGAGTTTGAACAGCGGAATTTTGCCGGACGGACTTAATTTAAGCACCGCCGGCGTAATTTCCGGCATACCGACAGCGAATGGCGAATCGACTTTTACAGTAAAAATTACCGATAAGTATAGCCATGTTGACACGAAGGAATTAAGTATAAACATAGTGCCGGAGATATCGGTAATCGGTAATCTGTTATCGGTGGTCGGTATGTTTATTGCGATGCGTTAAAAGGTGCGAGGTGCGAGGTGCGAGGTGCGAGGTGCGAGGCGGGAAGGTAGAAATCCCGGAGGGATTTAATGTTAATAGCCGTAGGTAAAACCTACGGACAAAATATATAGAGCCTGACCGAAAACCCCATAATTTGCATTTTCGACCGAAAAAACGGAAACGTTTCTTTTGGCGTCAAATCAATTTTAAAATTGAATATTTGGAATAAATTCAACCCCGTTGGGGTTGTGTTGTTTTTGAATTACAATCCGTAGGTTTCACCTACGGACAAATGTATAAAAACGGAACCAACCCCGATGTGTATTTGCTAGAATTTACAATTTTAATGCTTGATTATACATTGAATAATTATAGCTATTACAGTATAATATACAACAAAGAACAATGAACAAAAAGTTCAATTTTTTTTAACAAATTAACAAAAAGTGGGAAAGTATGAAATTAGGAAATTTATTTTTTTTAAAAGAATTAATGAGAGCAAAGGTAAAAAGTATTTGTGTGATAATTATAACGATTATGTTATCCATATCTTCAGTTTTATACGCAGCCCCCAAAGGCACGCTGACAAGTATAAAAAATGTTCCACGAGAAAAAGTTGTAGGATTTGCTTTATACACATTACATGAAAATATTCTAAAAATTACAGGGCACCTGTTTCCTTTAGAAAAAGGAGAGCCTACAATAGTTTCACTGGAAATAATGAAAAATGGAAAATGGGAAGTTATTCAAGAGAAAGAAGTAATAAAAGATGGTTGGACTGTTCCGTTTAGAATGGAAAACTGGGACTCAACTCAAGATTACAAATATCGTATAAATCATGCGAATAAATCTTTTTTTGAAGGTGTGATTAGAAAAGATCCTGTCGATAAGCAAAAAATTAAAGTTGCTGTTTTTACAGGAAATTCTTCTAGAGATTTAAGAATGAAACCTGATATGATAAAAAATATCAAAATTCAAAACCCTGATTTATTATTCTTTTCTGGAGATCAGGTTTATAATCATAATTTGCATTATCAACATTGGATGCATTTTGGTATGCAATTTCGTGAAATAATGAAAGACAGACCGACTATTACCATTCCAGATGACCATGATGTTGGCATGCCTAATATTTGGGGCGAAAATGGGAAAAAATCTAAGGCAAAAGGTGGCGTTGATGGAGGATATGCAAAACCAGTTAAGTATGTGCAAATGGTTGAACGAGCACAAACATCACATCTTCCAGATGCGTATGATCCTGCTCCAATTAACAGAGGAATTGGCACTTACTTTACTGATTTAACTTGGGGGCGAATTAGTTTTGCAATTATAGAAGACCGTAAGTTTAAAACTGGACCACATATTATTAAACATAATGGAAAAAGACAGCATATCATCACAGATGAAAATTTTGATCCCAAAGATGCTGATATTCCAGGAGCAAAATTGCTTGGAGACAGGCAATTAAAATTCTTGCGTGAATGGGGAACAGATTGGAAAGGCGCTGATATGAAATCAGTTTTATCAGCGACAATATTTGCCCAAGGACATACTAAATGACCAATGGACACAGATGGAAACGGTTGGCCGCAAACTGGAAGAAATAAAGCGTTAGACGAAATAAGAAAATCATTTTCTGTTATGTTATCAGGAGATCAACATCTAGCTACTGTTATTCATCATGGAATTGATGAATGGAATGATGCTGGTTACTCTTTTTGTGTTCCGTCTATTGTTAATTTTTTCGCAAGATGGTGGAAACCAAGTTGGAAACCAAATAAAGCTATGCCTGAAAAAGGCAAATTTGCAGGAGAGTATTTAGATGCTTTTCATAATAAAATAACAATGCATGCCTATGGTAATCCGAAAGAACGAGAAGCAAAATACGGAGAATGGGGAAGAAAAGCAGAGGGACACGGACTTGTTATTTTTGATAAAGCAACTCGTGAAATTACATTTGAATGCTGGCCTCGTGGAACAGATATAAAAAACCCCGAACATAAACAATTTGTAGGTTGGCCGATTACTATTAGTCAATTTGATAATTACGGAAGAAAAGCAAAAGCATGGCTTCCAGAAATCAGCGTAACTGATGTAAAAAATCCAGTTGTTCAAGTTATAAATGAAAGTAATGGAAAAATAGAATATACAGTAAGAATTAGTGGAAACAGTTATCGTCCAAAAGTATTTGCTTTAGGAAAATATACAATTAAAATCAGCGAGCCAGATATAGGAAGCGAAAAGGTTTTGAAAAATATTGAAGCCACTGTTGAACAAAATAAAAAATTAGAAATAAAATTAAAATAAATAGATAACCAAAGGAGATAAGTTATGGGTAAGAAAATTGTAATCATTGGATCGGGAAGCTTAGTCTTTTCAAGAACGCTAACTATTGACTGTTTAAGTTATGAGCATTTGCAGGATTCGCATTTTGCACTAGTTGATATTGACGAAGATCGTTTAAAATATTCTGGTCAAATCGTTGACAGAATCATAAACGATAATGATTTAAAAAATGCTAGTTACAGCATACATACAGACAGAAAAGAAGCATTAAAAGATGCAGATGTGGTTATTATCTCTATTCTTGTTGGCGGTTACGAGCCAATAGCTCTAGAAACAGATATACCAATGAAATATGGTGTTGACATTTCAGTAGGTGACACACTAAGTCCAGGTGGTGTTATGCGTTGCTTGAGAACTTTACCTGTTCTTATTGAAATAGCAAAAGACATAGTGGATATTTGCCCTAATGCTTATGCCCTAAACTATACAAATCCAATGTCAATGTTAACATGGGGTATGCAAAAAGCTGTTCCTGAATTAAAATTAGTTGGGCTATGTCATAGTGTTCAGAGTGGGGTAAAAGAATGGGCTAGAAGATTAAATATTCCTAAGGAAGAGATAAATTTTGAATGTGCAGGAATAAATCACGAAGCATGGTATACCAAAATTGAACATAATGGCAAAGATTTACTTCCTGAAATAAGAAAAAAATGTGTTGAGCAAAAAATCTGGAATGGCGAAACAAGCAAAATGGAATTAATCAAACATTTTGGTTATCCAGTAACAGAATCTGCAGCTCATGTAAGTGAATACAGTGCGTGGTTTAGAAAACGCCCAGAACTTGTTCAGCGTTATGCCCATCGTGATGATAATCATTGGTGTGGAATCCATGGACTTATTAAAGAGCTATATGATCGTCCTGACTGGAAAGATAGGATGAAAGAAATGGCTAACCGTGAAGTTAAATATGAACTTAAGCGATCACATGAATATGGTTCAATGATTATTAGTGCATTATTTGGCGGTAAAGAGGAAGTAATTTATGGTAATGTTATGAATGAGGGACTTATTGATAATTTACCTAGAGAATCTAATGTAGAAGTAGCTTGTTATGTTAGTAAAAATGGAATCAAACCAATACATTACGGAAACCTTCCTTCACAATTAGCGGCTATTAATACAATGCAAATTAGCGTTCAAAAATTAGCAGTAGAGGCTGCTCTTGAAGTAGATCCAGAAAAAGTATTCAATGCAATCGCAATGGATCCATTAACTGGAGCCGTTCTTGATTTAGACAGTATTCGTGATATGACAATAGAACTTATGGAAGCTCATAAAGAGTGGATTCCAGCATTTAATGATAAAAAACTAGAGGCGAAGCCTCAATTAGATTATGTCAAAGAAGCTGGAAACGAGTGGATTGTTGATTCAGCAGAAGAAAATATAAATTCATAATTAAATAAACCAAACGCTCTTTAAAATATTAAAGGGCGTTTTTTAAAGGACGTATCTATGAAAGAAATAAAAAAACCAAATATATTGTTCTTCTTTACAGACCAACAACGCTGGGATGCATGTGGCTGTTATGGTCAAAAATTAGACACAACACCAAACCTAGACGCTATCGCAAAAGAAGGAGTTTTATTTAATAATGCTTTTACAGTTCAACCTGTCTGCGGTCCAGCAAGGGCTTGTTTGCAAACGGGTCGTTATGCAAGTGAAATAGGAAATCATACTAATAATGTTCCTTTACCTACAAATACACCTCTTTTAGGGAATTTAATGAAAGATGCAGGTTATGATACTGCATATATAGGTAAATGGCATTTGGCTACAGATGGGGTAAAGGGCGAAGAATATGCAACAGAACCTGTACCAGAGCATCTAAGAGGTGGTTATAAAGATTTTTGGTTAGCAGCAGAATGCCTTGAATTTACATCCACTGGATATAGTGGTTATATGTTTGATAAAGACAATAATCGTCGTGATTTTCCAAAAGATAAATATCGTGTTGATGTGCAAACTGATTGGGCTATTGAGTATCTAGCTGAGCGAAAAAAAGATAATCCATTTTTCCTATTTTTATCATATTTAGAACCACATCATCAAAACACATCAAATCATTACGAAGGACCTCATGGTTCAAAAGAACGATTTAAAGATTTTGAAATTCCAGGAGATTTAGTGGGAACAGAAGGTGACTGGAAAGAAGAATTGCCTGATTATTTTGGATGTGTTCGTAGTTTAGATGATAATTTAGGAAGAGTAATAAATCACTTAAAAGAAACTGGAGAGTGGGATAATACTATTCTTGTTTTTACGACTGACCACGGAAGTCATTTTAAAACAAGAAACAAAGAATATAAAAGAACTTGTCACGAAGCATCAATTCATATTCCTATGATTATTCATGGACCAGGATTTAATACTGGGCAGACATTTGATGACTTAGTGGATTTACTTGATTTACCTCCAACTCTTTTGGAAGCTGCACAGGCAGAAATCCCAGATGTAATGAGAGGCAGATCGTTAAAAGAATTAGTAAATGGAGCTGAGGACTGGAGAGATGACATATTAGTTCAGACTAGTGAAGCAGGAGTTGGACGAACTTTGAGAACTGATAAATGGAAATATTGTATTATGTCAACATACGACATGGGTTATATCACTTGGCATTCTGGCTCAGCAGAAGTTTATAAAGAAGCATTTTTATATGACCTTGAAAACGATCCACACGAACGCAATAATTTAATAGATGATGAAAATTTTACAGATGTCAAAAATGAGTTGAAACAAAGACTGTTAACTCGTATGAATGACATTGGTGAATCTAAATGTGAGATTAAATAAGCTTATGAAACGAAAAAATATATTATTGATAACCAGTGATCAACATCACTGGCATGCCATGGGGTATAACAACCCTGAAATTAAAACACCTAACCTTGATCGTTTGGCTGCTAATGGAACACGATTGCACCCCCGAATAAAGAGTATGCGGCTCATTGGGGAATGATGCACAAAGGAACGATTATGCTTCGAAATGATTCAGCCATGAATTTCTCACCTGAAATGTTCGAAGAGTTTTTTGAACCGTTTGATCAAAGACTTTTAACTCATTTCGGCGGAGGAGCCATGCACTCCTGCGGGCGTGTGGATCACTATATTCATCGACTCTCGAAATTGAAAGACCTTCATGCATTTCAGATGAGTCAGCCTAATTATAACGATATGGATGTTGTTTTTGAAAATACGGTTGAAAAAGATATCCAATTGATCGGTTTGCCACAACATGTCGCCAAAGAAGGACTAAACCACGGCTTCAATTTAAAAGGTAATGTTTATTGCCGGTAATTCAAATTTCAACATTTAGAGTCAATATCTAAATCGCAGCAAATATATAAAATAACATAAAGGAGTTTTCTCCAAAAGGATAAATTTTGAAGCAATTAATATTAAATACTATAAAAATGTGGTGGAGTTTTAGCCTCGTTCTGTTGATTTGTTCTTGTGATTCGTCTAATGAAGGTGACAAAAAGGACTATAGTGGCAAAGCTGTCAATCATCAGGCTCCTATGCTTGCTGCCCAAGTGACAGAAGGGACTTTACCTCCGTTGAAAGATCGTTTGCCGATGAATCCTTTAGTAATTGAAACAGCTAATGAGATTGGCGACTATGGCGGCGTATGGAGGCGTTCCTGGCGAGGAATTGGTTATCCTTTTGGAGGACTTCTGACTGCATCGGAGCCATTATTGCGCTGGAATAAAAATTGCAGTGATTTTGTCCCAAATTTAGCGGAAAAGATTGAATTTCTCGAAAAAGGACGTATATGGATTTTAACTCTCCGCAAAGGAGTAAAATGGTCGGATGGTGTCTCTTTTACTGCAAACGACATTGTTTTTACATTTAATGATGTGTTAATGAATAAACAGTTGACGCCTGTCTATCCTAAAAGATTTTCGGCAGGTGGACAGCCGCCGAAAGTAGAGAAAATTGACGATTACACCGTTAAATTTACATTTATTGAACCCTATGGCTTTTTCCCTTTCAGACTCACAGCTCATGGTTTCCCCATATATCCCGGTCATTACTTTAAACGTTTTCATCCTACCTACACGCCTATTGCAGATTTAGAGAAAAAAGCAAAAGAGCAAGGAATCAATGAATGGCACAAACTTTTTCAGCTGAAAGAACAATATTTCTGGTTGGTTAATCCGGACAGACCTACGTTGTGGGCATGGAAATTGAAAGTAGGCGTTCCCGCATCTCAAATAGTATGGGAACGGAATCCATATTATTGGAAAACGGATCAGGAGGGTAATCAATTACCCTATATTGATAAACTAACTTGGGATTTAGTTCAAACTACAGAGGTTTTAAATTTCAAATGCCTGAGTGGTGAATTGGATTTTCGTGCATACTGGATGACTGTCCAAAATTATTCATTGATGAAAGAAAATGAGAAGCTCGGAGACTATCGCGTGTGCCTTTGGACTGATGGATATGGTTCGAACCCGGCTTTTCATATCAATCAGACAACAACGGATCTTCGCAAACGAACAATATTCAAAGATATTCGATTTAGACGAGCGCTCTCGTTAGCGATTAACCGTGAGGAGTTGAATGAACTTGCATTTGATGGTGCGGGAATACCGCGACAGGCTTCCATGATTCGCGAGAGCCATTTCTATAGTAAGAAATGGGAAAAGGCAAACAGTATATTTGATTTACAGCGTGCTAATGAGTTGCTGGACGAAATCGGGATGGATAAACGAGGCGCCAATGGTTTCCGGCTCCATCCCGATGGCAAACCATTTATAGTAACACTTGAGTGGACAGATCTGTTTGATAATTATCTGGATATTATCCCTATGATTGAGGAATATTGGCGAGCTGCGGGAATACATATCGTTAATAAAATGCACAGCCGATCATTTTATCTGCAGCGTTGGAAAAACAATCAATGTGATATTACACCATGGAGTCAGCCCGGGTTATCTTTTATAGCTAATACACAGTTCATCTTTCCGGGGGAAAGTTCAGTTGGCTGGGCGCCGGATCATGGCTTATGGTATCGAACGAATGGTAAATCAGGTGAAAAACCGACTGGAGATATCGCGCGAATTATGACGATAAATGACGAGTTGCAACGAACACTTGATGCAGAGAAACGAAATCAATTAATTAAGGAAGCAATAGAGTTGCATATTAAAAACCTCTGGATGATCGGCACAGTAGGCAATCTTCCTCAAGTTGTTGTCGTTTCGAACCGGCTGGGCAATGTTCCGGAGAAACTTATTTTCGCTACTGCGTTGGGATGTCCACGAGTCGCAAATCCGGAACAATTTTACATTAAAAGAACCGGAAGAAAATAAATAAGGAGGCAAAATGATTAAATATATTGGTAAGCGACTTCTATATATGGTTATAACTCTGTTAATAATCTCAGTTGTTGATTTTGTGATTATCCAGCTTCCCCCAGGTGATTATTTAACCACATATATTGCTAATCTTGAAGCGGCGGGAGGACAGGTCAGCGAAAATGAAATTGCCGCTTTACGTGAATTTTATGGTTTAGATAAACCAATATATATACAATATATAAATTGGATTTATAATTTCCTATGTGGTGATATGGGCTATTCTTTTGAGTGGAACCGCCCGGTCAGCGAACTGATTGGTCAACGACTTGCATTAACTTTAGCCATTTCTTTCTTAAGCTTGGTATTTACATATCTTATTGCCATTCCCATAGGGGTGTATTCTGCTATTCGACAGTATTCTCTTGGAGATTATTTATTCACGATTGTTGGATTCATCGGACTGGCGATTCCAGCGTTTCTGTTTGCGATGTTGTTAATGTTTATCTCTTTCAGGTACTTTGGATTCAGCGTTGGAGGACTATTTTCTCCGGAGTATGTTACCGCATCATGGAGTTTTGCTAAAATAATTGACCTGCTGAAACATGTCTGGGTTCCGGTTGTCGTGATAGGAACCGGAGGGGCTTGTGGTCTTATTCGCGTAATGCGTTCCAGTTTGCTTAATGAGCTCCGCAAGCAATATGTTACGACTGCCAGGGCCAAAGGGCTTTCTGAATGGAAACTTCTTTGGAAATACCCTATTAGAATTGCCATTAATCCAATCATCAGTACTGTCGCATGGGTTCTTCCCGCAATGATATCAGGTTCAACGATTGTCTCTATAGTTCTCAACCTGCCGACATGCGGGCCAATGCTTTTGAGTGCTCTGCAGAGTCAGGATATGTATCTCGCCGGTGGGTTTTTATTAATACTCGCAACCCTTACGGTTATCGGCACCAGTTTATCTGATGTTTTACTTGCTTTGTGCGACCCCCGTATCCGTCTTTCAGGGAGAAGTGAAAAATGAAATTCTTCCAACGTTTAACAAAGAAACCAAATGGCGATAATATTGCTGAAGAAAAGCGTTATCTTGCTTCTCAATGGCAATTAATGCGACGCAAATTCCGAAAACACAAACTTGCGCAGATTGCTATGTGTATACTCTTTTTCCTTTATTTTTGCGTGATTTTTTGCGAGTTCCTCGCCCCTTATGCACTCAATTCCCGTCATATCCGCTATGTTTACGCTCCTCCGCAAAAAATTCATTTTTTTGATGAAGATGGGTTTCGCTTCAGGCCGTTTGTATATGGAATGAAATACACAAGAAATCCCGAGACATGGCGTAAAATCTACACTGAAGATAAGTCAAAGCGTTATGACATTCAATTATTTTCCCGTGGCGACTCTTATAGTATGTGGGGCTTGTTTAAAATGAATATTCATTTATTCGGGGTGGATAAAAAAGGGACAATCTTTCTTTTGGGAACTGATCGCATGGGGAGGGATATGTTATCACGAATTTTATATGGTGCACGAATTTCTCTGACTATTGGTCTGGTTGGGGTCTTTCTAAGTACTTGTCTCGGAATATTATTTGGAAGCTTATCCGGATACCTCGGGGGAAATGTTGATATGTTTATTGAGCGAACCATTGAAATCCTTCGTTCATTTCCTTTAATTCCGCTTTGGCTGGCTTTGAGTGCGGCGATTCCTTCACACTGGAATCCGATATATGTCTATTTTTGTATCACAATCATCCTTTCTCTTATCAGCTGGACCAGTATGGCGCGGGTTATCCGGGGGCGTATCCTCTCCCTGCGGGAGGAAGATTATATCATGGCCGCCCGACTCTCCGGCTGCTCATCATGGCAGATCATACGATGCCATCTTGCTCCGGGATGTCTTAGTTATATTCTGGTTGCAGGCACACTCGCGCTGCCACGCATGATTCTTGGAGAAACAGCATTGAGTTTTCTTGGTCTTGGATTGCGACCTCCAATTACAAGCTGGGGCGTATTACTTAATGAAGCGCAAAATGTTAGTGTGATTGCGAATTGCCCGTGGCTGCTTATTCCGGGGCTTTTTATTATTGTTGCTGTTTTAGCTTTTAACCTGCTTGGCGACGGTTTGCGCGATGCTGCCGACCCATACAAATAATAGAAAAAAATTGAATTTAACAAAACAGAATAAATATATCTTAGATGTAAGGAATCTTAAAATTCATTTTAAAGTGGATGAGGGAATTCTTAAGGCGGTGGACGGTGTTACATTTCGCATTCCTGTTGGAAAAACTCTCGGACTGGTGGGAGAATCGGGCTGCGGTAAAAGTGTTACTGCTTATTCGTTGCTTCAACTACTTCCGAAAAAAACCGGGATTAGTGGACAATCCATTTTTCAGCCATGGACTCGCGATGAAACTGTGCCTGAAGCTGTTGATCTGGTCAGCCTTCCGTTTAACGGCAAAAAAATTCGGAACATTCGCGGCGGCGCGATTTCGATGATTTTTCAGGAGCCCATGACTTCTTTCTCGCCTGTACACTCCATTGGCAATCAGATTATTGAAGCAATTCGTCTTCACCGTACTCGAAACTATAAACATGCACACGATATTGCAGCGGAAATGTTATCGAAAGTCGGGATTCCCGATCCTGTACGCATGTTGAATGATTATCCGGGACAATTATCTGGTGGTATGCGTCAGCGGGCGATGATTGCTATGGCATTATGCTGCAATCCGTCTCTTCTGATTGCTGATGAGCCAACAACTGCTTTAGATGTAACTGTTCAGGCTCAGGTGCTGGAACTTATGAAGTCTCTTCAGGAGGAATTGGGAACTACAATGTTATTTATTACGCATGACCTTGGAGTTATTGCGGAATTAGCTGACTATGTAGCTGTAATGTATCTCGGCAGAATAGTTGAATATGGCACGGTGACAGATATTATAAAAACTCCTCGTCATCCATATACTCAAGCTCTTTTAAAAGCCATTCCCAGACTAGGTAAAACACGAGGAACAAGACTTGAATCTATTGAAGGAACTGTTCCTATTCCTATAGATTTCCCTGATATGTGCCCTTTCTTTTCCCGCTGTTCAAAAGCAATGAAAGGCACCTGTAATAAACAATTTCCGCCAAGCACAGAAAAAGATGAACACTCGGTAAACTGCTTCCTCTATTGTAACGAGGAAAGGAAGGCTCAATTATGAAAAAAGAAAACGAACTTAACGATACATTGATTGAAGTAAAAAACTTAAATAAATGCTTTTACTCCACCAAAGGAATAATTAACAAAATACACACAGAAGTGCGTGCGGTGAATAATGTAAATATGTCAATAAAAAGAGGTGAAGTTATGGGGCTCGTTGGAGAATCGGGCTGCGGAAAAACCACACTCGGCAGATGTCTTATTCGTGCGTTAAATCCAACCTCTGGAGATGTTTTGTTTAAATCTAAAGAAAACGGTACTGTAAATTTAACAAAACTGAGCCATAAACAACTCTTGAGCCTGCGAAAAGAAATTCAATTGATTTTTCAGGACCCTTATTCTTCGCTTGATCCCAGGATGACGGTTTATGACATTATTAGCGAACCGGCAAAATACGCGGCGGGATTGAAAGGTGAGGTCCTTAAGCGAAAAGTTTTAGATATTGCAAAAAAAGTTAGCCTGGACATTAGGCATTTAAATCGCTATCCTCACGCATTCAGCGGAGGTCAACGACAGCGGATTAGTATAGCAAGAGCGTTAGTTACAGACCCGGTGTTCGTTGTGGCTGATGAAGCGGTCTCGGCGCTGGATGTCAGTGTGCAGGCGCAAATTCTTAATCTTCTGCAAGATCTGCAGAGCGAATTGAACTTAACCTATTTATTTATTACACATGACCTTTCGGTTATAGAACATATTGCCGACCGTATTACGGTTATGTATCTTGGACAGATTATAGAAATGACAGCGACTGAGGAGTTATTTCAAAATCCAAAGCATCCATACACAGAAGCGCTTCTATCTGCAATTCCGCATGCAGATACGGAAAAGAATAAAAAGCGAATTATTCTTGAAGGTGATTTGCCTGATCCGGCAAATCTGCCCTCCGGTTGTCCGTTCTCACCGCGGTGCCGCTATATAAAGGAGATTTGCAAAACAAAACGTCCTGAATTGCTTGAAACAACTCCGGAGCATTTCGTTGCCTGTCATCTGTCGAAAAGATTCAAACGCCGGAACTTGGCGTAGAGACGCACGGACGCTAAAGTAAGTCAAGCTCTTGACCGCGCCGTGCCCGGAGAATTTCGGGTGCCCCGCGAATGCGGGGGCGCATGCCTGGTTCCAGCTTGACATTGTATAATCCAAAGAATAGGACAAAAACGATTAAAATTATACCACGTTGTGGTATAAAATACAAAAAGGAAATATACCCGTAAAAAAACAAAATGATGAACATGAGTACGGCGTTACTTCGTTAGCTGCCACCAATGATTTTGGGATCAATGGATTTTTAGGGGGGGCTGTTATTCTTGTAGCTGACCTCGCTGAGGTCGGCAGATACACTTAGGATTGCTAAGACCTGTTAGTAACCGTCCTCAACCCCGGCATACGCGGGGCACGGCGAGAACGGCTACAAAAGACCATCATACCAAATGGTGTGTACGTGGTGCCAAGAAAAGAAAATCCCTCTAAAAAATCCATTGAGCCCGATTTTGCCACAAAAAATACTTCTTTTAAATCGTCCGTGTAATCCGAGTGGTCCGTGGCAAAAAAAATTTAACGGCAAAATACTTCAATATTTAAATAATATTGTACATACTTTCGCCCTTTTTCCCTGTTTTCTCCCAAAATTACATCTCTTTTAGCCATTCTTTTAACCCCTTTTTTATGGTATAATAAAAATAATGTTTATTCACAAATGTTATAAATCCGGAATTGTTATTTTGACGGTTGCAGCGTGTTTTAATCTCTTCGCATGCGATACGCCTGTTTTTCGCTATGCACTGGAGAAATGGAAACCTGAAGCTTATAACGCTTTTGTTTTCTTTGATAATAATCCCGATAATGAAGAAAAAAAAACAGCGAATTTGCTTAATCAGCCTTTTGCCAATATTACACTCGAACTAATAAATATTGCTGAACTGAATAAGGGCTTCGATGTCGGGCAATATGAATTCAAGGGAAAGAAAAAGAAATACAGAAAGTCTAATGAACAGATTACCGCCGAAAAAAAACTGGCTGCGGCTAAACGGGCTTTTCATCATAAATTGAAAATGTATAATTCATTCGGTAAAGAAAAATCTCTTCCTTATGCCGTTGTAACATTTCCTGCCGACCGGAAAAAAACGCCTTCCAAAGCATCTCAACTTTTGTGGGAAGGAAAACCGGATTCTCAAAAATTTGCCGCATTAATTGATTCGCCGGCCAGAAAGGAAATTGCAAAAAGAATTTTGGACGGTGATTCAGCTGTATGGATAATGATTCCAAGTGGTGATACACAAAAAGATGACGAATGTCTCGCAAAAATAAATGAAATTCTGGAGAAAGCAGAAAAAACAGTTGAATTGTCTATACCGGGAGCAGATGTTAAGCTGTCGGCCGGGATTCCTTTAAAACTTTCTTTTTCCACGTTGATTGTGAATCCAAATAATCCCGAAGAAGATTTTTTTATTAAAATGCTGATGAAATTACGGGATAAACGGCACGCCGGTTCCAACTTATCTCAATTCCAACGCCGGAGCAATATTGCAGCGAGCCGGAACAAAGCCGGTTCAATCCCTGCTGATTCCCCGATAATTATCCCTGTTATCGGTCGCGGTAGAGCAGTAGAATTGATTGGGGGAGAAAATATCAACGAAGATTATATTATAAACTTATGTAAATACATATCCGGACCTTGTTCATGCGAAATAAAAAAACAAAACCCGGGAATGGATATGTTGTTTTCCATAGATTGGAAAAACCGGTTTGTACCGATGATCGGTAACGATGAAGAACCGGGCGAATTAATAGGATTCGAGGAATTTATAAAATAACCAAAAACCTCATAATTTGAATTTTTGACCGAAAAATTAGAAAATTAACAAGGCGCTTGCATAGAAGAAATTTAATATATCCACATTTTAACAAACATAATGAAAAAATTTATTCTCTTTATTACGGTGATTTTTTGTAGCGTTCATTCTATTCTCGCTGTTACGGCTGAGGACATTCTCAGCGGTGTAACAAATAGAAAGGGGGTTTGCATTCTGATGGACTGCGACAAAGTTTTGATTGAGGATTTCTACACGAACAGTGATTATAAAATCTATGCCGGGTTTTCCAACCGGACGGAATATGACGCGCTGATGGGTTCGACCACGCCGGATATTCAGGCAGCGATCGGCGAAGACCTGTTCCCTGAATATCTCCCCGTTGTGGATGGAACGATTCCATTTCCTAATCACTATGCCAATGTGATTGTGGTCAACGGCACGAATATCCCGGACGCGGAGTGCGAGCGTGTGATTTCTCCCAACTATGAATACACCCGCGTTGCGTCGGGCAGCATCGTGGCGGGCTATCCAAAAACTAAGGGACTCCCCTCCG
>Ga0190284_1000870_pt1 | contig 14606 bp, 19 predicted proteins | sample 48691812_MG_FD_161668 | JGI IMG/M metagenome (GOLD analysis project Ga0190284, IMG submission 161668) | Hydrothermal vent microbial mat bacterial communities from Southern Trench, Guaymas Basin, Mexico - 4869-18-1-2_MG | ecosystem: Environmental > Aquatic > Marine > Hydrothermal vents >...
AAATAGGAAAACAAACACGATGAGACCTTTGAAAAGTGCCGTTTCGAAGTCTGCGCTTATCTGCAAAGGTCTCACGATTATGTGCTAAAGGAGCATAGATGTCCCAGCTAAAACAATACTATGAAAAAGAGGTTATATCAAAGCTGATTGAGACCTTTGAATATAAAAATGTTATGCAGGTTCCTAAACTGGAGAAAGTAGTTTTAAACATGGGGCTTGGTGAAGCAATTCATAATATCAAATTATTAGATTCAGCAGTTGAAGAGCTTAAAATTATTTCAGGGCAGAAACCTGTAATTACACGTGCAAAGAAGTCTATTGCAGCCTTTAAACTCAGGGCGGGAATGCCCATCGGCTGCATGGTGACTTTGCGTCGTATTCGTATGTATGACTTTTTTAACAGGCTGGTTAATGTAGCTCTTCCACGTGTCCGGGATTTCCGGGGCGTTTCGGGAAAAGCTCTTGATCGCAATGGGAATTACTCTATGGGGATTAAGGAACATATAATTTTTCCGGAGATCGATTATGATAAAATCGACAGGATTAAAGGGCTAAACATAACCATAGTTACCAGTGCAAAATCCGACGAAGAAGGAAAAGAACTGCTTAAACTGCTTGGAATGCCGTTTAGGAATTAGTTATTATTTGCGATGTCTGGAGGAGGATAATTTGGCGAAAAAAGCGCTAAGAATGAAGGCGGCAAGAAAACCGAAGTTCAAAGTGAGGGCATACAACAGATGTCCGATTTGTGGCAGGCCGAGAGCATTTATAAGAAAATTTGGAATTTGTAGGATTTGTTTCAGGGATTTTGCTTCACACGGTAAGCTTCCGGGCGTAACAAAATCGAGTTGGTAATATTTTTATTTAATCGATAATAAAAATTGGGCTTTTTGAGTAGAAACTTTTATCTTACCACTAAGGCACCGGGATAGTCAGAAAGAATAAAGAGGTGGTTTCAAAATATTTATTTTTTTGTCTTTGTGACAGAATAAATTCTTTTCCGGTTTATCCGGACATGTTTAAATCTTAATCGGAGAAAAAGAAATGGCGATGAGCGATCCAGTAGCCGATATGTTAACACGAATAAGAAATGCTGCGAAGGCTAAGTTTAACAGTGTTGATATTTCAGGCTCAAAGCTAAATAGCGAATTGGCAAAAGTATTAAAAAACGAAGGGTTTATCAGAAATTTTAAATTTATCAGGGATGAAAAGCAGGGAATTTTACGTATCTACCTTAAATACGGTGAAGACCAGAGCAACGCAATATATGAGCTCAAACGTGTCAGCAAACCGAGCAGGCGGGTTTATACAAAGAGTAAAGATATAAAGCCTGTTTTCAATGGTATGGGAATAGCGATTTTATCTACATCCAAAGGAATAATGACTGATAAAACGGCAAGGAAACAGAATGTGGGGGGGGAGATTCTCTGCAACATATGGTAGATTCAAAAGGGAGCAACAAATGTCTCGAGTAGGTAAAAAACCGATAACTATACCTGAAAAGACAAAGATAACTTATAAGGACAGGATAGTTACAGTACAGGGTGAGAAAGGCGTACTGACAAGATCAATTAATCCTATGATCGATCTGAAAATCAAAGATAGTATTATAAATGTAACAATGATGAAAGACGACAGAATTGGTCGATCTTTGCAAGGTCTTACACGAAGTCTTGTTGCAAATATGATAACCGGCGTGAACAAAGGATTTGAACGTTCTCTGGAAATTAGCGGGATCGGTTATCGAGCTGAATTAAATGGCAGAACTATTGTATTAAATCTTGGATATTCAAATCCTGTCAACTTTGAACTTCCTGAAGGAATATCAGCAGCCATTGACAGAAACAATATTATAAAGCTTTCCGGAATAGATAAGGAGAAGCTGGGGCTGGCAGCTGCAGCAATAAGACAATTGAGGCCCCCAGAGCCTTATAAGGGAAAAGGAATCAAATACGCAGGGGAACGGATACGAAGAAAAGCCGGGAAAACCGGAGTAAAATAGGCATAACAGGGATATTAAAAAGATGGGGTCTTTAAATTTAAGAAAACAGGCACGGCTAAAGAGGAAAAAGAGAATAAGAAAAAAGGTTTTCGGCAGCCAGGAGAAGCCAAGACTATGTGTGTTCAGAAGTACAAGACATATATATGCGCAGGTTATAGATGATACTGCGGGTTATACTCTTGCTTCAGCGTCGAGTATGGAAAAAGACGCAAAAGAGCATTTAGAAAAAGGCAATAAGGCTGCAATAGCAAAATACATCGGAAAAATTGTTGCTGAACGCAGCATGGAGAAAGGTATTAAAAAAGTAGTATTTGACAGGAACGGTTTTTTATACCACGGACGTGTTAAGGCCGTTTCTGTTGGCGCACGGGAAGCAGGGCTTAAATTTTAACCGAATTTAAAATTTAAGCGAATCCTAAGGAGGCAGATATTTGTTTAAACAAAATACAGATGATAACCAGTTAATAGACAAGGTAGTTCATATTAACAGGGTTGCAAAAGTCGTAAAAGGCGGTCGCAGGTTCAGTTTTAGTGCAATCGTTGTTGTTGGTGATGGCGAAGGGTCTGTGGGTTTTGGGCTGGGTAAGGCAGGAGAAGTGCCGGAAGCAATTCGTAAAGGTATGGAAAAAGCAAAAAAGAGCATGGTTAATGTACCTCTGGTAGATGGAACAATACCTTACGAAACAATAGGAAGATTTGGCGCAGGAAAAGTTCTGCTGAAACCTGCATCTCAGGGAACCGGTGTTATCGCAGGGGGTGCTGTAAGAGCTGTTCTTGAGGTTGCCGGTGTTCAAAACATTCTTACAAAATGCATGGGATCGCACAACCCGCATAATGTGGTTAAAGCGACTTTTACCGGTCTTAAACAACTTCAGAGCAAAGAGCAGGTGGCCAAAAGACGCGGAATAAACGTTGAAGATCTTTAAATTGATGTTTTAAGCGTTTGGAAAGCACTCTAAAGAATCAGTCGATACAGATAGTCAAAGGGAATTATAAATGGCGGGAACATTGAAAATAACGCTTGTCAAGAGCATGATAGGGAGACCTGAAAAGCATAGAAAGGTATTGCGTGGTATGGGGCTGAGAAAGTTGAACAGGAGTGTAGAGCTTAAAGATACACCACCTATACGAGGGATGATCAATACCGTATTGCATTTAGTGAAAGTTGAGGAGAAAGCCGATGAAGTTAAATGAATTATCGCCGGCAAGCGGTTCACATAAAAATAAAAAACGGCTGGGACGTGGTGTTGGATCCGGAAAAGGAAAGACAGCAGGCAGAGGAACGAAAGGACATAACAGCCGTTCCGGAGGAGGTGTGAGACCTGGTTTTGAGGGTGGGCAGATGCCTATCCATCGCCGTTTGCCAAAACGCGGGTTCGCAAATATTTTCAGAAAGAAAATAATAGAAATAAATATTCGTGACCTGTCAAGATTTGAAAGCGGTAGTACGGTTGATGAAGCAGCACTAATACGGATGGGACTTGTTAAAGGAAAAAGAGACGGAATAAAACTCCTTGGCCTGGGTGAGATAAATTATCCGCTTCAAATTAAGATAAACAGGGTCAGTGAGAATGCCAGGAAAAAGATTGAATCGGCTGGCGGAAGCATAGAGGTTGTATAAATGATTGGCGGTGGGTTTGGCAACATATTCAAAATTCCTGAGCTGAAAAAAAGGATTTTTTTCACGCTCGCGTTTCTGATTATATACCGCGTGGGAGTGCATGTGCCGGTTCCCGGTATAGACGCTGCGGCACTCGCTGAAATATTTGACAGAGCCAAAGGGACGATACTCGGAATTTTTAATATGTTTTCCGGAGGTGCGTTAGAGCGGTTATCAGTTTTTGCTTTAGGGATAATGCCTTATATTAGTGCATCGATTATATTGCAGCTTATGACTGTGGTTGTGCCGCATCTTGAGCGATTAAAAAAAGAGGGCGAACAGGGACGAAAAAAGATTACTCAATATACTCGATACGGAACCGTTGTTTTAAGTATCATACAGGGCTTTGGTATAAGTGTCGGTCTTGAAAGAATGGGGGCTGTTATCGAACCGGGATGGTCTTTCAGAATGATGACGGTTATTACCCTTACTGCCGGAACTGCATTTATCATGTGGCTGGGAGAACAGATTACTGAACGGGGTATCGGCAACGGTATTTCTCTTATTATTTTCGCAGGCATTGTGGCCAGTATGCCGACAGCGATTGCAAATACATTTCGCCTTGTTTCAACAGGAGCGATGGGAATATTCCCTGTGCTGGTTTTGTCTATTCTAATGGTTCTTGTTGTGGCCGTGATTATATTTGTCGAACAGGCTCAGCGCAGAATACCCGTTCAATATGCCAAAAGGATTATCGGCAGAAAAATGTATGGCGGACAGAGTACGCATCTGCCGCTTAAGATTAATACATCAGGCGTAATACCGCCGATTTTCGCTTCATCAATTATGATGTTTCCTGCAACTGTTGCCAGTTTTATAACAATTGCCTGGATGCAGAATATTGTTTCTTCAATAACACCGGGTAATGTTGTATATGAACTGTGTTATGTGGGAATGATATTCTTTTTCTGTTACTTTTATACAGCCGTTACATTTAACCCGGTTGACGTGGCAGATAATATGAAAAAACAGGGCGGTTATATTCCGGGTATTCGCCCGGGTAAACATACCGCAGATTATATTGACAGGGTATTAACACGTATTACTCTTGGTGGGGCTATATATGTTTCAGCTGTATGCGTTCTGCCATCCATCCTGATAACAAAATTTAATGTTCCTTTTTATTTTGGTGGTACCGCACTTTTGATTGTTGTAGGTGTAGCAATTGATACAATTGCACAAATGGAATCGCACATGTTAAGCCGCCATTACGAGGGGTTTTTGAAAAAAGGCGGAGCAAAGATGAAGGGGCGATTTTGATATGGTGGTTTTAAAATCACCTAAAGAAGTTGAAAAGATATACGCGAGTAATCAAATTGTTGCAAAGATTCTTTCTGTACTTGAATCAGAGATCAAACCGGGAGTTAACACGCTTTATTTAAACAACCTTGCAGAAGAACTGGCAAGGAAGAACGAAGCAAAGCCGGCATTTAAAGGCTACAGGGGTTTTCCATATTCACTTTGCACTTCGATTAATGAAGCAGTTGTTCACGGATTTCCTTCTAAAAGGGCGCTTAAAGAGGGCGACATTTTAAGCATTGATTTTGGAGTTCTTTTTCGCGGTTATTATGGAGACTCTGCGTTAACTGTTGGTGTTGGGAAGGTATCAGAGCCTGCACGCCGCCTTATGAATATTACGGAACAGGCGCTTTATAAAGGAATTGAAAAAGCAGTTGTAAATGGTCGGCTTTCAGATATTTCCAATGCAGTTCAAAAGCATGTGGAAGATGCCGGGTTTTCCATTGTTCGTATATTTGTAGGCCATGGTATTGGCAGCAGTCTTCATGAAGATCCCCAGATACCAAATTTTGGGAAACCGGGCATGGGAATACATTTAAAACCGGGGATGACGTTAGCTGTTGAACCCATGGTAAATGAAAAAGGTTATGAGGTTGAGATCCTTGAAGACGGATGGACAGCGGTAACAAAAGATGGTGGTTTATCCGCACATTTTGAACATACCATAGCAATTACAAATGATGGCCCTGCTATTTTAAGTGCAAGAGACGGGAGTAGATGATGGCAAAAGAGGAATTGATAAAAACAGAAGGAACTGTCCTTGAGACTTTGCCTAATGCAATGTTCAAGGTGGAACTGGAAAACAAGCACCAGGTCCTTGCACACATTTCGGGGAAGATGCGTATGCATTTTATCAAAATCTTGCCTGGAGACAAAGTTTCGGTTGAGCTTTCACCATATGATCTTAGCAGGGGCAGGATAACTTACAGGGCGAAATAGTACCTGCCGGTTTTCGATTCGCTCCAACGGATCAGGAAAAAAGGAGTTTCAGATGAAAGTCAGGTCATCGGTTAAAAAAATGTGCAGAAAATGTAAGATTGTCCGCAGAAAAGGGGTTGTAAGGGTAATCTGCGAAAATAAAAGGCATAAACAAAGGCAGGGATAAAAGGAGGATAAGCTTTGGCAAGAATTTCGGGTGTAGATTTACCCAAGCGTAAGCGAGTTGAGATCGGATTGACATATATTTACGGTATAGGCAGGTCCAGATCAAATGTAATACTGAAACAGCTAAAGATTAATCCGGATACAAATACCGATCAACTGTCGGAATCGGAGATTAATAGTATCCGAAAAATAATAGACGGTGAATATAAAGTAGAAGGTGAACTCCGCACGGAAATATCCATGAACATAAAAAGATTGATGGATCTTGGAGCATACCGTGGACTTCGTCATAGAAAATCACTGCCGGTTCGGGGCCAGAGGACAAGTACGAACGCACGTACGCGCAAAGGACCCAAAAGGTCGGCTGTAAAGAAGAGAGGCGGGATAAAGAAAACATAATAAGGGAAAGCAAATAACAGTCTAATTTTATTGTGTTCTTCGAGTTTTTGTTGCAGGGGAGAATTAAACAGCACACTAATTACCGGATAAGATATAGGAACTTTATACATGGCTAGAAAAACCCGTACCAAAAAAAAAGAAAAAAAGAATATAGCCAGTGGCGTGGTACACATACAGGCTACTTTTAATAATACAATAGTTACAATAACGGATCCAGGCGGCAATGTCGTGGCATGGTCAAGCTCCGGTGTTCAGGGCTTTAAGGGGTCACGCAAAAGCACACCTTTTGCAGCCCAGCTTGCTGCTGAAGACGCCGCAAAAAAGGCAATGGAACATGGGATGAGAAATGTTGAGGTCTATGTAAAAGGGCCCGGGCCCGGCAGAGAATCAGCACTTCGTTCGCTGCAGGCAACTGGATTTAAAGTTGTAATTATTAAAGACGTAACACCTATTCCGCATAATGGTTGCAGGCCGCCTAAAAGGCGTAGAGTATGATTGGTTGACTGGTGAAGTGGTTAAATGGTTGAGTTGTTGAAACAACTTATAATAATTTAACTTTTCAACTATTTAGCTGTTTTAGATAAAAAAGGAGGAAGGACTTGGCAAGATATACAGGCTCGGTATGCCGCTTATGCAGGCGTGAAAATATAAAGATGTATCTTAAGGGAGATCGTTGTTATTCTGACAAGTGTGCTTTTGATCGACGTGGATATCCGCCGGGACAACATGGCCAGCGTCGTGGAAGAAAGATATCTGATTATGGTATTCAGCTTAGAGAAAAGCAGAAGGTAAAACGTATTTACGGTCTGTCGGAAAAGCAGTTTCACCTGTTTTTTGAAAGGGCGGACCGTAAAAAAGGTATAACAGGATCAAATCTTCTTACTATGCTTGAAAGGCGATTTGACAATGTAGTATATCGTCTGGGTTTTGTTAATTCACGCACCCAGGGTCGCCATTTTGTAAAACACAGTCATTTTCAGATAAATGGCAAGAAGGTTAATATTCCGTCATATCTTGTCAAAGAAGGCGATGTTATTGAAATACGGGAGAAAAGCCGGAAAATGCAGGCCATTACTGATGCTCTTGATGCTGTTGTGCGAAGAGGTATTCCACAATGGCTTGAACTGGAAAAAGATAACATGAAAGGAATAGTCAACACTTCCCCTGAACGGGAAGATATTACAATGCCCATGCAGGAGCAGCTTATAGTAGAGCTGTACTCCAAATAGTGTAATCGTCCACAGGCACTGCATCTGCGCGCGCTCAGGGCAGCCAGCATAGTAGATTATAGCTGGCTGCCCTGACCACGTACATATGCAGCACCTGTGAACGATTACAAAACTGAAATAATAAATAATATATCAGCCAAACCGTTAAAAAACTGGAGATAATAAATGCCATCAAATGAACTGATGTACATTAACTGGCAAGAGATGATAAAGCCGGAAAAGGTTCAGGTAAACAGTAAGCCATCATATGGAAAGTTTGTTTGCGAACCTCTTGAAAGAGGATTTGGTATAACAATCGGGAATTCTCTAAGACGAATAATTCTTTCTTCTCTTTACGGAGCTGCAATAGTATCTGTAAAGCTTGACGCTGTAATGCATGAATTCAGCGTTATTGAGGGTGTGCTCGAAGACGTATCTGAAATAATACTTAATTTAAAAGAAGTTCGCTTAAGGCTTTCCGATAATGAGCCTAGGTCAATACGAATTGATGCCCAGGGACCTAACGAGGTTACAGCCGGTGATATAATCAGTGATGACGGAAAATGTGAAGTGCTTAACCCTGGACTGCATATTGCCACACTCTCGGAGAAGTCTGATTTAAAAATGGATATGATCGTCAAGATCGGGAAAGGGTATGCTCTGGCTGAAGCAAATAAAGATCAAGACGCACCTGTAGGAACGATTCCTGTAGATTCCGTATTTTCACCTATTAAACGTGTAAGCTATGTGGTAGGCAATGCTCGTGTTGGCCAAAAAACAGACTATGATAAACTTACAATGGAAGTTTGGACGGATGGTAGCGTTAAGCCTGAGGATGCTGTTGCCTATGCTGCCAAAATATTAAAAGAACAAATGTCAATTTTTATTAATTTTGATGAACAACTTGAACCCGAACCTGAAAAAAAATCGAGTGATCCGCAAAAACCAAAGTTTAATGAAAATCTTTATAGAAGTGTTGAGGAACTGGAGCTTTCTGTGAGAAGTGCTAATTGTCTGAAAAATGCAAATATTCTAAAGATTTACCAGCTTGTAAATAAGACAGAAGGTGAAATGCTCAAGACTAAAAATTTTGGAAGAAAATCACTTAACGAAATTAAGGAAGTTTTAAACGAAATGGGCCTTTCTCTTGGGATGAAGCTTGAAGGATTTATTCCGCCTGAGGAAGATGCAGAGGAAGAAGCCGAGTAGATAAATACATTACATTTTTTATAAGGGCGTCAATAAATGAGACACAGAAAAGCCGGTGTGAAATTAAATAGAACTACCAGCCATAGGAATGCCATGTTCAGAAATATGGTTACATCTTTATTTAAATATGAACGAATCCGTACAACCGGAGCCAAGGCTAAGGAATTAAGAAGATGGGCAGATCGTTTGATAACCCTTGCAAAAAGGGGGGATTTACATGCAAGGCGGCAGGCGCTTTCGATTATAAGGGAGAAAACTGTAGTTTATAAACTGTTTAAAGAGGCTGGCGAAAAGTACGGTAAAATCTCCGGGGGCTATACAAGAATTGTTAAAATCGGAAGACGTCCAGGTGATGCCGCTCCTGTTTCTCTCATAGAACTTATCACAGTTGAAAAGCCGAAAAAGAAAAAGGTGACAAAGAAAAAGGCCAAGGTAACTGGCGAGAAGAAAAAGAGTAAAGAGGATAAAGCTACAGTTGATAAAAAAGCGGAAAAAACAGAGAAGAAGGCAACAGCTAAGAAAAAAGCAGGTGAGAAAAAAGATGAAAAGCCTGAAAAAAAGAGCAAAAAACCGGCTGTAAAAAAGGCGGAAACTGAGGAAAAAGAAAGCAAACCTGAAAAAACGAAGAAAAAGCAGGCAGCAAAAAAAGCTGAAGCCGATAAAAAAGAGGATGAACCTGTAAAAGAGAAAAAACCTGCCGCGAAGAAAGAAGCAGCCGATAAAAAAGAAACTAAACCTGAAGAAAAAAAGAAAAAGACAGCCACAGTGAAAACCGAAGAAACTAAAGAAAAAAAGGCCAAAGAGAAACAGGCCGCTGAAGAGAAAGCCAAGACTGTAGAAAAAGAAGATAAAACTGAAAAGAAGATAAAGGAAAAACAGGAAGATACCAAAGAAAAAAAATAGCCTGATTTTAATGAAACCGGAACTGGCTATAAAAAGTCCGATTTAGACGGTTTCGTAAAAAGTTCAAATTCCCCCGCTAAAAAGCAACGGGATAAAAAGGCGTACAAATTTTGTAATCATGAGGCGTACTGATCGTACGTTGAATGATTACGAAATGCAGCACAACGAAGAAATTGGACTTTTTACGAGACCGTCTAAACTGATATATGCGATGCCCTGCTTTTAACATAAAGCAGGGCATTTTTATTTTGACCAAACAAAATCGACAATATCTCGCAGTGGCAGAAAAAAGTAATTGTTACTTTTCTGTAGAAGATGTATTCCTCGCAGCTTTTGCTTTATAGAGCATCTGGTCAGCTCTTTTTAAAAGCGCGGTCGAGTTTTTAATTGACTTGTCTTCAGTAGATGCAACACCAAAACTGATGGAGACGGGTATTGAGGTTCCTGCTGTATCCAAGGGGTGGCTGATGAAATAATTTTTGAGACGATTCATAAGAATTTTTGTACTCGCAGCCGAAGTCTCCGGGAGGATAAAAATAAATTCGTCTCCGGCAAATCTCGCAACAATATCCGTGTCTCTGCTTATATTAAACAATTGATTCGCTACGTACTTTAACAGCTCATCGCCCCGATCATGTCCATAAATGTCATTAACGCTTTTAAAATCGTCAAGATCTATAAAAACTACGGAGAGCATTCTCTGATAACGTTTTTCACGGTTGAACTCCCTTTTAAGCGCATTCTCCATTGCCCTGCGGTTAAGCAATCCTGTTAATGGGTCGCTGTAGGCAAGGAACTTCAGTTTCTCATGGGCGGTAACATTAGACAGACAAAAAGAGACTTTTACGGCAAGCTGCTCAAGGGAACTTGTATCCAGTCCCGGTTTGAAATGTCCGGGTAAAACATGCGCCTGGTTCAGGCTGCCGATAATTTCTCCATCCAGAGAAATTGGTGCTATTGCAATAGACCTGATACGATGTTTTTCATGCCTGGGGAGCATTTTAGAGAAAGCTTTCAGGTAATCATTAACAAGCAAAGGGGTTGTTGCAGTACCCACAAGTTCTAAGAAAGTAATTTTATCAACAATATTAATGGTTTCTTTTAAGATCTCAGAGCTCTCAAGATGCTCAATAAGGCTCGACACTTCACTTTTATCAATGATGGAAATCCAGACATAATGCATGTTGAATTTTAACTTGATTTCACTTAGCAGAACTTCAAAAAGATCTTTATAATTTAAAATTGAAAGAATACGTTTTTCAATTTCAAAAAATTTCAGGGTAGTTTCCTCATTACGCCTGGCAATTTCCTTGCTGCGCCTGACAATTTCCTTGCTGCGCCTTAATTCGTTAAGTAGAGTTTCTATGCTTTGATCGGCCATAAGCGTGGATTTAAATTAAATTCCAGACCTCGTTACTGGTTGCTCGTTGCTCGTTACTGGTTTTTTTATCCAGCATCGAGCATCGAGCATCCAGCATCGAGCATCGAGTATCCAGTAACAAGCAACTTGATGTATTATTAGCGCATTGTTTTTATCCAAAAAATAGCGTATTTCTTAACAAAATATCGAATTTTAAGCTCATTGTTGCCTGGAAATATATTTTAGCATTTGTCCGGTAACCAGAGCGATGATATCTCTGTGTAGAAAATCATCAGGTGCATTTTCTATCAGCATGTCTGTAATTTCCTCTGTACTTTTCTTTACATCTTTAGTTCGGGCATAAGATGTTTCAAGAATGGCTCTGGCCTCTTTGGCAAAATCCATTGATCTTTTCAGGAAACTGTTGGCATCTTTGCCGGTTCTGGCGCCATAGTGTTCGGCAAGGTACACATCGATTTCATAACTATCCATTTTTATAAGGCTTTTCTGGTATTTATCAAAATTAGAATTTGCACACGTGAAAATTTGATCTCCAAAAGGAATTCCCCCTGCATCGGACGCAAACATGGCTTTTTCTTCGGTCACGTAAGCGGCAATAGAGCATGAAGAGTGACCGGGAACCTCTATTATTTTAATGGAAAGATTGCCGCATGAAATTATATCATCATCTTTTACAACATCTTCGACATTGATACCTGAAAACGCAAGTCCCAAATCTTTAGCCTGATCTTTCCGTCCCTTTTCCTGTAAAAGTAGCTGATTCATAAATTCTATGGTTTCTATTACGTTAGGAGCAGCCAACAGTTCCTTTGCTCTTTGAGATGCAGTTATCTTTGCCCACGGCCAACGCTTTTTTAAAAAAGGAACAATCCCGCAGTGGTCAAAATGGGAATGTAAAATTATTATCCGTTTTATTTTTTCCTCTTCGATTTTGAATTCCTTAAGCTGCTCAACTATTTCAGGAACAGAATGGACCATGCCGCCACCAAGAAAGGCATACTCATCTTCTCCCTTGAGAATATAAACAGATGATTCTTTAATGCCCAGCAACAGAATTCTATCTGTAACTTTTCCTGGTTTTGTTATTATCATTTTATTTTCCTTTTTTCTTTATAGCTTTTACTCTTTATGGAAATATCGACTCATAAAGCATCTGTCAAATAATTTCAATAATATCATCAATGGTAGATAATGGATAGCATTAATGAAATCGCAAAGAATCGCAGCAACGCATTAGATGGTACTTTTTACGACGCTATCAGCATCAGACGGCACATGAAAAGAAGACTTGATGATCTGGCCACTTTTCTCTTGACAAAATTGGATGTAGCTGCAATATAGCTTTAATTATCTTTGGCAAATGAATGAGGTTTAGCAAATTGTTGTAACAACCAGAGACCTTTGAAAAATGGTAATTTTTGTTCGAGTTCAAGGAAGGCGAAAATTTCAACCACAGGAACATATTATATATTTCGATGATTGAAATTTGAGCCTGACGCAGAAATCGGGCAAAAAGTGCCGTTTTGCAAAGGCCTCAACTAACTTCAAAAGGAGGCACAGATGACGTTAAAAAGATTGGTAATTATTATTTTGGTCTGTATGGTTAGCTTTGGTTTGCTGGTGGGTCCGGCAATGGCAAAAAAGAAACCATCTCTGGATGCATGGAAAGCTAAATTTGATCCTTCAACTGCAAAGTATAAATGTATAATTTCAAATGTATCTCATCCTGTGCTTAAGGGGTCTTACGTTGGTTTTGCCATTCGAGATGAATTGTGGAAACGGACAAACGGCCAGATTTATGTTGATTATAAACCATTTTCCATGCTTGGCGGTGAAGTGGAGGTCTTAAATCAGTTGCAGATGGGTGCGATCCAGGGTATGGGTTGCAGTTCTGTGGCATCGACCAATCTGGGTCCCAGGTTCGGTCTTGTGAACCTTCCTTTTTTGATTAATTCATTTGAAAAAATGGACAAATTTGTCAAGAGCGGAAAACTTTTTGATCATTTCATGATGGCCATGGATCATCAGGGGATCATGGGGATTGATATCAGCAGTTATGGTAATTATGGCTGGGCAACTACTATACCGGTTAAGACTATTGCAGACGCAAAAAAGGTAAAATTTCGTATTGCCGAGGCAGCGGTTAATAAATTGTCCTACAAGGCGTGGGGATTTAACCCTGTGGTAATGCCTTGGCCTGATGTACCTGTAGCACTTAAGCAGGGAGTTATCACAGGTCTTGATCACACCCTCACAGTATGCAGCGTTACCAAGAAATTTGAGGTGGCTAAGTATTATACACAGCTTAACTACGCTCAGGGCCTTTTCATATGGATCTTTAACAAGGCATGGTATAACAAACTTCCCAAGGATCTTCAAAAGATATTTAAAGATACGGTGCGTGATGTATGCGCAGATGCCCGTAAGGCGGATATACAACAGGAAGCGGATCAGATTAAAGCCGCGACGGAAAAATATGGCGTCCAGTTCTTTAAATTGTCTGATAAAGAAATGAAGACCCTTGTTAAACAGGCAAATTCAGTTCACAAAAAATTTGCTCCTGAAATAAACAAGCTTTATAAAGGGGACAAATACAAATCTAAGAATTACCTTAAGGAAGTTCAGAAATACATGAAGTATAAGCCGTAATTTTTTTATAATCAAAGATAAAGGGGGCTTGTTGCTAGCCCCCTTTATTATTCCATTAATACCCCATTTAGCTGCAGCCGGTAATTATTTACAAATTGAGACCTTTGAAAAATGGTAATTTTTGTTCGAGTTCAAGGAAGGCGAAAATTTCAACCGCAGGAATATATTGGATATTTCGAGGATTGAAATTTGAGCCTGACGCCGAAATCGGGCGAAAAGTGCCGTTTTTCAAAGGTTTCAGATTGCATTGAGGGATTATCTCATGTTAGGAAAGATTTTGGACTTTTTGGACAAGATATTGACCTTTTTTGAGGAGTGGACGCTTTTTATCAGTGTGATTGTTGCATTGCTTGCGCTCTTTGTTAACGTGGTTTTAAGATACGGGTTTAATTATTCCCTGGCCTGGTCAGAGGAACTGGTCAGGGAGGTGATAATTTATACAACCTTTATCGGGTGCAGCGCTGCTGTTAAAAACCGTTCCATGATCAAGATTGACGCGTCGGTTCAGCTCCTGCCCAGACTGAAAATTCCACTAACTTATTTCAGCAATTTTGTAACCATAATCTTTTCAGGCATGATGATTTATTATGGCTCGCTTATGGTAGCGCTTCAGGTGCGTACACATCAGAAGACCATTATCATGGAGATCCCACTGGCATATCTTTATGCAATATTGCCGCTTATGGGGACAATGATGTTGATTCGCACTATCCAGGTTATGCATCAGGACTTTACAGGACAACGGGCAAAGAAATCGCCAGAAAAATAATAAAGATAGTTGCGGAGTTATTC
>Ga0190284_1000871_pt1 | contig 14591 bp, 14 predicted proteins | sample 48691812_MG_FD_161668 | JGI IMG/M metagenome (GOLD analysis project Ga0190284, IMG submission 161668) | Hydrothermal vent microbial mat bacterial communities from Southern Trench, Guaymas Basin, Mexico - 4869-18-1-2_MG | ecosystem: Environmental > Aquatic > Marine > Hydrothermal vents >...
ACGGAGCGACTGCGGCGAAAACCGACGCAACCGACCTCCGTCCCCGACGTCTGGAGCATGCACAAGCCGCCGGATGACGCTGACATCGGCCTGGCACACGAGCAAGACGAGAAGCCCGATGACGAGTCGTGAACAAGGCACCGCACTGGTGACCGGCGCGTCCAAACGCGTGGGCCGGGCGATTGCGCTGGAGTTGGCATCCGCCGGGTACGATCTCGCGCTGCATTACAACCGCTCGGCGGACGAGGCCGCCGCGCCGGCGCGGCAGATCGAGGATCTCGGCCGACGGGCGTGCCGGGTGCGCGGCGACCTCGCCGAGCCGGCATCGTGGGAACGGATCGTCGCAGACAGTGTCAGCGCGTTGGGACGCCTGGACGTTCTGGTCAACAACGCGGCCGTCTTCGATTCCGTACCCGCGGCGGATTTCGATTCGATCGCCTGGGAACGGACGATGCGGGTCAACCTGACCGCCGTGGCAGGTCTCTGTCATCACGCGGAGGGGCACCTTCGGGCGAGCGGGAAGGGATGCGTCGTCAATCTCTGCGACATTGCCGCCGATCGGCCGTTCGGAGAGCATCCGGCGTATTCGTGCTCCAAGGCGGGCGTCGCCGCATTGACTCGGGCGCTGGCTGTCAAGTGGGCCCCCGAGGTTCGCGTCAATGCGGTGTCACCGGGAATCGCCGCGTTCGCTGAAGATGTCGACCAGGAGGTACGCGAGCGCCTGATTGCCAAGGTCCCGTTACACCGTGCGGGAACTCCGGAGGACATCGCCAAGGCCGTGCGCTACCTGGTCGCCGACGCCCCGTACGTCACCGGGCAGATCATCCGCGTGGACGGCGGGCGGAGCGTGAGCTGGTAGCACGCCATGGCCCGAGCGGACTCGGTCCTTCATCGCTCGCTGCCAGTCCCGACAAACACTGACGAGAGCGGGACACCGCTCTCTTGGTGGAGCATCGACGTGCCTTTCTGGTGCGCTTGTGCGTAACCGGTCGGACTGGGTAGAATGGCGGGCAATTGTGTGGCGCGTGTGGAATCGTTTCACGAAGGAGGCACGTCATGACTCGGTCACCGTTCTCACTCCTGATTTCAGTCGCCATCTTCGTATCAGCGGTAGCCACCGCTCCGGCCGCTGAGCCACCCACAGGAAGCGACAGCCGCCCCAATCCTGATCGGCAAGAGGAGTTCTCACCGGGAATAGAGGACGTGTGGGAGACCAGGCGGAACGCAATCCGGCACGAGATTGCGGAATCGGAGGACCACCGCTGGGCCGGAGAGTACCACCGCGGGAACGTCATAGCTGTGAACGCGAGGCTGACGCTTGCTCCGAAGTCGGGATTCACGTACGTCTGGTTCGGGCATCGCGACGTCTACCGCGACTGCGGTCGCGTCATCACCGAGCAGGGACATCTCAAGCTCCTTTGCGAGTTCGCGACCATGAGGCAGGACGGGGGAAGCGTCGCGAAAGAGTGGATTCCCGTCCGGTGGGGTGAGCGCCGCTACCTTGTCCCAGTTGACGACGTGCTGGCGTTCTGCAATGCGGTTAATGAGGGCTCAGAACCTCGGGAGCGTGCGGAGTGGGGGCGCTTCTTTCTCGGGAAGGACGATCACGAGGTGAAGGTAACGGGGTTGCCGGAGGTGCCCGAGAAGTACCGTGCAAACCTGCTCCAGGAACCGATCCACGCGACGATTATCGCGGTCCATCCCGAGGAGGTGACCTACCACAACGGCTTCGGGTTTCATCGGATTCCACTAACTCTCGATGTCGGAAGTCAGGACCGCGTTCGAGTGGGCATGACCTTCCATCGGTACGAACGTGTACCCGGTGGACTCCTGTTCACGGCACGGGTCAAGAGCGTCGATGCGCACACTTGCGAAGCCCTCACGAGTGCTCGTGTCCCCGGCGTATCTGAGATCGAGGACACACAGCCCCCGCCGAGCCCGGGTTGGAAACTGTGGACACGTGGAAGATCTGCCGAATGCGACCAGCGGGATTGACGCACAGCAACTTTACCATATTGCCGAAGCTCGTGACGTGCGCGGGGCCGGCGGTGCTTGCTTCGTTGTACGCCGATGGTTCCGGCAGGTGAATCACCTGCCCTGCTTCTGATCGGGTCGCAGATGGTGGGATGCTATAAAACGCAGGAATACTCGATCGGCGTCGCGGGAAGAACCTTGCGGCTACTGGGTCCCGAACTCCCCCATGCCCTGCACGCCGCTCCGCGAATGCGGCGGCGGTTTGAGGCGGAGGGATATAAACCCTATTGGGCGGAGCCCTGGCCAACTGCGGTCATGTTGGCCGAGCACGTCATCCGCCATGTCGCGCCCGCGCCGGCGCCGGTGCTCGAACTCGGTGCGGGGCTGGGGATTGCGGGCATCTCGCTGGCTTTGGCCGGGCATCGCGTCGTGGTGACGGACTATGACGAGGACGCCCTGGCGTTCGTGCGGGCGAGTGCAGCGCTCAACAATGTGGAACTGGCGGACGTGCGACTGCTGGACTGGCGTGATCCGCCGGCGGAGACCTTTGCGACGATCGTAGCCAGTGACGTGCTGTATGAAAAACAGAATCACGAACCGATTGCGGTACTGATCGCCGCCTGTTTGAATCCGGGAGGCGGCGCGTTCGTGAGCGACCTGAATCGAAGAGCGGCCGACGACTTTCCCGACGCCTTGCGGACGGCGAACCTGACTTGCCGGGAGTATGCGGCACGGGCGAAAGCGATCGCGGCGTTCGACGCGACAGACGAACGGATGCTGAACGGCAGGGTGTTTGGCATCTTCAAGAAACCCTCGCAGCCCGGTAGGGCAGGTCGATGACCTGCCTTTACCCTATTGCCGAGGCTCGTGATGTGCGCGGGGCCGGCGGTGCACGTTCCGTTGCCCGCCGATGGTCCAGGCAGGTGAATCACCTGCCCTACTTCTGATCGAGCAGGTGAATCACCTGCCCTACTTCTGATCGAGTTGCGGCGAAGCGGCATGTCTGGATAGGATGATGTCCGAGACGCCGCTGCATGCGGCCCCTGGAGCCCGGTAGGGCAGGTCGATGACCTGCCTTTACCACCGGAGAGAATCAGCCCGCAAATGGTTGAATCGATGTGAAGAACGAGCTTGCGAGTGGGCACTTGTTGCGTGGTCGAGTGACGGACTTGCTGTTTCTCTTGGCACTGGGTGTGTGTTGGGTCTACCTGGTCACGCCTGTCGCTCTCGAGCACAAGCGTCACAGCGGTGACATTCTGCGCGACGTGGCTTCGGCGCTCAACATCCAGCACGGGCATGTGCTTGCGGACCCGGCGTATCGCGGCGAGACCATCTGGTACCCACCCTTGAGCCCGCTTCTGGCGGCGGGAGCATCGTCGCTGCTTGAAATCACTCCGACGGACGTCTACCTGTGGTCACAACTACTGTTCAACTGGATGATCCCGGTTGGTCTGTACCTCGTGGTGCGGATGCAGTGGGGACGGCGCGCGGCGATGACCGCCACAGTCGCGCTGTTGTTGGCCGTTCCCTGGTGGCAGGCGTCGGTCTGTCGCGGGCAGGCGTCGGTCCATGCCGTCGTCTGGGGCTGGGTGGTGTTGCTTCTCTACGCGAAGCAGTGGGGCACCCTGTGTCCGCGTCGGCCGACGGTCTGCCGGGACGCGGACCGCTGCGAGACGGCGTCTCCAAGAACGGCACTGGCGTGGGCAATCGCTTGCGGGCTCGCGCAGGGAATCGCTTTCTGGCATCATCCTGTGCTCCCCGCGGTTCTCGCGATCGCCTTTCTCCTGCAATCGGCTTGGGCATGCCGTGGCACTGCCCGCGAACCCAACGCGCCAACGCTGATGCGGAAGGTTCTGCGGCGAGAGGCCTTGATCCTGGCGCTCACGTTTGCGGTGGCCGCTCCGATTCTCTACCTCATACTGCACGGCCAGGAACTCAATCCCGAACCGCGCGAGCATATCGCCGACGAACTGCGTACAGCCGATTTTCCACTGATGCACTACAACGTGTGGATCTGGGTCATGGGCTTGGTCGGTGTGTTCTCCTGTGCGAGAGGGCGGAACCTCGGGTCGCGCCTGCTGGTTGCGGGCCTGGTCGTGTGCGCCGTGGGGCAGGTCCCCGGTTACGCGCGGATTTTCGAGCTGCCCGGGGCAACCCACGTTCCGGTGGTCGTTCCCCACGAGTTTCAGCTCTTGTTTCAGTTGGCGTGGGCGGTTTGTGTCGGTGTGGGAGTGGACGAGACGCTCACGTACCTGGGAGTGAGAGTGAGGTTTCTCCGCCTCAGGCCGCTTGCACTCGGGTGGCTGACTCTGCCGGCGCTTGTACTTACCGGGGTTTGGGGCGTGCCCGGCGTCCGCAAGAACCTGGTCCATTTTCTGCACCACTACGGCCCCAAACACGCGGACTTCCGCGCAGCAGCCGACTGGATCCGCCACAACACCGACATGGATGACCTGTTCCTATGCGACCGGGACTTGGCCTTCGGTTGGCTCAGCCCCCAAACCGGGCGGAAGGTATGGGTCGCCGGCCACGGACACAGCAACCCGCGCGTGGATTGGTACGGGCGCGTGCGCCAACTCGACCAGATGGCTGCAATCACTGCGCCGGAGGAATTCTGGCGGATGGCGCGCGACCGCGGTGCCGACTACTGCATCCTCAGAGCCCAATCGAGCTGGTCTCCGAGAGTCCTCACCGACCCCGCGCTGGGACGGATCACCGTACCGACCTACCTCGAACCCGTGTTCGTCTCCAGCCGGATCCATATCCTCAAAGTCATTGCGCAGCCGCGTCCCGACACGATGAATCGAAGCTAAAGTCCGCGCCCCACAGTTTCCGATAACAAGTCGGCGCCGGCGCTGCTGGCGCATCATCATGAACCTGCGTGCGCCGGTTCTGCCCGTTGGGAACGCCGGGACGGTCGAACCCTAGCAACTCGTGGTGAAAATGTGTGGGACAGGCTTTCCAGCCTGTCAAGCCAACGCATCCAAGAGAAAGGAATGATTATGCACGTGTTTCGATCACTTTTTTATCTGGCTATGTCGTTGACTCTCGCTGTGGGGATGATCGGCTGCTCGTCGGGCACTGTGGGCGGCGCTGCAACTGCTGACACCACCGATGACCAAGCCGCCACGGACGACCAGGCTACCACGGACGACCAAGCCACCACGGATGATCAGGCCACTACGGATGACCAGGGGGCTGACGATCTGACGGACTTGGAGAAGCAAGCGGTTGTGGCGGCCAGCAATTCGCCGGGCTCGCTGGCTCAGGCGACCGACGTGGCTGAGGAGTCCACCGGCGACCTCGCCGACGACGGCGAGGGCGACAGCGCACAAGTCCTGCCCGACGGGATCACCTTCGGAACCTGCCCCGAGGTCACCAAGACCGGGTCATTAGCTGCTCCGTTGACCGCGTCGCTGGACCTGGAGGGGGCGGTGACGTTGACCGTCGACTTCGGCGAGGAGCCGTGCACGGCGTTGGTCGTCGAAGAGGAGTCCGGCGAGGATTTCACGCTGACCTGTTCCGGCAACGCCGCCGGCACGTTCAGCGCCACCGAGCAGAGCATCGCCCTGGATTTCAACGACATCTGTTGCAACGATCAAGAGCTGGATGGGACGGCGGAACTCAGCTACAACCTGCTCGCTCCAGGCGTGGAACTCGAAGGGGAATGGGACTTGACGTGGTACCCCGGCGGCGAGGCCATCGAAACTAAGGGAGAGGGCATCGGCTCGTACGAGCCGGTGGTCAGCGGTTGCTGCGACGTCACCACCATTGCGGAGTTCACCGGCACCGTGGCCAACGAGGGATACGAATGGTCCACCTCGATGGAGGACGTTCTCATCTCGCTGGAGCAGTACGTCTCCCTGATCCCCTACGGCGGTTCGATCACGGTGGATGGGCCGGACATCCGCGAGATCACCATCACCTTCAACGAGAACTCCCCGACCACGGGCGAAGTCACCATCAGCATCGAGAACGGCCGGTCCTTCACCGTCACGCTGTATGAACTGGAGCAGTGGGCGGAGATGATCATCACCGAATAGAACGACCGAACGGTCACACTAGTGCACCTTCACAGCTGTTTGTGTGGGTTGTGTTGCTCAAGGGTGCCACTGGCGGCTTGTCCGCCAGTGTCGCACGGGCAGACAAGCTGCCCGTGGCACCCGAACGGGCAAACCCACAAAACAACGTGTGACCATGCACTAGATTCTTGCCAGCGATGCGGCAGCGGTCGCCGCGAAAGGGGCTGACCCCGGCACGGGCGCGATGCCAGCATACGCTGACCACGTCGTAGAGAGGAACGGCCAACACGATCAGAGGAACCAGGACACCAGTCGGTTGACTGAAGGAACGGGAAGCGACCGAGGGCGCCAGGGTCATATAGGGCGCGGGTAGGGGAATCAGGATTTGCCGCCCAAGCGTAAGGCGATGCCTCAAAAAGATCTCCCGTGTTTTGTCTCGAGGTACCCGACCGCCACCTGGAGGACCAGCAGGAATCCTACGAGATTCCCAAACACGACCGCGAGCCCGAGCATCTCATCCTCATTCGGGATTATTCCAAACAGCACCGATGTGCTGGTCTCCGATGTTTCAGGTGTGGAATTGTGTCCGCCAGTGTCGGGCGTAGCGCGAGAAGCAGTATGATCATAGCGAAATGCCAACGTGCCCATGCCCACGCGCAATGAAGCGGTTGACACGAAGAGCAGTAGGACAACGAGCCACGTTGTGTGAATCATGTTGCGAGCTCTGGTGTTCAGGAGCGCGTAGAGAAGAATGCCAAGATTGGCGAATACGACCAGTGCAAAGAAAAGGAGGATCGTCTTGGCTGGGAGGCGTTCGAGCCAATCGTCTGTCGTATCTGGCGCTAAAACTAGCGCCAACATTAGCGCGACTGCCAGACACGCAGCGAAGACGAAGATCGCCATGCCAAGACGAGTAACGAACATCACTTGAGCAGCGCGCGCAACAGCTTGGAGCGGGCAACCTCCGCAAGCACCCCCACGAAGCCGAATCCAAGCACCGCAACCAGCGTCGCGATCGTGTAGCGATCTGCGCGTCCTGTCAGTAGCGCCAAGGCGCGTGCAGCGGCGATCAACGAAACGGCAACAGCTGCCAGACTAAGGTATCGCAAAGGGCGTACTGCACGCTTGGCCTGGCCTTCGGCAACGCGCCGCAGCGGCACCGCTAACCGCGATTGTTCCCCAATGGGAGAAACCATGCGCACGTCCCTCCGCCAACGCTGGTAAACCGCCGTGGGAACAGGTACTTTGTACTGCCTGCTCAAGACGAACCCCTGCAACTCCTCGCTGAGTGGAGCCGCGTCCGTGTCTTCGCCCGCCTTCTGCGTTGCCCTCGCATAGGCCCCTACGGCGGCGTCCCCCGACTCCCGAGAGCGTGGAAGTATGTCATCGAGGGTCTGTTGCGTCGCCAAATCCAACCGTAAGTAGTCCAAAGTGGTCATTTACGCAACTCCGACTCCGCGGCTTTCAAGTCCTTGAGCGCTGCTGTCAGATGGTCGATCATCCGCCGGACTTGAGACTCCTCACACTGAAACTCGAACGTGGTCGGCGTTCCCCTATCTCTGAGGATCTTGACCAGCACGACGGGCACCCAGTTCGTGCAGCGCGGAGAATAGGCTGAAACCGTTTCGAGATCGGTCTGACCATACGGGTTGTCAAACACCGCCCGCAGATCAATGAGGGTTGTCATACCACCGTAACTGGGAAGCAACGAATGGGCGAACAGCTTGTCGAGCCGTCGTTTTCGATCATCGGCGAGATGTTTCAAGAATTCGGCGAAGAATGCGCGCCCCTCATCCCTCCGGTCATCCTTCAGGAGGTCAACAGACTCAAGGTCTTTGAGGAACGCCTCAGGCGTATCCCTTATGGCATTCCACTCGGTCGCCATAAAATGCAGGACGTTCAACGCACTAAGCAGTTCCGTCAAGGTCCCCTCGATTTCTCCAGGGATCCGAGCCCGGATCTTCTCGGTCTCGTCGGTAGTCTCAGCCGCCAAGAGCTCGAGTACAAATGGAATCAACGCACACTTCTGTTCGGGCGCCAAATCCAAAAAAGCTTCAAAATCTTCGCGAAACTTCGGCTTGTACGTTACGAAGTCCGAAAAAATGCTTGTTCTCGACAGAGCCATTCTATTCCTCACGTTCTTCCAGGCAACGCTCCTCTGGTATCATAGCAGACAACCTCCCACAATGCCAACAAATACTGCGCCGCGCCGCCCGACGCAAGACCCAGCGCCAAGTTACGCCCAGATCGCCGCGCAAGCTGTCTCACTCCAGTGCCCCTTCTCGCCCCTCGCGCTGCCCCCTCTTAACACATGATCGGACGCCTTGCTGGCGTCTTCGCCGGGGTTGCCGTCGCCGCATCCCTGTTTTCTGCGCGGGTGTCCCCGGTCATTTGCGTTTCGAGGCGGTTGTGAGTGGCCGGCTGTGTCCGATCTACGGCGTATCCCCGGGCGGACCCGGTCGTCCCGCGTGTTCGAGGACGGCGATGATCAGGACGATGCAGAGGCATTGGGCAAACGCCAAGGCAGCCGTCAGGCGGTCGGCTTTGGGAAGCAGCACGGCGGACAGTCCCGTGGCGGCGGTGGCTAAGTAAATGGTCAACACTGCGGCGCGTGGGCTCATTCCCCTCTGCACCAGGCGGTGGGAAAAGTGGCGGCGGTCGCCGCGAAAAGGGCTATGCCCGGCACGGACACGATGCCAGCACACGCTGGCTACGTCGTACAAAGGAACAGCCAACACGATCAGGGGAATCAGGACACCGGTCGGTTGAAGGTTCTGCTTGGGGTCGTAGAAGGTCGTCAAGACGGTGAGAACAGCCATGAAGTATCCCACCACCATACTGCCGGCGTCGCCCATGAAGATACCGGCCGGCGAAAAATTGAAGACCAAAAAGCCAACCAGGGTGCCGACGAAGATGAACGTCATCGCCGGGACGAAGATCTGCCCCGTACGCAGGGCGGACGCGGCGAAGATGGTCCCGGCGATAGCCGCAACACCGGCGCTCAAACCGTCCATGTTGTCCAGGAAGTTGAAGGCGTTGGTAATCAGCACGATCCAGAGCACTGTAAGCACGATCGAGGCGGGGGTGCCCAGTACCTCACAGGCCCGGATGCCAAACAACCAGACAATCACGATCGCGACCGCGAATTGGGCCACCAGTTTGGGGACAAAACCCAGGGCCTTCACGTCGTCCACCAAACCGAGGACGTGGAGCACCAGCGCCCCGGCGACGATAGCCAACACCTCCGGCAGTTTGGCGGCGATTCCTTCCTGATGGGTGATGAAGATCGGCGGCAACCGGTCAACACCGCCCGCGCGGAGAACCAGATGAGCCGCGAGTGTGACCGCGACGAGGGGCAGGCAAATGCAGGCGGTGATGGCGATGCCACCGCCGAGGGCAACAGGCTGGGCGTGTCCTTTGTGCCCGCCCGGGTGATCGACGAACTGGCGACGCCGGGCCCATCCGCGCACGCAGTACGTAGCGGCAACCGATGCGAGAAACGAACCCACCAATGCGACCAGCGCGATCCACAACATGGTGATGAGAGTCTAACGGAGGAGGAAACGGAGGAACAGAGAGCAAAACCAACTCGCGACCGCAAGGAAGCAGAACCGAGCCGCGACCGTAAGGGAGCGGAAGACAGCGGACAGATACCGACCCCCGGTGGTCCTGTCGCCGTAGGCGTGATAAGCTGCGCCCCGCCATGATTGCGGAAGTCATCAGCGTGGGGACCGAGTTGACCACCGGAATGGTGACGGACACGAACTCGGGCTGGCTATCGCGGCGACTGGGCGAACTCGGCGTGACAGTGATCCGGCACACGACGGTGGCCGATGACCGCGCGTGTTTGAGCGCGGCAATCGAGGGCGCCGCCAACCGGCTCGATCTGGTGATTGTGAACGGCGGGCTGGGACCGACGCGCGACGACCTGACGCGGTTCGCGCTGGCGGATGTGTTGGGTCAGCCGCTCGAGCCGGATCGCCAGGCCCGGCAGCAGATCGAGACCTTCTTCCAAAAAATGGGGCGTCGTTTCTCCCAGACCAATCTCGTGCAGGCCATGATTCCACGCACGGCGATGGGGATCGAGAATACCGCAGGGACGGCACCGGGGCTCGAAACCAAGATCGGCGGGTGTCGGGTGTTCTGCCTTCCGGGTGTCCCGAGCGAGATGAGGCTCATGTTTGAAGACGTGGCCTCCCGGCTACGCGCCGATGGCGACGCCGGTATCGCACCGGTCGTGATCCGATCGCTGCACACCTTCGGGTCCTATGAGGCGGACCTTGGCCACCGGATCGGGCGTTTCATGGAGCCGGGGCGCAACCCGGCAGTGGGCACGACGGCCTCCGACGCGGTGATCAGCGTCCGCATCGTGGCCCACGGGACCGAGCCGGCTTCTGCCGAGACGCTGGCCGATCGAGATGAGCGGGACATTCGTAATATCCTGGGCGAGTTGATCTTCGGGACCGGTGATGACACGTTGGAGTCCGCGGTGGCCCGGATGCTCACGGAGCGGCGGCTGACCCTATCGACCGCGGAGTCGTGCACCGGCGGTCTGTTGGCCAAGCGTCTGACGGACATTTCCGGAAGCAGCGCTTACCTGCTCTGCGGGCGTGTAACCTACTCCAACGAGTCCAAAACCGAGCTTTTGGGCGTGCCGGCGGAGTTACTGGAGGCCCACGGGGCGGTGAGTGAGCAGGTCGCTGAGGCGATGGTGGCGGGCTGCCGCGTGCGGAGCGGGGCGGACTTGGCCGTGTCAACCACGGGAATCGCCGGTCCGACCGGGGGATCAGCCGAAAAGCCAGTGGGGCTGGTTTACGTCGGCCTGGCGGACGCGAGCGGCGTCGAGGTGCGACGGTGCCGCTTCGGCCCCTACCTTTCGCGTGCCGCAATCCGCGACCGCACCTGCAAAACCGCCCTGAACCTGGTCCGGTTGAGGTTACTGAAAAGCTCGACGGAATAGCCTCGACCGGCCGGCTCGCCATCTCAAACGACTGGGAGGCTTGGGCATCCTGGTGCTATTATGATCTCTGTGAGCCCTGGTGGCCCATTCTCGAGCAAACGGCGACTGGCGGTCTGATTTCTGCAATCGCCGTGTCCGCCGTGTGTACAAAAACCGGTGAGCGCAGCGAGTGGGGCGTACGCCGGCAGTTGACCGTACGGATTGACCTAAGTGCTTGATTGGGTTAAGGTAACCGCGCAGTAGGATGCGATTGGACGCGACGTAGGCGGCCTTTTGGGGCCATGGAGGGTCAAACGGTGCACGGGTGTGCGCATTCCCCTGCCGGTTCTCCAACCTACCCAAACAGGCAGGTCGATGATTCCGCAGCTGCGCCCAGGTTGTGGGGAAAGGCTGGAGTCTGAGCGCAATGCCCACGTTCACTTACAGAGCGATTGGCCCCGACGGCAAGGCCGTGCAGGGCACTCTCACCGCCGAGAACGAAGCGACCGTCCTGCGCTTGCTGGACGAGGACGCGCTCTTCCCGGTGTCGGTGTCCGAGGGTGGGGTCGCGTCGCGAGGGGTGGTCGGAGGCTGGAAAAAGAAGGTCAAACTCCGCCAGGTGATCGCGTTCTACAGTCAGATGGCCGATCTTCTCCGCGCCGGCGTGCCCATGCTCCGTGCTCTGGACACGCTGGGCAAGCTGGCCACCAGCGCCGTACTGGTCGAGGTGCTCAAGGAGGTTCGCGACGACGTCTCCGGCGGGACCACGCTGGCCGAGTCGATGGCCAAACACCCCCATGCCTTTAACCCGCTGCACACGTCGATGATCAAAGCCGGCGAGAGCGGTGGGTTTCTCGAGGAGGTGTTGCAGCGTCTGGCCCTACTCTCGGAGCGGCAAGACGAGTTGCGCAGCAAGCTGCTCGGCTCGATGATTTACCCGTGCGTTCTGGTGGTGGCGGGCGGCGGGATCGTGAGCATGCTGATGCTGTTCGTGGTCCCCCAGTTTCGCGGCTTCTTGCGTGAAGAGCACTTCAACATTCTCACCAAGATTGTCTTTGGGGTCTCGGACTCTCTGCAAGAGCACTACCTGCTGGTGCTGGCCCCATTGGTGGCCGTGATGCTGGCCCTCTGGGGCATCAAGAAAACCGCCCAGGGAAAGCACGCGCTGGCCAAAATCCAGTTGATGGCGCCGGGCTACGGGCCGATTTACACAATGGTCTCCATCTGCCGCTTCTGCCGAATACTGGGCACGTTGTTGCACAACGGCGTGCCGATTCTGCAAGCGCTGAAGATCGGCAAGGACTCGGCCGGAAACGCGATCCTCGCCGGTACGATCGAAAACGCCGCCGACAACGTCAAGAAAGGGGAGACGCTATCCAAGCCGCTCGGGGCGAGCGGCCTGTTCCCTCTGGATATCGTCGCCATGATGACGGTGGCCGAGGAGAGTAACACGCTGGACACCATGCTGGTCGAGATTGCCGATGCCAACGAGGCGCGCACGGCTCGAAAAATCGATCTGGCGGTTCGCCTGGTGGAGCCGATCCTGCTGGTGTTCATGGCCGGGGTCGTGCTGTGCATCGCCCTGGCCTTGCTGCTGCCGATCCTGACCATGAGTTCAACGGGGTTGGGCAAGTGATCAGATGCGAAGAACCGTACAACGAGCAAACGGAAGTCTCTAAGCCGAGGAGTCAAACTCATGTCACGTAGGAAACGAAGATCACAGGCGGGTTTCACGCTGCTGGAAGTTCTGTTGGTTATTGGAATTCTGGCGCTCCTTGCGGCGTTCGTCGTGCCCTCCGTTTTGGGGACCGGGGAGAAGGCCAAACGGCAATTGGCCCAGGCTGCCATCGGACGCAGCGGCCCGATCAGCAGCGCCCTGCGTCAGTACAAGTGGGACATCGGTACGTATCCCGAGACCAGTGAGGGGCTCTTGGCGCTGTACGAGCGACCCGACAGCGTCGACGAGGAGAGCGACAAGTGGACCCAAGCCTACATCGAGGGGAGTATTGAGGAACTGGTGGACCCGTGGGGCCACCCGTACCATTACCGCTTTCCGGGTGACGTCAATGAGAAGGAATACGACCTGTGGAGCGAGGGCCCCGACGGGAAAGAAGACACCGACGACGACATCGTCAGTTGGAAGAAAAAATAGTCCCCGCTACCGATTGTGGCGCCCGACGCGAGATACCAGGGCATTGAGGATGTTCCAGCCCAGTGCGCCAAACGGATGACAACCTATACGAACCCCGATCCTCAGGCGGCGGAGGGTTCACGCTGCTGGAGGTTCTTCTGGTCGTCGGCCTGTTGGCGATCCTCACGGCTGCGGTGATGCCGAACCTGCTGGGTCGGTTCACCAAGGAGCGGCTGCCCAGGTCAGCCAAGCAAATGCGTTCGCTGCTGCAGTTGACGCGGGCCAACGCCATGCTGGACGGCAAGCGCTATCGTCTGCGCTTCCCACGCGAGGAGGAACTGGACGAGGAAGGTACGGACCTGCAACCGATCGTCGAGTGCGAAGAGGAGCCCTTCAGGAACCCGGGCGTGTACGTTCCGGTGGAGGCAACCTGGGTCCGGGGCGAGACGCTGTTGGAGCGTGTGTTGTGTGTGAGGGTCCGCTTGGGCAAACCGACCGTCGAGCAGTTGCTCGAGAACATCGAGGACGTCACCGCGGAGTTGGACGAAGAGGAGAAGCAAAAGAACGTCTTCTACCAGGAGTTCATGGAGGACTTCGAGAAGGACTATCCGCCACTGGTGTTTGAGCCGGACGGGACCAGCGAGTGGGTCACCTTCATCATCGCCGAGATTCCACGCGGCGTGGATGCCGAGAAACCACACGATCTCGAGCCGGACGCGCTGGCGGACTACAAGCGGATCGAGGTGATCTGCGACGGTTTGACCGGCTTGGCGTGGTTGCAGAGGCCGTTCTACGAAGACGAGCTGAAAATGTTCCTCGAGCACGGTTGGCCGGCGGTTCTGCGGAAGGACTTCCTCCGACCTCAGCCGCTGACCGAGCAGGAAGTCGTCGAGATTCAGGAAAGTCTGGTGCGGCGATGAAGCGAGCGTTCCTGCTGATGGAAGTGGTCGTAGCCGTGGGCATCCTCGTGATGGGGTTGGCCTTTATCGGCATGCAGATTCAAAACTCGTCGCGTTCGGCACGGCGGGCCGAGCGCTCGATGCGGACCCTGTTGCTGGCGGAGTCAACCTTCTCGGAATTCGACGCCGGCCTGATCATTCCCGACGGAGAGGAAACCGAGCGGGAATACGGCCCGCTGTTTCCGGATTACGGTTGGCGCCTGTTGATCGATCCGCATCCCACCACCGCGGATTTGAATCAGGTGACGCTGGAGATTCTCCACCAAGTGCGCCTGGACTTCAAGGACGAATTCGACTTCGACGAAGCCGAGGTGGTCCAGCGGTTATACACCCTGCGAGTGACCCCGCCGGCCATCGACCTGACACGCGATTTCGGCATGGACCAGGAACAAGCGGATGAGTTGGCCGAGCAGTTGGCCACCGTCACCGAGGACGGCATTGATCCGTACAATCTGGATCCGGCGTTGTTTGGCACTCTGGATCAGCAGGAACTACTCGATCTACTGACACAGGCGCCGCAATTGCTCGAGGCGCTGGGTCTTGGTCTGAACAACCTGGAGGGGTTG
>Ga0190284_1000872_pt1 | contig 14564 bp, 15 predicted proteins | sample 48691812_MG_FD_161668 | JGI IMG/M metagenome (GOLD analysis project Ga0190284, IMG submission 161668) | Hydrothermal vent microbial mat bacterial communities from Southern Trench, Guaymas Basin, Mexico - 4869-18-1-2_MG | ecosystem: Environmental > Aquatic > Marine > Hydrothermal vents >...
TGTTGGCAGATTGGAAAGTCTGCCCCACGATTTGTGTATCAAGTGAACGGTAGCCCAGGACCATCGACGCCAGGGCCAGCAGCGTCGCCAGGGCGTACATGCGGATCTCCTGGGAATAGGCCACGTAGAACGGCGCAACGGCCCCCAGTAGCGCGGCGACGAGGCCCACGCGCCGGTCAAAGAACGCGGCGCCGGCGCGATACAGTCCAACCACCAGGAACACGCCGAACACGCCGGACAGGAACCGCACGGCGAAATCGGTGCGGCCGGCCAGAGGTAGCCAGAAGTGGAGCAGGACGAAATAGAGCGGCGGGTGAATGTCTTGCGTCTGGGCGGACACCACCTGGTCCAGAGGTTGCTCGGCCACCAGCACGCAGTACGTCTCGTCGTGCCAGGCGCTCTGCGCCTCCAGACGGTAGACGCGTAGGGCGAACGCCAGCAGCAAGATGATGATGAGGGTAGCGAGTAGCAGAAATCGAGCGGAGGGAGATCGAGTTCGGCTCATGGGGCCAGCACCTGGAATGGCAGCCGCTGCCCCACCTGGTCGTTCAGGCTGATCTCCACGTGGTAGGACCCCACGGGCATGGGGCTGCGGGGCTCGAAGCGGAACGTCACATAGCCCACGGCCTCCTGCGTCTGGCTCCACTCCGTCTGGCCGATGGTGTAAGCCGTCGTGCCGCTCTCGATGAGCTGGCCTTCATGGTACCAGCGGGCCGTGAGGACGGTGCCGGCCGGCAGCGCGGAGAACCGCACCGAGCAATACACCACGCTGGTGGGCGTGAACGTATCCGTCTCCCCGATGGGGTCCTGGTTGGGGCCCACGGCGCGGCTCAACACGATCTGGTAGATGCCGGCGGTCGGCGACTCCTGCTGGCAGCCAACTCCCAGCAGCGTTATCAGCAACACCGCGCCCGCGATGGCCCATCTGTGGCTACGCATGTTATTCCCCTCTCGACAGGAACCCTATGATACTATGTTTACGCCGAACGCGCAAGCCGCTGGCGCTGGCCGCGCGGTCATTGGCCTCTAGACAAATCATGGAAAATGATGTATGATAAGGCGCATTTCAATTGCCAATTGTCTCAAGGAGGTGACCAGATGCCTAACACCAGATCCGCCATGAAGCAGATGCGGGCATCGGAGCGAAAGCGTCGGCGCAACAAGCCCATTCGTTCGCGGGCCAAGACAGAGGTCAAAAAGGCCCACTTGTTCATCGTGGCCGGGGATCTGGACGCGGCCCAGGTTCAGGCGCGGGAGGCGATCCAGGCGTTGGACCGCGCGGCGTCCAAGGGCGTGATCCACCGCAACAACGCCGCTCGTCGCAAGTCGCGGTTGATGAAACGGCTCAACCAGGCGCTGGCCAAAGCCAGCGGGGAATAGAGCCCTGCATCGCACACCCGGTCTGATTCCCGCCGCGAGGACTCTGGGTTGGCCCCCTCGGTTTGAATGCACAAACCATGTGGGGCCTCGTGTACGAGCAAGGAAGGCACCGTCCCTCAGGGCGGTGCTTTTTCACACGCCGTGCTATGCCCTTTGCCGTGAGGACGTGAAGGAAAGGGGCATCACTCGCGTATACTCTGGCGAACGCGCGCCCGCCAGTAGGAGTTGGCATGGACAGCAATGACCTGGCTCTCCGTTGCCAGGCTGGGGAGGTCGAAAGTTTCGACCTCCTGTTCTCCCAACACAAGGACCAGGTCTATCGCGTTGCCATCGCTTTGTTAAAACAACCTCAGGACGCCGAGGACGCCGTGCAGGAAGTCTTTATGCGGGTGCATCGCGCCATTGACAGCTTTGATCCGCAGCGCGGCCAGTTTACCACGTGGCTGTATCAGATCACGGTGAACTATTGTCGCAGTCGGTTGCGGCGCAAGCGATTCTTTACGATGCCCTGGCAACAGGACCAACTGGAGGAACGAGTGCCTGCCGACCCCTCCATCGAGAAGCAGGTGCTACGGGACGAATTCCGGCAGACCCTTTGGGACGAGGTGAATACCCTGGGCGACAAACATCGGCTGGTGGTGATCCTCCACTACTACATGGACTTGCCCTGTGAGCACATCTCTGAGATCCTGGGGTGTCGAGTTGGGACCGTGTATTCTCGACTGCACACCGCCCGCCATCGCTTGCAGGAACGCCTGGAGCGACGCGGCGTGACCTTGCGAGGGACGCCATGAACTGCCAACAGGTACACAAGCTGAAAGAGGCTCACGTGGACGGTCGCCTGCCGGAAGCGCAGAGCCAACGCATCGAGGCCCATCTGGCTACCTGTCCTCGCTGCGCTGCTCGCGTGGCCCTGGCCCGGCGCGTCCAGCAGGAGTTGGCCCCTACCCTGCAGCAAGCCATCGGGGACCCCCGGTTGAGCCCGGCCGCTGAGGCTCGTATCCGGGCCCAACTGTGGGCAGCCGTCGAGCCATCGCGACCGCAGTTCACCTGGCGGCGTTGGATCACGTGGGGCGTCGCGCCGGCGCTGGCGCTGGGGGCCGTGATCCTGCTGGCCCTGGCGATCTTGCCCTTGCTCACCCCCCAGTTGCCGGCCACGCAGCAGGCCTTTATCACCCCGCCGGCCCGGGAAACGCCGGCCCCATCACCGTCGGCCGTGGCACTGCGGCCTACCTGGACGCCACTGCCCCCGACGAGTACCCCGGCGCCAACGGCTTCCCCGGCCGGGCCGGTGGCCACACGCAGTGTCCTGCGGACGCAGCCAGCCACCGTTGCCCCGACGTCTCAGCCCACCCAGCCAGCCACCGTTGCCCCAACGTCTCAGCCCACCCAGCCGCTGGCGTCTCCCCAGCCGACGCCGACGGGCGTCCCGGTCACGCCATCGGCAGTCATCGCCGGCGCTCGTACCCCCACGGCCGGCGGCACGTGGAAGCGATACCTGGAGGGCGAATCCGTGACCTGCGTGATCCGGCGCGGCACAGAGGCATGGGCTGGCATGGCTAACGGTCAGGTAGTGCGGCTGAACACGGTGGATGGCGAGCGGGCGCGGTACACGCTAAACAAAGACGCGCCAGCCCCGGTCACCAGCCTGGCCGTGGACGCGGGAGACCAAGTCTGGGCGGCCACGTCGGGACAAGGCGCGTTTGTGCTCACTGCGATGGACGCCACCAGTGGTCCCACCTGGCAAGCCTACACCGCGGCCAACGCTGGCCTCTCGACGGACGCCGTTCACGCGCTGGCAGTGGATGCTGCCGGGACGGTGTGGTGCGGTACGGCCGGGTTCGTGAACCGCTTCACCCCCAAGGATACACGTGACGGCCGCGCCTGGCAGTCGTTCGCCGTGCCGGGTGCCGGGCCGGATACCCAGGTAACTGCCCTGGCTGCCGCTGCCCCGGACACGCTCTGGGTGGGCGTTCGCGGACGCTACCTGACCGAGACGGCCACCTATAGCGGCGGGGGGCTCTATCGCTTGCAGGTGGAAGACTCGCCCGCGTGGGAGAAGGTCCTCTCCGACGACGTGGGCATCGTCCAAGCGATCTTTGTGCGGTCGGACGGTCACCTGTGGGTAGCCACCAGTCCCACCGGCGACGTGACCAACCCCCGCGCGCGCGGTGGCGGCGTGGTAGTCTGGAATGGGAAGGACTGGACGTTGTACGAGGCCCTGGGGGCCGGGATGCCTTCGCGGCACGTCGTCGGCGTGGTCGTGGACGCCCAGGGACGCGCCTGGATTGCCACTGACCGGGGTCTCGTCGTCTACGAGGGAACCCAATACACGGTCTACCAGGCAGCCAACTCTGGCCTGGTGTCCGATAACGTGCAGGCCATCGTTCTGGACAAGGACGGCAGCACGTGGCTGGCCACCGACGCCGGCCTGTGTCGCCTGTCGGAGCAATAGCCACGTGGACGAGGAGTGGGTCCTGATCGCGGTCTATGTGCCGCCGGGCCACACCGACGCCGTCTGCCAGGCCATGTTCGAGGCTGGCGCCGGCACCGTGGATGACGGCCGATACGAGCGCGTGGCCTTTGTGTCAACCGCCCGGATGCGGGTTCGCGAATTGAGCACCGCCACAGCCCACGTCTCCGACGAGGAGCGCGTGGAGATGATCTGCCATCGGGAGCGGGTGCGTGCGGTCATTGACGCCATCCTGGCCGTGCATCCCTACGAGGTGCCGGCGATCAGTGTCATCCCCATGTTGAATGCCGCGTACGGGTACTGGTCTGATTGAACGATGTGGGTGGAGGGAACGTCATGGAAGAGAGCTTTTACAAGCTGTCCATCATGCTCTCGGTATTGATCATCATCGTGCTGGTGGGCTTGTGGGTTCTGCTGGACCCCACCATGTTCCCGCCGCCGTAAACGGCCAGCCGCCCAGGATCAGGAACCATAAGCGGCGAATAGGCCGTGCGCGTAGGTGGCCTCTATCCCCTCCTCAGTGCCCGGCGCCTCTGATCGAGGTGCCGGGCACCTGTCCGGCGAAAGCCGGCATTTGTCTTTTCTCATCCCCCGTGCTATAATTGCGTCGCCCAGTAACTGTAGCCTTGCTGGGAGAAGGAAGCACTGGCGGGAGAACATGGCCCAGGAACGAACGTATCGCGTCCTCAAGATCGCGCCCACCTCTTTCTTTGCCGACTATGGGTGTCACGTGCGCATCCTGGAGGAGGCGCGCATCCTGCACAAGTTGGGACACCAGGTCACGATCTGTACCTACAGCAACGGCGCTGACCTGGATGGGCTCGCCATCCGTCGGACCATGCCCCTGCCATTCCAGAAGGACGTCAATATCGGTTCGTCTAAGCAAAAGGTCGCCATGGACGTGCTGATGGCCTTCACCAGCCTGCACGCTGTGTGGGCGACCCGGCCGGACGTGATCCACGCGCATCTGCACGAGGGGGCACTCTTGGGTTGGGCTGCTGGCCTGACCCGCCGCGTGCCCCTGGTGTTTGATTTCCAGGGCAGCCTGGTCAGCGAAATGGCGGATCACCACTTCTTGCGGCGCGATGGACCCTTCTTTGGACCTGTCCGACGCCTGGAAATGATCATTGATCGTTTGCCTCGGGCCATCATCACCAGCTCTCGACACGCTGCTGCCCTGCTGCGGAACGAATTCGCGTGCCCGGCAGGGCGTCTCCACGTGATCCAGGATTGCGTGAACGCCGACGTGTTCCTCCCTCGCTGGCACCCGGATCAGAACACCCCCGTGGCCGCGTTAAAGGAGGAATTGGACATTCCGCCGGATCGCACCGTGGTGGCCTATCTGGGCCTGCTGGCCGAATACCAGGGCACGTCCCTGCTCCTTCGCGCCGCGCGTCACCTGCTGGATTACCGTGACGACCTGCACTTTCTCATCATGGGTTATCCCGCCGAGGATCACTACCGGGCGGTAGCCGCGCAAATGGGGTTGGCGGCGCACACCACGTTCACGGGCCGCGTGCCCTACTCGCAGGCGCCGCGCTACCTGGCCCTGGGCGATGTGGCCGTATCGCCCAAGCTCTCAAACACCGAGGGCAGCGGCAAGCTACTGAACTACATGGCCATGGGCCTCCCCACCGTGGCGTTCGACACGCCGGTCAGTCGCGAGTTCCTGGGGGAGCACGGCGTGTACGCGCAAGCCGGCAACGCAGAGTCCCTGGCCGACGCCATCGCTCGCGTGGTGGATGACCCGGAAAAAGCCCAAGCCCAGGCCCGCGCCCTCAGAGCCCGGGCGGAACGTGACTATACCTGGGACGACGCCGGCCGCCGCATCGTCCAGGTGTACGACCGGGTCTGCGGGCAGTGAACCAAAGCGGCCAGGAAACGGTATACTGAACAGTGCGTATCGCCTTCGTGGGCACATTTGGGATGCGGCCCAAGGCCACCATGAGCGGCCGGGTCTTGCCGCTGGCGCAGGCCCTGGCACGTCGGGGCCATCAGGCCATGCTGGCGGTGCCGCCGTGGGACTGGCCGGCCGACGCCGGTCGCACGGAGGATCGCGACGGCGTGCCGGTGGTCTACATCGACCTGCCCCCGGCCATCCCGTTCCTGCGCGACGCGCTCATCACCTGGCGGCTGCTGCGGCGCGTTCGGGCCTGGCAGCCGGACGTGGTCCACTGCTGCAAGCCCAAGGGCTACGGGGGGCTGGTGCTCCTGGCCTACTGGCTGGGGCGCAAGCTGGGCCTCACCCGCGTCCGGCTGGTGGTAGACACCGACGACTGGGAAGGACCCGGGAGCTGGAACGACCGCGGCCAGTACAGCCTGGCCCAGCGTCTCGTGTTCCGCTGGCAGGAGCCCTGGCTGCTGCGCCACGCCGACGCGGTGACGGCCGCGAGCCGGGCCCTGGTGGACATGATCGCGGACCTGGGCGTGCCGGCCGAGCGCATTCACTACGTACCCAACGGCGTCGGCTGGCCGGCGGATAGGCCGGAGCTGGATGGCGCTGCCGTCCGTGAACGCTATGGTCTGGGCGATGGGCCGGTGGTGCTCCTCTACACGCGCTTTTTCGAGTTCGAGTCGGCGCGGGCGGTGGCCGTGTTCGCCCGGGTGGTGCAGGTGGTGCCGGACGCTGACGCGCGGCTGCTGGTGGTGGGCCGGGGATTGATTGGCGAGGAGCGCACCTTCGCGGAGCAGTTACGGGCGCGCGGCTTGGCCGACCGAGCCGTGATGGCCGGATGGGATGAGACGGTCGCGGCCGAGGTACTGCATTATCTGGCAGCCGGCGACGTGGCCCTCTATCCCCTGGACGACACGTTGCTGAACCGGACCAAGTGTCCTCTCAAGCTGGTGGAGCTCATGGCCGTCGGCCTTCCAGTGGTGGCCGAACGGGTGGGCCAGACCGCTGAATACCTCGTGGGTGGTGAGAGCGGGGTGCTGGTGCCCAGCGGCGACGTGGACGCTTTCGCCGGGGCTGTGGTGGCCTTGCTGCGCGACGAGGACCGCCGGCGGCGGATGGGAGAAGCGGCCCGACGGCGGATCCGGGAGCATTTCACCTGGGCCACGCTGGCCCAGGTGGTGGAACAGGCATATCATTCGTAGGAGGCATCACGCTTCGCCTGATTAAGCATCTCCCGACGCCGAATCAGGTGACGAATCAAGTCACGGTCTCTGGAGAGACCTCCTACAGACGCCGAACCAAACAAAGGAGACGAACGTGACACACGTGCAACAGGTGGCGGAGCGCATTGGCGCAAACGTGAATCAGGTCATCGTGGGCAAGTCCTGGGAGATACAACTAGCTCTCATCGCTCTCATCTGCCGGGGGCACATCCTCATCGAGGACATCCCCGGCGTGGGCAAGACCATGCTGGCCAAGAGCATCGCCCGGAGCGTGGGGTGTACTTTCCGACGCATCCAGTTCACGCCGGACATGCTGCCGTCGGACGTGACCGGCGTCAGCGTGTTTAACCAAAAGACCAGCGAGTTCGAGTTCCGGCCCGGCCCGGTGATGGCCCAGATCGTCCTCACCGACGAGATCAACCGCGCCACGCCCAAGACCCAGTCGGCGTTACTGGAGGCGATGGAGGAGCGGCAAGTGACCGTGGACGGGGTCACGTATCCCATGCCACAGCCGTTCCAGGTGCTCGCCACCCAGAACCCCATCGAGTACGAGGGCACCTTCCCGTTGCCAGAGGCGCAGTTGGACCGTTTTCTTATGCGTATCAAGCTGGGCTATCCGGCAAAAGACGACGAGATCACCATCATGGATGCCCAGCGCAAGGTTCACCCCATCGAGACGCTGGAACAGGTCGTCACGGCCGAGGAGTTGCTGGCGGTCCAGGAAGAAGTCAAGGACGTGTACATCGATGACCAGATCAAGGAGTACATCGTTAACCTGGTGGACGCCACGCGCCATCACGGGGACGTGTACCTGGGGGCCAGCCCACGCGGCAGCCTGGCGCTCTACAAGACCGGCCAGGCCCTGTCTGCCATCCAGGGCCGGGATTACGTGATCCCGGACGACATCAAGACCCTGGCCGAGGTCACGCTGGCGCACCGCCTCATCGTCAGCCCGTCGGCGCGGCTCAAGAGCGTGGGTAGCCGGGCCATCATCCAGGAGATCCTGGAGATGGTGCCGGTGCCGGGAGCGCGGGGCCGGCGATAACGACGCGCGCTTTTGGGGAACACAAACGTGGGGCCGGCTTTTCAGCCGGCCTCGTTAGTTCAAGATTGCGAACCCTTTGCCGGGTTCCGTCACGCATCACGAATACGTCACCCAGGCGTCTGGCGACTCGTAGGCGGTGACTTTAGAGATGCGCGCGTCGGGCAGGGCCGCCGCCACGCGCTCGTGGATGACCCAGGCGATGTTCTCCGACGTGGCGTTGATCTCGTCGAACGGGGGGAGGTCATTGAGGCACACGTGGTCAAAGTCGGTGAGGATGCCGTCCACCACGCGCTTTAGCTCGGTAAAGTCAAAGGCCAGGTCCGTCTCGTTCAGTTTGTCCACGGTCACGCAAACCACGATCTGCCAGCGGTGGCCGTGGAGGGCCTCGCACCGGCCGCCATAGTCGCGCAAGTAGTGCGCCGCGTCAAAGTGGCGCTGGACGCAAACCTCGTACATGGGGGTCCTCCCGTTCAAGTGGCAGACTGGAAAGCCTACCCTAAAGGGTACCAACGTGCCCTACGCTGGCCCGCCGTAGATCAGTATGCGGCCGCAGTGGGGGCAAAAGTTCACCACGGCGTCAACGCGGACCTTTTGCACGTCGGCGGAGGGCAGGCTCAGCTGGCAGCCGGTGCACAGCGTGCCCTGCAACGGCACCACGGCCAGCCCACCTTTCTTGACTCGCAGGCGCTCGTACCGGGCTAACCCGGCCGCGCCCAGACGACTGGCCTGGGCCTGGCGCTCGGCCCGCAACGCTGCCAGTTCCTCGAACAGGGCCTCCCGCTCCGTCCGCAGGTCGTCCTGCTCATCGGCCCAGGCTTGCTCTGCGCCTTCCCAGACCTCGCGCTGCGTCCCGGCCTGCTCCTCGAGTTCCTCCACGGTCATCATCGCGTCCAGGGTGCGATCTTGCAGTTGGTCGCGCCGACGTCGCAGGTGCTCCGATTCCTGGCGCATGTCGCCCAGTTCTTTGGGGTTGGTCACCGAGCCGCTGTACATGGTCTTTTCCAGCCGGGTTAGCTTTTGTTTCGTGTTCCCCAGTTCCCACTCCAGATCGCGTTGCCGGGCCCGGGCCTCGTCTAGCGCCGCTTGCGTCCTTTCGAACTTGGACTTGATGGCGTTCACGGCATCGCGCTGGCCGAGCGATTCTTCCACCGCAGCCAGCCGGGCTGTCTGCGTGTCGGTGGAGGTGTCCAACTGCTGCAGGCGATTGTATTCTTTGGCCTTGCTCATGGTTGCTCGAGTATACCGTGTCCTGGCGATAGGACTGCCAGTATACGTCCCCCCTTCTCCCACGATTCAGTGGGTTTACTTGATCTTAGCAGAGCAACCCCGTGGCGTCAAGGCCATGCGTGAGGGCCAAGTTGCCGACCTACTCCCAGCCCCCTCCCTGTGACCTGACCTCGCCTTTCTTTTTCCCCTCGCTTTTGGTATAATACGCTCGACTGCTTGTAGATTCGTTCCTGGAGGACCCGTGACGGAATCCACCCTTGCTGATCGTGCTGCCAGTCATTCAAAAGACCGCATGGTCACGCCCCAGCGCCGGGAAGAGGACGCGGCCATGGATACCTCGCTCCGGCCGCGCAGCCTGGACGAGTACATCGGCCAGGACAAGGTCAAGGAGAATCTGAGGATCCTCATTGAGGCGGCCAAGGCGCGCGGAGAGGCCGTGGACCACGTGTTGCTCTATGGTCCCCCCGGCCTCGGCAAGACCACGCTGGCCACGATCATCGCCCACGAGATGGGGGTGAGCATCCGCACCACGTCCGGCCCGGCCATCGAGCGGCCCGGGGACCTGGCGGCCATCCTCACCAACCTCCAGCAGGGCGACATCCTGTTCATCGACGAGATCCACCGCCTGGGCCGCGTGGTGGAAGAGATCCTCTACCCGGCCATGGAAGACTTTTGCCTGGACATCATCATCGGCAAGGGGCCGGCCGCCCGCAGCATCCGCCTCCAACTCCCGCCGTTCACCATCGTGGGGGCCACCACGCGCATTGCCCTCATGACCTCCCCGTTGCGGGACCGGTTCGGGGTGATCTACCGGCTGGACTTTTACGACGAGGCGGCAATGCTGGCCATCGCGCGGCGGTCGGCGCGTATCCTGGGCGTGCCCACCGACGAGGCCGGCGCGGCCGAGGTCGCCCGGCGCGCCCGGGGCACCCCGCGCATCGCCAACCGCCTCCTCAAGCGCGTCCGCGACTATGCCCAGGTCCGCGCCGAGGGCGTCATCACCGTGGATGTGGCGCGGCAGGCCCTGGCCTTGCTGGAGGTGGACGCGCTGGGGCTGGACGAGATCGACCGGCGCGTGCTGCGGACCATCATCAAGTTCGGCGGCGGGCCGGTGGGCGTCGAGACCCTTGCTGCTGCCATCTCGGAGGAAGCGGATACCATCATGGACGTGTACGAGCCATACCTGCTGCAACTGGGGTTCCTGTCACGCACGCCCCGGGGCCGGGTGGCCACGCCGGCCGCCTACGAGCACCTGGGGCTGGAGCCGCCAGCGCCGGAGCAGCAAAGCCGGTTGTGGTGAACAGGATACAGGATACAGGATACACGATGCAGGATACAGGATACAGGATACAGGATAATGCAAACTCGAAACTCGAAACCCGAAACGCAGAACTCGAAGCAAGACAAGATCGCAAAGGTAAGGCAGTTACGAGCCCAGGCTCAACTCGGCGGGGGGCAAAAGCGCATCGACCGCCAGCACGCCAAGGGCAAGCTCACAGCCCGGGAGCGCCTGGAGTTGCTGCTGGACGAGGGCAGCTTTTACGAGTTGGGCATGTTCGTCACATCCCAGCTCCTGCCGGCCGAGGAGCGCATACTAGGCGATAGCGTGGTGGCCGGCTATGGCACCGTCAATGGCCGGCTGGTCTACGTGTTCAGCCAGGACTTTACCGTCTTTGGCGGCAGCCTGGGCGAGGCCCAGGCGCAAAAGATATGCAACGTCATGGACCTGGCGATGAAGAACGGCGCGCCGGTCGTCGGCCTGAACGACTCTGGCGGGGCGCGCATCCAGGAGGGCGTGGTGTCCCTGGCCGGCTACGCCGACATCTTTTTGCGGAACACCCTGGCTTCTGGCGCGATCCCGCAGATCAGCGTCGTCCTGGGGCCGTGCGCCGGGGGTGCGGTCTATTCGCCGGCCATTACCGACTTTGTCCTCATGGTCAAGGGGACCAGCCACATGTTCATCACCGGGCCGCAGGTCATCAAGGCGGCCACACATGAGGAGATCACCTTCGAGGAACTGGGCGGGGCCGAGGTGCACAACTCTGTCAGCGGCGTGGCGCATTTTGCCGCCGAAGATGAGGCCGAGGCCCTGGCGATGGTAAAGCGCCTGCTGAGCTTTATCCCCCAGAACAATATGGAGGATGCGCCCCACCGGGAGACCGACGACGATCCCCTGCGGATGGACGAGGTACTGGATCACATCGTGCCGGATAACCCGGCCCGGCCCTACGACATCAAGGACGTGATCCGCTGCGTGGTGGACGACGGCGACTTTTTCGAGGTGCACGAGCACTTTGCGCCCAACCTGGTGGTGGGCTTTGCCCGGCTCTATGGTCGCGCCGTGGGCATCGTGGCGCAGCAGCCGGCGTATCTGGCCGGCGCGCTGGACATCAACTCGTCGGACAAGGGCGCGCGGTTCGTGCGCTTTTGCGATTGCTTCAACATCCCGCTGGTCACGTTCGAGGACGTGCCGGGGTTCCTGCCCGGCGTGGCCCAGGAGCACGGCGGCATCATCCGCCACGGAGCCAAGCTGCTCTACGCCTACTGCGAGGCCACGGTACCCAAAGTCACCGTCATCACCCGCAAGGCCTACGGCGGCGCGTACGACGTGATGAGCTCCAAGCACGTGCGGGGTGACATCAACTATGCCTGGCCCACGGCCGAGATCGCGGTGATGGGGCCAGAGGGCGCGGTGAACATTGCCTATCGCCAAGAGATCGCGGCGGCGGAGGACCCGGAGGCCACTCGCCAGCGCCTCATCGCCGAGTACCGCGAGCAGTTTGCCAACCCCTACATCGCGGCGTCCCGGGGCTATATCGACGAGGTGATCCTGCCCCACGAGACCCGGCCCCGGCTCATCGCCGCATTGGAAATGCTGCAAAACAAGCGCGACGAGAACCCGCCCAAGAAGCACAATAATATGCCACTGTGAGAACGGGTGGATGCCGGGAAAGTAACGGATCTTGTCTGCTCCCAGAGGGATGGATCGAGTTGGGCCGTAGACATCCTGGCTCTCTATCCCGTTCCGGCGGCAGTATTCGCATGAAGTCACAGTTGGAGAGTTACCTGAACCGTATTTACGACACGCTCCACTCCCGGCGAGACACCATCCTGTACCCACGAGGTCACACCGATGACTGCTGAACCAGACCGCTGGAAGACGCCTACGCCGGAAGAAGACGCCCGGCGCCGGCTGCGCGCGGAGCTAGAGACCGGCGACCTGCGCGTCGATTACGAGACAGCCGTGGCCGGGATGAGCGCCTTCGAGTTGCAATACGGCCTGTCCAGCGAGAGCTTTTACGAGCGCTACCAGGCCGGCTCGATGAAGGCCCCTGAGAACGAGGATTTTCGGCGCTGGGCCGTGTGCTACGAGATGTACCGGGACCTGCACCCAGAACTGGAGGCCGAAATGCTGCTGGCCCTGGGCCGGGCGGGGCAACCATTGGCGTGATTCGTCAAACGTCAAACGTCATTCGTCAATTCGTGGATTCGCTGACAGAGAGGGCGCATGTTTCAGAAGATATTGGTCGCTAACCGGGGCGAGATCGCCGTGCGGGTGCTGCGCGCCTGCCGCGAGTTGGGCCTGCAAACCGTGGCCGTCTACAGCGACGTGGACCGCCACAGCCTGCACGTGCGCTACGCCGACGAAGCGTACTGCATCGGCGCTGCGCCCCCGCGCGATAGCTACCTCCGCGCGGACCGCATCATCGACGTGGCCAAGCGAGCCGGGGCCGAGGCCATTCACCCCGGCTATGGCTTCCTGGCCGAGAACGCCGACTTTGCCCAGGCCTGTCTGGACGCCGGCATTGCCTTCGTGGGTCCCACGCCGCAGGCCATCCAGTGCATGGGCGACAAGACCTGGGCCCGCCGGACCATGATCGCCGCCGGCGTGCCGGTGGTCCCCGGCACCCACGAGTCCCTCACCGACGAGCAGGCCGGCGCGGAGGCGGACCGCATCGGCTACCCGGTACTCGTCAAGGCGGCGGCCGGCGGCGGCGGCAAGGGCATGAGGCTCGTGAGCGAGCCGGGAGACCTGCTCACTGCCCTGCGCCTGGCGCGCAGCGAGGCCCAGGGAGCCTTTGGAGACGATACCGCTTACCTGGAGAAGGCCATCGAGGGGGCCCGGCACATCGAGTTCCAGGTCCTGGCCGACAACTATGGCCAGGTGGTGCACCTGGGCGAGCGCGAGTGCTCCATCCAGCGGCGTCACCAAAAGCTCGTCGAGGAATCGCCCAGCCGGGCGGTGGACGCGGACCTGCGCCAGCGCATGGGCGAAACCGCCGTGCGGGCCGTGCGGGCCGGGGGGTATACCAGCGTGGGCACCGTAGAGTTCCTGCTGGACCGCGACAAGAAGTTTTACTTCCTGGAGATGAACACGCGCCTTCAGGTGGAGCACCCGGTCACAGAGCTCGTCACCGGCATCGACCTGGTGCGCGAGCAATTGCGCCTGGCCGCTGGCCGCCACCTGTCCTACCAGCAAGAGGACATCGAGGTGAAAGGGTGGGCGCTGGAATGCCGCATCTGCGCTGAAGACCCATACAACAACTTTTTGCCGTCCATCGGTCGCATCACGGACGTCTACGAGCCCAGCGGGCAGGGCATCCGGGTGGATAGCGGTATCTTTGCCGGTTTTGAGGTCTCTATCTACTACGATCCCCTCATCGCCAAATTGTTGGCCTGGGGCGAGACCCGTGGGGAGGCAATTCTAAGGATGAAGCGCGCTCTCAGCGAATACAAGATCCTGGGCCTCAAGACCACCATTCCCATGTTTCAGAAGCTCATGAACAGCTTTAGCTTTATCGGCGGGCAGTTCGACATCTATTTCCTGGAGGAGGATTTCGCGCTCCGGGGCGAGGGGGAGGGGCCGCAGGCCGACGTGGCCGCTCTGGCTGCTGCCGCCTATACTTATCGCCAGCGCCGGGCATCCCTCATGCGCAGCCTGGCGCAACAGCGCGCGCAGGCCAGTCCATGGAAGATGGCGACCCGGGCCGGGGCCAGGGGGAGGAAACGATGAAATATGTCGTTACCGTGGAGGGCCGCGAGCCACGCAGCATCGCGCTGTGGGAGACCGAGGGGGGGCTGTTCGCTGAACTGGACGACCAGACGGTTCGTCTGGACGCGGCCAGCATCGATGGGGGGAACTTTTACAGCCTGCTGGTGGATCAGCGCAGCTACGAGGTCTTTGTGGAGGGACGTGAGGGCATCTGCGCGGTGGTCATCGATGGCTGGCTCTACGAGGTGGTCGTGGAGAACGAGCAGGCGCGCCGCGCTCAGAGCCTGCGCTTGGCCCAGGCTGGCGGGGGACGAGTCGTGGTCAAGGCC
>Ga0190284_1000873_pt1 | contig 14536 bp, 9 predicted proteins | sample 48691812_MG_FD_161668 | JGI IMG/M metagenome (GOLD analysis project Ga0190284, IMG submission 161668) | Hydrothermal vent microbial mat bacterial communities from Southern Trench, Guaymas Basin, Mexico - 4869-18-1-2_MG | ecosystem: Environmental > Aquatic > Marine > Hydrothermal vents > Microbial...
CGCTATGGCATGGAGGAAAAATTTGGCGAGATCCTGGTCCCGACTGAAGAAGTGGTCGAGATGCGCGGTGGCCAGCAACGCCGCAGTGAACGTAAGTTTTTTCCAGGCTATGTACTGGTACAGATGGAGATGACCGACGACACCTGGCACCTGGTCAAAGATGTTCCCAAGGTCATGGGCTTCATCGGTGGTACTGGCGGCAAACCGGCGCCGATCAGTGACAAAGAGGCGGATGCGATCCTGCAACGGGTTCAGGAAGGGGTGGAGAAGCCCCGGCCCCGGGTCCTGTTCGAGCCGGGAGAAGTGGTTCGCGTGGTCGATGGGCCGTTCAACGATTTCAATGGCGTGGTCGAGGAAGTGGATTACGAAAAGAGCCGGCTCAAGGTGTCGGTTCTCATCTTTGGTCGATCGACCCCTGTCGATCTCGAATTCGCCCAGGTAGAGAAAGGCTAAGGGCCAAGGGCCAAGGGCCAAGGAGGCTGGAATGGGTCTGATTTTTATCCTCGGCCCTCGGCCCTGTTTTTCCTCGGCCCTGTTTTTTAAACAAGGGGAGCTGCAGTAACCAGCCTGCAGCGCTTGAACCCACAGTGAGGTAAATCATGGCAAAAAAGATCCAGGCTTATATCAAGCTTCAGGTTGCGGCCGGCGAGGCCAACCCCAGTCCCCCCGTTGGCCCGGCTCTGGGCCAGCATGGCGTCAATATCATGGAGTTCTGCAAGGCGTTCAACGCCAAGACCCAGAAAATGGAGAAGGGAATGCCGATCCCGGTGGTGATCACCGTCTATACGGATCGAAGTTTCACCTTTATCACCAAGACGCCACCGGCAGCGGTGCTGTTGCGCAAGGCAGCGGGTATCACCAAAGGATCCGGTACGCCTAACACCACTAAGGTGGGCACCGTGACCCGCGAGCAACTGGAAGATATCGCACGCGCCAAGGAGCCGGATCTGACAGCGGCTGATATGGATGCGGCGGTACGCACTATTGCTGGAAGCGCCCGTTCCATGGGCCTCAATGTGGAGGGAGTCTGAGCCATGGCTAAAATGACCAAACGTCTGCGTGCCATCCGTGAAAAGATTGAATCCGGCAAGCAGTATCCGGTGGAAGAGGCCTTTGGCCTGCTGCGGGAACTCTCTACCGTCAAGTTCTCCGAGTCAGTGGATGTGGCGATCAATCTGGGCGTCGACCCGCGCAAATCCGATCAGGTGGTGCGCGGTTCCAGCGTACTGCCCAACGGCACCGGCAAGACGGTTCGTGTGGCCGTGTTTGCCCAGGGTGAGAATGTCGACAAGGCCAAAGAGGCCGGCGCCGATATCGTGGGCTTTGAGGATCTGGCAGCCGATATCAAGGCCGGAAAATTGGATTTCGATGTGGTCATCGCCAGCCCCGACGCGATGCGCGTGGTCGGCCAACTGGGCCAGATTCTGGGTCCCCGGGGCCTGATGCCTAACCCGAAAGTGGGTACCGTAACACCCAACGTGGCCGAAGCGGTACAGAATGCCAAGGCAGGCCAGGTACGCTACCGTACCGACAAGGCCGGTATCATCCACTGCCCCATTGGCAAGGTGGATTTCGATGCCGCTGCACTGAAGCAGAACCTGGAATTCCTGCTGATCGATCTGAAGAAGATGAAGCCCAGTGCGGCCAAGGGTGTCTACCTGAAAAAGATTACCGTTTCCTCGACCATGGGCCCGGGTCTGGCCCTGGAGCAGGCGACGCTGGAGGTTTGATGAATTGTAACTATTCACCACAGAGGCACACGACTGCACGGATGCAGGAGGTAGAGCAACGCAAGGAGCAGTTGCCGAGAGAGCACAGAGATCTTTGTATTTTGTCTGGATTACTGAAAAAAGCCCGTAATCTGCATGGCACTGCTTGTTGTTAGCGCTGTCCAGGCTCGTTTTAGTAAGAAAACTCTGTGTACTCTGTGTCTCTGTGGTGAAATGAATGGTTACGATGAATTTTGGGTGATGGCTGTTACATCACCCTGATGGTGACTTTGGGGCGCCGGGTTGTTTTCGGTTGCCGTCAAAGACCGCAGGCGCCGGGGAGTCGTTCCGGCTTAATGCATGGCCTGCGCAGACGGGGCTCCTGATTCAGGTTTACTGATGACGGTCCACGTTGCAGTAGGGCAGGCGCCACCCGGTGCCTGTCTCGATGAACAGGAACGGATGAAACCGTTCCACCGTAGTCAGGAGGTGACGAGTGCCACTCAATCTTGAGCAGAAAAAAGCTGTCGTCGCCGAAATCGCTGAAGTGGCGGAAAGTGCCTTGTCCGCGATTGCTGCCGAATACCGTGGCTTGACCGTGGATGAGATGACCGAACTGCGTGTGAAGGCGCGCGAATCGAATGTCTATCTCCGCGTTATCAAGAACACGCTGGTTCGGCGTGCCGTCGAGGGTACGGATTATGCCTGTATGCAGGATGAGTTGACCGGTCCGCTGGTCTTTGCATTCTCGCAGGAAGATCCGGGTTCTGCCGCCAGAGTGATCAAGGATTTTGCCAAGGAGCACAAGAAGCTCGAAGTCAGGATCGTCGCCATCGGGGGTAAGCTGTTGCAGCCTACCGATATCGATGCCCTGGCCAAGATGCCGACCTACGACCAGTCCATCAGCATGCTGATGGCGGTGATGAAGGCTCCTGTGGAGAAGCTGGCCCGGACTCTCAACGAGGTCCCCGGCAAGCTGGTCCGCACCGTGGCAGCTATCCGCGACGCGAAGGAAGCAGCGTAATTTCGGTTATTACAGCATTTCACCCTATTAACCTATTTATCAGGAGTTATTCACAATGGCCGTATCCAAAGAAGAGATTCTTGACGCCATCGCCAGCATGAGCGTCATGGAAGTCGTCGAACTGATCGAGGCGATGGAAGAGAAGTTTGGTGTAACCGCTGCTGCCGCTGTGGCGGCGGCCCCGGCTGCCGGAGGTGGCGATGCCGCTGCCGCTGAAGAGCAGACTGAGTTTGATGTCGTCCTGACCAGTTTTGGCGAGAAGAAAGTGGGCGTCATCAAGGCGGTTCGCGCCATCACCGGCCTGGGCCTGAAGGAAGCGAAGGAGGCCGTCGAAGGCGTTCCCAATACCCTGAAAGAGGGTATTTCCAAGGACGAGGCAGAAGAGATCAAGAAGCAGCTGGAAGAAGCAGGCGCCACTGTAGAGGTCAAGTAATTCTTGATCGCAGGCGTTTGCAAACCCTGAGCGGTTTGGGGCTGGTGGCGTATTTCGTCACCGGCCTTTTCCTGCTTGTGGAAAGGTTTTCAAAACAGGCTCTGACAGGGACTGTTCTGAAAGCCCGGATTGCTCCGGTGCGGTGAGTCATCCTGTCAGCGGGATCCAGAGTGCCGCTGATACGGAACTGAGACAGAGGAAGGATTTTCCAGCCGGCAACTGGCGGGCTGGACACCACGCATGATATTCAGGGTGGCTCGCTGACCACGAGCACCCGGATTGACTATCCTGGCGGGCCCGGCCCGGGTTCGCCAGGCATCTTTTGAAGAAGATATCGAGGGACGGCAGCATGGCCTATTCTTTTACCGAGAAAAAGCGTATCCGTAAGGATTTCGGCAAACGACCGATCATCCTTGAGGTGCCCTATCTGTTGGCGACTCAGATCGACTCCTACCGCAAGTTTCTGCAGGCAGGGGCCGATCCGGACGGGCGTCAGGGCAAGGGGTTGCATGCGGCCTTCAATTCGGTATTCCCCATCGTCAGTTATTCCGGCAACGCCATACTCGAGTACGTGAGTTATCGCCTGGGTACGCCGACCTTCGATGTTCGCGAGTGCCAGCTTCGGGGTACCACCTACGCGGCGCCGCTGCGGGTGCTGGTTCGGCTGGTGATCTATGACAAGGAGGCGCCTGCCGGCTCCAAGGTGGTCAAGGATATCCGTGAGCAGGAGGTCTACATGGGCGAACTGCCACTGATGACCGACAACGGCACCTTCGTTATCAATGGCACCGAGCGGGTTATCGTCTCCCAGCTGCATCGTTCGCCGGGCGTCTTCTTCGATCATGACAAGGGCAAGACCCACTCCTCCGGCAAGCTGCTGTTCTCCGCCCGGGTAATTCCCTATCGCGGCTCCTGGCTGGACTTCGAGTTCGACCCCAAGGATAACGTGTTCGTGCGCATTGATCGTCGCCGCAAGCTGCCCGCCACCATTTTGCTGCGCGCACTGGGCTTCGATACCGAACAGATCCTGGAGATCTTCTTCGAAACCGACGTTATCACCCTGAGCAAGACCAAGGGGAAACTGAATCTGGTACCGGAGCGTCTGCGCGGTGAGACGGCGTCCTTCGATATTAAGGCCGGCAAGGAAGTGATCGTGGAATCAGGCCGGCGTATTACCCAGCGCCACATCAAACAACTGGAAAAGGCAGGCATCAAGCAGCTGGATGTACCGTTGGAGTTCTTCTACGGCAAGGTCCTCGCCCACAACGTGGTGAACAAGGGGACCGGTGAACTGCTGGCTACCGCCAACGATGAGATCACCGAGGAGCTGCTGCAGACCCTGATCGACAACAGTGTGAAGAAAATAGAGACCCTGTTTACCAATGATCTGGATCAAGGGCCGTACATCTCCACTACACTGCGCATCGACCCGTCCACCACCGAGCTCGAGGCCCAGGTGGAGATCTACCGCATGATGCGCCCGGGCGAGCCGCCGACCAAGGAGGCCGCCCAGAATCTGTTCAAAAGCCTGTTCTTCAGCCCCGATCGCTATGATCTGTCGGCGGTTGGCCGGATGAAGTTCAATAAGCGCCTGGGTCGTGACGAAGTAGTCGGTGAGGGCATCCTTTCCAAGGAAGATATCGTCGATGTACTCAGAGAGCTGATCAATATCCGTAACGGCCATGGCGTAGTGGATGACATCGACCACCTGGGCAACCGGCGGATCCGCTCGGTGGGTGAGATGGCGGAAAACCAGTTTCGTGTCGGCCTGGTTCGGGTCGAGCGTGCGGTGAAAGAGCGTCTGACCCTGGCCGAGTCCGAGGGTCTGATGCCCCAGGAGATGATCAACGCCAAGCCGGTCTCCGCTGCGATCAAGGAATTTTTCGGCTCCAGCCAGCTGTCCCAGTTCATGGATCAGAATAACCCGCTGTCCGAGATTACTCACAAGCGTCGTGTCTCGGCCCTCGGCCCGGGTGGTCTGGCCCGTGAGCGTGCCGGCTTCGAGGTGCGCGACGTGCATCCCACCCATTATGGCCGGGTCTGTCCCATCGAGACCCCGGAAGGGCCGAACATCGGCCTCATCAACTCGCTGGCGGTGTATGCCCGGACCAACGACTACGGGTTCCTGGAGACCCCCTACCGCAAGGTGGTGGACAGCCGGGTAAGCGACCAGATCGACTATCTGTCGGCGATCGAGGAAGGGCGTTTTGTCATCGCACAGGCCAATGCCAGCCTCGATGACGATGGCAAGCTGGTTGACGAACTGGTCTCCTGCCGTCATCAGAACGAGTTCACCCTGTCGACGCCGGACAAGATCGAGTACATGGATGTGTCGCCAAAGCAGATCGTTTCGGTGGCCGCTTCGATGATCCCGTTCCTGGAACACGATGATGCCAACCGCGCGCTGATGGGTTCCAATATGCAGCGGCAGGCGGTACCGACACTGCGTGCCGAGAAACCTCTGGTCGGCACCGGCATGGAGCGCTCCGTGGCCGTCGACTCCGGCGTAACGGTGATAGCCGTCCGTGGCGGTGAGGTGGAGAGTGTGGATGCCGGCCGCATCGTGGTGCGGGTCAACGATGATGAAACCGAGGCCGGCGAGTCGGGTGTGGATATCTATAACCTGACCAAATACACCCGCTCCAACCAGAACACCTGCATCAACCAGCGCCCGCTGGTAAAGCCCGGAGATCTGGTGAGTCGTGGTGACGTGATGGCGGACGGACCCTCTACAGATATGGGCGAACTGGCCCTGGGTCAGAATATGCGCATCGCCTTCATGGCATGGAACGGCTACAACTTCGAGGACTCCATCCTGGTCTCCGAGCGGGTGGTGCAGGAGGATCGTTTCACGACCATTCATATCGAAGAGCTGACCTGCATGGCGCGGGATACCAAGTTGGGTCCGGAAGAGATCACCGGTGATATTCCCAATGTGGGTGAGGCGGCACTGGCCAAGCTGGATGAGTCCGGTATCGTATATGTTGGCGCTGAGGTGAAAGAGGGAGACATTCTGGTAGGCAAGGTTACGCCCAAAGGCGAGACTCAGCTGACCCCGGAAGAGAAGCTGCTGCGGGCCATCTTCGGCGAGAAGGCGGCGGACGTGAAAGACACCTCGCTGCGCATCTCATCCGGCATGTCCGGCACCGTCATCGACGTGCAGGTGTTCACCCGCGATGGCGTGGAGAAAGATGCCCGGGCGCTGCAGATCGAGGAGATGGAGTTGATCCGGGTGCGCAAGGATCTGAACGACCAGCTGCGTATCATGGAGGATGACACCTTCCAGCGCGTGGCGAAGATGCTGCTCGGCAAGCTGGCCGATGGCGGCCCGAATAAGCTGAAGGCTGGTGCCAAGGTCACTAAATCCTACCTGGCCGAACTGGATCGGGACCAGTGGCTGGAGATACGCCTGCGTAACGAAGAGGCGGCAGGCCAGTTGGAGATGATCGCGGAACAGATCAAGCAGCAGCGACAGGCGTTCAGTGACAAGTTCGAGGAGAAGAAACGCAAGCTGACCACCGGCGATGACCTGGCGCCCGGTGTACTGAAGATGGTGAAGGTGTATGTGGCGGTGAAGCGCCGTATCCAGCCGGGCGACAAGATGGCCGGCCGTCACGGCAACAAGGGTGTCATCTCCACCATCGTTCCGGTGGAGGATATGCCGTTCGATGAAGAGGGGGAGCCGGTCGATGTGGTGCTGAACCCGTTGGGTGTGCCGTCCCGCATGAACGTGGGTCAGGTGCTGGAGACCCATCTGGGCTGGGCCGCCAAGGGTGTGGGCCGCAAGATCGGCAAAATGCTGGAGGCCAGGTTCAAGGTTGTGGAACTGCGCCGTTTCCTGGACAAAGTCTACAATACCAGCGGCAAGTCCGAAGATATCGATTCCTTCAGCGATGAGGAAGTGGTGGAGCTGTGCCGTAACCTGACCAAGGGTGTGCCGACGGCGACGCCGGTATTCGATGGTGCTACAGAGGAGGAGATCAAGGCCATGCTGAAGCTGGCGGGCCTCCCGGAGAGCGGTCAGACGACACTCTACGACGGGCGTACCGGCGAGGCCTTTGACCGGCCGACCACGGTGGGCTACATGTACATGCTGAAGCTGAACCATCTGGTGGACGACAAGATGCATGCCCGCTCCACCGGCCCCTACAGCCTGGTTACCCAGCAGCCGCTGGGCGGCAAGGCCCAGTTCGGCGGTCAGCGTTTCGGTGAGATGGAGGTGTGGGCCCTGGAGGCCTATGGCGCCGCCTATACGCTGCAGGAGATGCTGACGGTCAAGTCGGATGACGTGACCGGGCGTACCCGCATGTACAAGAATATCGTCGATGGCAATCATACGATGGAGGCCGGCATGCCCGAGTCCTTCAATGTGCTGGTCAAGGAGATCCGTTCCCTCGCCATCAATATCGAACTGGAACGGGAGTAGGGTCCCGGATTCTCAGTTGACTAGAGAACCGAGACGACATCCGGAATCCCACAGCAGGAGAGACGATCTTGAAAGATCTACTTAAAATTCTGAAGCAGCAGGGCCAGTCTGACGACTTCGATGCCATTCGCATCGGCCTGGCTTCACCCGACATGATTCGTTCCTGGTCCTTTGGCGAGGTGAAGAAGCCCGAGACCATCAACTACCGCACCTTCAAGCCGGAGCGGGATGGCCTGTTCTGCGCCAAGATCTTTGGTCCTACCAGCGACTATGAGTGCCTGTGCGGCAAGTACAAACGTCTCAAGCACCGTGGTGTGGTGTGCGAGAAGTGTGGTGTGGAAGTGACGCTGGCCAAGGTGCGCCGCGAACGCATGGGCCACATAGAGCTGGCCAGCCCGGTGGCGCATATCTGGTTCCTCAAGTCTCTGCCCTCGCGCATCGGCTTGCTGCTGGACATGACTCTGCGCGATATCGAGCGGGTGCTCTACTTCGAGTCCTTCGTTGTGGTCGATCCCGGCATGACACCGCTGGAGCGTGGCCAGCTGATGACCGACGAGCAGTACCTGGAGGCGATCGAGGAGAACGGCGACGAGTTCGACGCCCGCATGGGCGCCGAGGCGGTCTATGAACTGCTGCGCACCATCAACCTGCCGCGCGAGATCGAGCATTTGCGCGAAGAGATCCAGTCCACCAACTCCGAGACCAAGCTGAAGAAGCTGACCAAGCGTCTGAAACTGGTGGAGTCGTTGGAAGAGTCCGGCAACCGCCCCGAGTGGATGGTGATGAAGGTGCTGCCGGTGCTGCCGCCGGAGTTGCGCCCACTGGTGCCGCTGGATGGTGGCCGCTTCGCTACCTCCGATTTGAATGACCTGTACCGGCGGGTGATCAACCGTAACAATCGACTGAAGCGGCTGCTGGACCTCAATGCGCCGGATATCATCGTGCGCAACGAAAAGCGCATGCTGCAGGAGTCGGTGGATGCCCTGCTGGACAACGGCCGTCGCGGCCGTGCCATCACCGGCACCAACAAGCGCCCGCTGAAGTCCCTGGCCGACATGATCAAGGGCAAGCAGGGGCGTTTCCGTCAGAACCTGTTGGGCAAGCGCGTCGATTATTCCGGCCGTTCCGTCATCGTGGTGGGTCCGACCCTGAAGCTGCATCAGTGTGGCCTGCCGAAGAAGATGGCGCTGGAACTGTTCAAGCCCTTCATCTTCTCCAAGCTGCAGCTGCGCGGGCTGGCGACCACCATCAAGGCGGCCAAGAAGCTGGTGGAGCGCGGCACCGGCGAGGTGTGGGATATCCTGGAAGAGGTGATCCGCGAGCATCCGGTGATGTTGAACCGGGCGCCGACGCTGCATCGCCTGGGCATCCAGGCGTTCGAGCCGGTACTGATCGAGGGCAAGGCGATTCAGCTGCACCCGCTGGTCTGCACTGCCTTCAATGCCGACTTCGACGGCGATCAGATGGCGGTGCATGTGCCGTTGTCCATCGAAGCGCAACTGGAAGCGCGGACCCTGATGATGTCAACCAACAACATCCTGTCCCCGGCCAATGGCGAGCCCATCATCGTGCCTTCCCAGGACGTGGTGCTGGGTCTGTATTACATGACCCGGGAGCGGGTCAATGCCAAGGGTGAAGGCATGGCCTTCTCCGATATCAAAGAGGTGCATCGAGCCTATGAGGGGCGCCAGATAGACCTGCAGGCCCGTTGCAAGGTGCGGCTGCGGGACTTCGATACCGACGACGATGGAAACCGCAGCGAGGTGCGCCGGGTGATCGAGACCACGGTGGGGCGTGCCCTGCTGTCCGAGATCCTGCCGCAGGGGCTGACGTTCGATCTGATCAACCGACCCATGGACAAGCGATCCATCTCCAATCTGATCAATGCCTGTTATCGTCAGGTGGGTCTGAAGGAGACGGTGGTTTTCGCTGACCAGGTGATGTATCTCGGCTTTCGTCAGGCCACCCGTTCGGGCATATCGATCGGTATGAACGACATGATCATCCCGGAAGAGAAGAAGGGCATCCTGGAGGCGGCCGAGCGCGAGGTAAAAGAGATCGAGCACCAGTATGCCTCCGGCCTTGTCACCAACGGCGAGCGCTACAACAAGGTGGTGGATATCTGGTCGCATACCAACGACCAGGTGGCCAAGGCCATGATGTCCAAGCTGGGTAAGGAAAAGATCAAGAACAAGGATGGTGTAGAGGTCGATCAGGACTCGTTCAACTCTATTTATATGATGGCCGATTCCGGTGCCCGTGGTTCCGCTGCCCAGATACGTCAGCTGGCCGGCATGCGTGGCCTGATGGCCAAGCCCGATGGTTCAATCATCGAAACGCCGATCACGGCAAACTTTCGTGAGGGCCTGGATGTACTGCAGTACTTCATTTCCACCCATGGCGCCCGCAAGGGCCTGGCCGATACGGCCTTGAAGACAGCCAACTCCGGTTATCTGACCCGGCGCCTGGTGGATGTGGCCCAGGATATGGTGGTACTGGAGGAGGACTGCGGCACCGAAGATGGATTGATGATGCAGCCTATCATCGAGGGTGGTGACGTGGTGGAGCCTCTGCGTGAACGCATCCTCGGTCGTGTCACGGCGGCAGATCTCTATATACCGGGTGGCGACGAGCTGTTCTGCGAGGTGGGAACGCTGCTGGACGAGGGTATGGTGGATCACCTGGAAGAGGTGGGCATCGACAACGTCAAGGTGCGTTCGGCTATCACTTGTAATGCCAAGGTTGGCGTCTGCGCCCAGTGCTACGGGCGCGATCTGGCGCGTGGCCATCTGGTGAATGATGGAGAGGCGGTCGGCGTTATCGCGGCCCAGTCCATCGGCGAGCCAGGCACCCAGCTGACCATGCGCACCTTCCATATCGGCGGTGCCGCCTCCCGTGCAGCTGCGATCAACAGCATCGACGTCAAGACCGGTGGTAAGATCCAACTGCACAACATCAAGACAGTGCAGCATCACAGCGGCAAACTGGTGGCGGTATCCCGCTCCGGCGAACTGACGGTGATGGACGATGTAGGGCGCGAGCGCGAGCGCTACAAGGTGCCCTATGGCGCCAACATTCTGGTCTCCGACGGCGACATGGTCGAGGGTGGTCAGATGGTGGCTAACTGGGACCCTCACACCCATCCGGTGATCACCGAGGTGGCGGGTGAACTGCAGTTCGTGGATTTCGTGGATGGCGTCACGGTGCAGAGCCAGATGGATGAGGTAACCGGTCTGACCTCTCTGGAGGTGATCGATCCCAAGCAGCGTCCATCCGCAGGCAAGGATATGCGGCCCATGCTCAAGCTGGTGGATGAGGAAGGCAAAGATCTCAATATTGCCGGCACCGACATTCCTGCCCACTATTATCTGACGGCTGCTGCCATCGTTGGCGTCAAGGATGGGGCTCAGGTTCAGGTGGGTGACGCCTTGGCACGCCTGCCCCAGGAATCATCCAAGACCCGTGATATCACCGGTGGTCTGCCGCGGGTGGCTGATCTGTTCGAGGCGCGCAAGCCGAAAGACCAGGCGATTCTGGCGGAGGCGACCGGTACCGTCAGCTTCGGCAAGGACACCAAGGGCAAGCAGCGCCTGATCATCACCGATGCGGATGGGGAGCAGCATGAAGAGCTGATTCCCAAGTGGCGTCACGTGAATGTGTTCGAGGGCGAGCACGTGGAGCGGGGCGAGGTGATCTCTGACGGCGAGCTCAATCCGCATGACATCCTGCGCCTGAAGGGGGTCACCGAGATGGCGTCCTATCTGGTGAGGGAGATTCAGGATGTCTATCGCCTGCAGGGTGTGAAGATCAACGACAAACACATCGAAGTGATTATTCGCCAGATGTTGCGCAAGGTGGATGTGACCGCCGCCGGAGACACCCGTTTCCTGCGCGGTGAACAGGTGGAAAAGTACCGCATCGTGGCGGTGAATAAGCAGATGGAAGCGGAAGGGAAGCAGCCGGCACTGTGGGACCCCATACTCCTTGGAATTACCAAGGCGTCGCTGGCAACAGAGTCATTCATCTCGGCGGCCTCGTTCCAGGAGACCACCCGGGTATTGACGGAAGCCTCGGTGCGCGGCTCCAGCGACCACCTGGTGGGACTCAAGGAAAATGTCATCGTTGGCCGGCTGATCCCGGCGGGCACCGGCCTTTCTCACCACAAGGAACGCCGCCGTCGACGCCATGCGGAGATGGCGTCGGAACAGGAGCAGGAGCAGGAGAAGGTCGAGATGGGTGTTGATGAGGTGACAGAGGCGATCAAGCAGGCCCTGAACACGGCGGACGAGTAACACACTTCCAATTCGCTCCAGACAATGGCGTCTCCAGCCCCTCAGGGGTCGGAGACGCCTTGCTGATGAATAAGGGAAGGTATCTTCGGAGGGCAGAACCTGTTGACGCATCCGGTGGGCTCTGATAAGCGACTTATGGGTGAAGGGCGGGGCTTGACAGGGGGGTGATCCCCCCGTAGAATTCGCGCTCTCAATTGGGTCGGCCCATATTCCGGCCCGTTGAATCTTGTACGGCCCTGGGGCAAAAGAGTCTCCCCGGGGATCGGTTACACGCTGGCAATCGAACGTCTCGACGCCATGAAGCGGCGGGAGGGGTCGGTTGCTCGCTTTTCTGGGGTGGGAGGAAGCGTGAGCGAGACTCCCCGGAGACGGAATTAGATGGCAACGATCAATCAGTTAGTGCGCAAGCCTCGTAAGCGTAGAGTTGAAAAGAGCAATGTGCCGGCCCTCGAGGCCAGTCCGCAGAAGCGTGGCGTCTGCACCCGTGTATATACCACCACACCGAAAAAGCCGAATTCGGCATTGCGTAAGGTTGCACGTGTGCGTCTGACCAATGGTTTTGAGGTCACCAGTTACATTGGTGGTGAGGGGCACAACCTTCAGGAGCACTCGGTGGTGTTGATTCGCGGCGGTCGTGTCAAGGATCTGCCCGGCGTCCGCTACCACGTGGTTCGTGGCAGCCTGGATACTTCGGGTGTCGAGAGCCGCCGTCAGGGTCGTTCCAAGTACGGCGCCAAGCGGCCCAAGAGTTGATCGCTGATCCAAAGCCGATTGCTCAATTGAAAATTATTTTAAGACTGGATATAGAGTCATGCCAAGAAGACGAGTCATAGCCAAGCGCGAAATCCTTCCGGACCCCAAGTTCGGAAGCACCCTGTTGGCTAAATTCATTAACATGGTCATGGTCGACGGCAAGAAAGCGGTCGCCGAAAAGATTCTGTACGATGCGTTGGATCGTATGGGGCAGCGCGCCGGTGGCGAGCCCATGGAGATGCTGGACAAGGCACTGGAGAATGTGCGGCCGATGGTCGAGGTGAAATCCCGCCGTGTCGGTGGTGCGACCTATCAGGTGCCGGTCGAAGTACGCCCGGTTCGTCGCAATACGCTGGCCATGCGCTGGCTCATCGAGGCGGCGCGCAAGCGCAGTGAGAAATCGATGGCGCACCGCCTGGCGGGGGAGTTGTCAGACGCCGCTGAATCTCGCGGTTCAGCGGTCAAGAAGCGTGAAGATACGCACCGTATGGCCGAGGCCAACAAGGCCTTCTCGCACTTCCGCTGGTAACAGCGGATCTGCGACTCGAAGTATTACCTTAACTTAGCTCTTTTACATTGTTGAACGGGAATTAGACGTGGCACGTAGCACTCCTATTGAGCGTTATCGAAACCTCGGGATCATGGCGCATATCGATGCGGGCAAGACCACCACGACCGAGCGTATCCTTTACTACACCGGCGTTTCGCACAAGATCGGCGAAGTGCATGACGGTGCCGCAACCATGGACTGGATGGAGCAGGAGCAGGAGCGTGGTATTACCATCACGTCGGCTGCGACCACCTGTTTCTGGAGCGGCATGGACAAACAGTTCCCTGAGCACCGTGTCAACATTATCGATACCCCCGGGCACGTGGACTTCACCATCGAGGTTGAGCGCTCCCTGCGTGTGCTGGATGGCGCCTGCGCCGTGTTCTGCGCCGTGGGTGGTGTCGAGCCCCAGTCCGAGACTGTCTGGCGTCAGGCCAATAAGTATGGCGTTCCCCGTATTGCGTTCGTCAACAAGATGGATCGCATGGGCGCCAATTTTCTGCGCGTGGTAGAGCAGGTCAAGGATCGCCTGGGAGCGAATGCCGTTCCGCTGCAGGTCGCCATTGGCGCCGAAGAGGATTTCAAGGGCGTCGTCGATCTGATCAAGATGAAGGCCATCATCTGGGATGAAGAGTCCCGCGGCATGGAGTATCAAGAGCAGGAGATTCCGGCCGATCTGGTCGAGCTTGCCGAAGAGTGGCGTGAGAAGATGGTCGAGGCCGCGGCCGAGGCAAACGACGAGCTGATGGAGAAGTACCTCGAAGGTGAGGCGTTGACCATCGACGAGATCAAGGGCGGCATCCGCAAGCGCACCCTGGCCAACGAGATCACCCCCATGCTGTGCGGCTCCGCCTTCAAGAACAAGGGTGTGCAGGCGATGCTGGATGCGGTGATCGAATACATGCCGTCGCCTGCCGATGTGCCACCTATCACCGGCATCCTGGATGACAAGGACGAGACCGAGGCCGAGCGCCCGTCGACCGACGAAGCGCCATTTGCCGCCCTGGCGTTCAAGATTGCCACCGACCCTTTCGTCGGGACGCTGACCTTCTTCCGGGTCTACTCCGGGGTGCTGAATTCAGGCGATACGGTCTATAACCCGGTGCGGAGCCGGAAAGAGCGGGTCGGCCGCATCCTGCAGATGCATGCCAACACCCGCGAGGAGATCAAGGAAGTGCGGGCCGGCGACATCGCTGCTGCCGTGGGACTGAAAGATATCACTACTGGCGACACGCTGTGCGACAAAGACAACATCATTACGCTGGAGCGCATGGAGTTCCCGGAGCCGGTTATTGCCGTCGCCGTCGAGCCGAAGACCAAGACCGATCAGGAGAAGATGGGCGTTGCCC
>Ga0190284_1000876_pt1 | contig 14516 bp, 10 predicted proteins | sample 48691812_MG_FD_161668 | JGI IMG/M metagenome (GOLD analysis project Ga0190284, IMG submission 161668) | Hydrothermal vent microbial mat bacterial communities from Southern Trench, Guaymas Basin, Mexico - 4869-18-1-2_MG | ecosystem: Environmental > Aquatic > Marine > Hydrothermal vents >...
GTTATTATTGAAGGTTATAAAAATTCAGATTCTCTCGTTTATCTTGAAGATAATTTAAACTGGGCAGATGATAATATTTTACAAAATTCGGCAGGTTCTTCCTGGAGTAATATTCTTTACAATATTCAGGAAGAAACTTCCTACACCTTGAATTTTAAATCTATGAATAGTAATTTTACTAATGCTTCTCCCGATAGCACGGAACTAATTATTGAAGTAATACCGGAACCCGGAATACTTTGGATTATTGGATTAATTCCCCTCTTGAGCAGAATGTCCCGGTCGTAGCATCGGGGAGGGGAATTAATGGAGGTCAGTGGTCGGTGGTCAGAAAATCCGGCAAACAACCGGCAAGCGAACACAGGCAAATAAATTTGCGCGATAGCGGAAATTTCCTCCGAGCGACCAACGCATATTAAAAACTGTCGCGACAATCGGTAATCGGTATGTTTTTTGCGATGCGGCGAAGGTGGTCAGTGGTCAGAGATAACACCCCCCCATCGCTTCGCACCACAAAAATTGCTGATAAAATTTTTATTGATAACCCCGGACCAACTGATTAGAGGACGCTCAAAAAGGAAATTTCGCGAAATACTGGTGTGGAGGGACGTTGTCCCCAACGTCCTAACTTTCGTAAATCCTGGTATTCTATAACCGATTTTTGCCGGGCATTAGGTCGCCGGGGAACCCAGCATACGCGGGTCACGCGGCGACCCTCCAGCAACGTTTTCGACAAAAAAAATGTGTGGAAATACAAAAAAGGGAGGAGAACAAAATGAAAAAAAATGTTTTAATACTACACTGTGACCAACTTAAAGCTGACTGTTTAGGGTTTTCAGGAAATTCTTTTGTTCGCACTCCAAATATTGATGAACTGGCAAAAGAAGGAACTGTTTTTTCTCAGCATATTGCTTCTGCCTCGACCTGTATGCCATCTCGTGCTTCTTTGTTGACCGGGTTGTATCCTCCTGCTCATGGTGTTTGGATAAATGGAGTACCTTTGAATCGTAAAGAGTATTTTCATCCAATGAAAAAACCGGCGTTTTCTCAGTGGAATGACATGCCTGTTTTAGCAACAGATGATATCCCGACAATGGCTGATATCTTTAGCGATGCTGGATACGACACTATAGCATTAGGCAAACTTCATTTAACGCCGAACATGGCGTCCACGGAATATGGGTTTCAGGAATCATATTTAGCATGGGAAAATAATTCCTTAAATGATTGGAATGGACCTTATTATGGATTTAAAAAAGTTGCGCTAACTTGCAGCCATGGAGAAGAACTCGCTTATTATGGGCATTACGCTAAATGGTTAGCTCGTGAATACCCGGAGATCTCAAAAAATGCAAAAGAATGTGCTGTAAAAGCAGAAAGGCTTGTTCCGGAATTAGATGATTTTTATGAATCTGCAATCCCGGCAGAAGCTCATAATACAACATGGATTGCTAATCAATTCAAAGATTATATTGATGATAAGAGCGAAGATAAACCGTTTTTTGCTTTCTTAGGCTTTCCAGACCCGCATCATCCATTTACTCCATCCCCGGAAATTTTTGAAATGTTTAAAAATAGTGATGTTCATGAAATATCTGATTTAGATGGTTTAGGAGTTAAAGGAACTTTTACGGAAAATGCAGCTCAGAATGTTTCTAAACTTTCTGAGAAAGCAAGAGAAGATGTTATTCGTGCTACTTACGCTATGATATATCAAATTGACCAGGCTATCGGGAAAATAATTAAAACTCTAAAAGAAAAAAAGCTATGGGATAATACAACTATTGTTTTTACTAGTGACCATGGCGATTATTTATGCGATCACGGGTTATTAAGAAAAAGCGTATATGCATCAGATACTCTCCTGCGTATTCCATGTATTATTCGTGACCCGGATATAAAACAAGATGATTTTTTGGATTATCCAACAAGCAACTGTGATATACTGCCAACTCTCGCGAATTTAGCGAATGTGAAATTTCCCGATAATCTTCATGGGAAAAATATGTTTGATGTAAATGATGAAAACAACGCATTCGCTTATAGTTTTACTGGAAATGCCAAAGAAACAGGTTATACTGTTTACGGAGAAAATTGTCGTTTTACATATTATCCAAATGCTCATAAAGGAGAACTTTTTGATCATTCTAAAGATAAAGGAGAAATAAATAATCTTTATAAATCTCCGGAACAGCAAAAACAAATCGATAAATTTAAAAATATAATTAAAGAAGAATTATTCGAAAAATATAACCCAATGTCGGCAAGATTGGCGCATTGGTAAATAAAAAATAGGTAATTAAAATGAAATTTAAAAAAGATTTTATCTGGGGCGCTGCTTCGGCATCCTATCAAATTGAAGGCGCAAAGTTGGAAGACGGGAAATCGTTATCTGTCTGGGATGCTTATTGCATGCGTGAAGGCGCAATCAAAAAAGGCGAAAATGCGGATATAGCTTGTGATCATTATCATCGCTACAAAGAAGATGTTCAATTAATGAAGCAAATAGGGTTGCAAGCTTATCGGTTTTCTACTTCCTGGCCTAGAATTTTACCTGATGGAACAGGAAAAATAAACGAAAAAGGTTTAGATTTTTATGATAAACTTGTTGATGAACTATTAGCAAATGACATCGAACCGTTTTTGACTCTTTTTCACTGGGATATTCCATTGTGCTTATATGAAAAAGGGAGTTGGAAAAATCCTGATTCGGCTAACTGGTTTGCCGAATACGCAAAAGTTGTAGGTGAAAAACTTGGTGATAGAGTTAAAAACTGGATGACTTTTAATGAAATGGCTATGTGTGTGAAACTAGGTTACATTGATGCTGTTCACGCTCCGGGAGAAAAACTTAGCATTTATGAAACCTTAAGAATGATTAAAAATCTACTTGTAGCTCACGGAAAAGGAACAACTGTGCTTCGATCAATTCTTTCAGATGATTCAAAAATTGGTTTCGCTCATTGTGGTTGTATTAACTCTCCAATAGATGATTCTCCCGCAAACATCGAAGCAACGAGAAAATCTATGTTTGATGTGCCAAATGCCTGCGGTTATCATCCGGTATATAGCAACACCCTTTATTTAGACCCTATTTTCTTAGGCAAATATGACCCACAGACTCTTGAATATTTTGGCGATGATTTACCAAAAATAACAGATGAAGAGATGAAAGAAATTTCACAGCCGGTTGACTTTCTCGGCTTGAACTATTATTCAGGATTTAACATAAAAGCTGATGAAAACGGTTGTCCGGTAGAAGCTGAAATTGATTTTGATGAAGGATTCACAAACTTCAAATGGCCTGTCAGACCGGAAGGTTTATATTGGGGAAGTAAATTTTTATACGAAAGATATAACTCTCCAATTTTAGTTACTGAAAACGGAATGTCTTCTGCAGACTGGGTTGCTCTTGACGGAAAAGTTCACGACCACGGACGAATTGACTTCTTGCGTCGTTATCTTAAAGAATTCGGCAGAGCAGGCCAAGAGGGTATTCCTTTAATGGGATACATGCAATGGTCGATTATGGATAATTTTGAATGGGCGGAAGGATACGCCGAAAGATTTGGATTAATTCATATCGATTTCAAAACGCAAAAAAGAACGCTTAAAGATTCGGCTTTTTGGTATAAAGAAGTTATAGAATCAAACGGAAACAATTTGGGACAAAATGATATTGTCTTTTCTTCTTTAAGAGCTTCAAGCGCAACCTGATCTTTTAATTTTCCGGGAGAATTATATTGTATTAATTTAAACAAAAAATGGAGATATTAAGCATTATGAAAGCTGCAGTTTATTACGGACCTGAAGATGTGCGCGTTGAAGATCGGCCAAGCCCGGTGCAAACAGACAACAACCTGATCGCAAAAGTAGAAGCCTGTGCGATCTGCGGTACTGACCTTAAAATTGCGATGGCTGGAAATCCGCGCTGTCACCCTCCTCGGATTATCGGTCATGAAATGGTTGGAACCATTGAGCACGTTGGTAAAAACGTTGAGAAGTTCGCGGTTGAAGAGCGCATTACGCTTGCAACAACGGTTGCATGTCACGAATGTGAAACTTGCAAACTTGGATTACCTAACATGTGTCCGAACGCCAAACCGATCAGTTATGATTTTGACGGCGCATTTGCCGAACAAATAGCCATTCCTGAAGAAGCAATTAAAGGTGGAAATGTAATTAAAGTTCCGGAATCTGTACCTAACAATTTTGCGGCGCTCGCGGAACCTGTCAGTTGTGCAATTAACGCACAAGATTTGGCAGGAGTTAAACAAGGCGATACTGTTCTTGTTGTTGGCGGCGGTCCATTAGGTGCTATTCATGCTGAAGTCGCAAAAGCTTATGGAGCATCAAAAGTAATGATAACTCAACGTTCCGAACCAAGATTAAGTATGTTGAAAAACTTAGAAAATGTTATGGTTATTGATGGAAAAAATGATGTTGATGAAATTGTAAAAAATGAAACTAATGGTTGCGGGGTTGATGTCGTTATTGTTTGCGCTCCCGGAAAAATTCCACAGGAAGAATCTATCAATTATGCGAGAAAAGGTGGAACGGTAAGTCTATTTGCTAGTTTACCTAAAGGACAATCTGAAATTACGTTTGACAGCAGAGTTATTCATTATAGTGAACTACGCATTGTTGGTGCATCTGATTCCCGTCCTGAGCATGTTCAAAAAGCAATTGATTTAATGGCAAGCGAAAAACTTGATATGAGTAATATAATAACGCACAAAGTTAAGTTAGAGAATTTCCACAACGGCCTGAAATTGATGATGGATAAAAAATGCCTGAAAACTTTAATCATACCGGAGAATAATTAAATAATCAAGAGAAAACTTATGAAACTGGAAAATAAAATCGCTGTTGTTACCGGTGGAGGAAGCGGGATTGGGGCGGGACTTTGCCGCGGATTCGCCGCCGAAGGCGCGCACGTGGCGGTAACGGATATGGACTTGAAGGCCGCCGAAAAGGTGGTTGAAGAAATCCTCGCAGCAGGCGGAAAGGCTTCCGCGTGGGTGATGAACGTCTGTGACAGCAAACAAGTCGATGAGGTCGCAAAAAACATTGCGGAAACACTGGGACGGATTGATATCTGGGTGAACAACGCCGGCGTTTCATACATCACGCCGTTTCTGGAATGCACCGATGAACTTTGGAACAAAACAATTGCTGTCAATCTGACCGGCGCTTTTAACGGCTGTCGCGCGGCTTTGAAGCAGATGTGCGATCAGGGGTCGGGAAACATCATCAACATGGCGTCGCAGTCCGGCAAACAGGGCAATGCACAGTATGCCGCCTATTGTGCGAGCAAGTTCGGGATCATCGGTCTGACACAATCACTTGCGGTTGAATTCGCTCCGCAGGGAATCCGGGTGAACGCGCTCTGTCCAGGTGTTGTGATGACGCCTCTCTGGAAGGACATGCTCGGGGACTACGCAAAAAAGCGGAATCTGAAAGATGAGGAAGTGATTCCATATATGGAAAGCAAAATTCCGCTGGGGCGGCTGGCGACAGAAAGCGATGTTTCTGCTGCAGCAGTTTTCCTTGCCGGCGACGGTGCTTCCTATCTTACCGGGCAGTCGATTAATATATCCGGTGGAACGATAATGCGTTGATTATTTGTAGTATTTTAATAATTAAATAATAATATGAAAAACATTGATTTAACATGTTTAGGAATATTAGTTTTAGATGTTTTCGGGAAAACGATAAATTCGTTTCCTGAAGAAGGTACATCTGAGTATTTTGACTCAATGGAATTATTACCGGGAGGATGTGCTTACAATACCGGCATCGATGCAAGAAAATTAGGATTAAATGTCAGTATTCAGGGTAAAGTTGGAAATGATCAGTTTGCAAATATTTTATTAGATTCATTGAAAAATGAAAATGTTTCAGTTGATAAAGTTGCAAAAGGTAATGAAAACACAGCATTCTCATTTGTAATGATTCCAGATAGCGGACAACGCAGAATATTTCATACTCCCGGAGTTAATAATACATATTGTTTAAAAGATATTGATTTCGATTCTATAAAAAATTCAAAAATAATGCACATTGCAGGAAGCTCTTTAATGCCGGAATTAGACGGTGAAGAAACTGTCGAATTACTAAAGTTTTGCCAAGTAAATGGCGTTTTGACAAGTATGGATCCTGTTTATAAAACAGATATTGCAGATGTTATTGTTCCATGTTTACCATATTTAGATATATTTTTACCAAACAATGATGAATCGGTGCATATTACAGGATTGACAAACCCAGAAGAACAGTTGCAATTTTATCTTGATAAAGGAGTTAAAATTGCAGGTGTTAAACTCGGACCTCAAGGTGTTTTAATATCTAACGGCAAAGAAAAATTTAAATTAGGTGTATATAATGTGCCTGTTGCAGATACTTGTGGAGCAGGAGATGCGTTTATAGCAGGTTTTCTTTATGGAATAATAAAAGAATGGGATTTGCTCAAAACTGCGAAATTCGCAACTGCGACAGCCGCACATTGTGTTCAATCAGTTGGAGCAACATCAGGACTAAAAAAGGCAGATAAAATTTTAGAGTTTATTGATAAAAACAAACTATAAAGAAAGGAATAAAAAATGAAAGTCGCAGTTATCGCATCTAATAATAAATATCTCGATGTTAAAGAAAATTTAAAACGATATGAAAAAATAATTGCGGAAGTCGCAGAACAATGAGTTAGACTTATTGCGTTTCCTGAATTATCTTTAACTTCTTACACAACAAATCCAGAAATATTGGACATAGCAGAAACAGTCCCTGGGAATTGGACTAATAAACTTGCGGTTCTCGCAAAAAAATATAATGTATGTTTATCCGTTGGACTTCCAGAACGAGAAGGAGAGAAATGTTATATCACTCAAGTTTTAGTTAATGAAAAAGGTTATATTGGAAAATATAGAAAACATCATTTAGCTCAACCTGAACAAGGAAAAGGATTTTATGAAGGAGAGGATATTCCCATTTTTGAAATTGACGGATTTAAAGTTGGCATCAATATTTGTTTTGATGGTCGCCATCAAGATACTCTCGATGCTTTAATAAATCAATCTGTTGATATAATTTTACATCCTCATGGGAATCCTATGTTTTTGGGAAAAGATGCAGAAGAGTGGACTCGTGGCAAAATGGTTTATTTAGTTCCACGAGCTTTTGAGGCAAAAGCATATATATTGGCAAATAATTCAGCTGGTGATTTAGAGAGGCCTGACGGTTCAACTCGATTTGGAAGTGGTGCGATTGTTATTGACCCTCTTGGTCAAGCAATAGCAAGAACTTCATCACATAACAGAGATGAACAATATGTAATTGCAGATATAAAACCTTTATCCGAATTAATTCCCGAAAGAGAATTTAATCAATTATATCCAAATAATGAAAGATAAAATGGCATGTTTCAGATTACGCTGAAAAAGTACTTTACACTTTGTGCAACCCCATTCGGGGTTGATTGTTGTGTGTGATAGTTCCACGGGTGTGGCGAAGCCACTTTATTATGTCACTTCGTGACCCCGTGGCTATTCATGTTTTACCCTATCGGGTAAAAAGATAACCCCGAAGGGGTTAAATGTGAATAGCCGTAGGTTTCAACCTACGGTATAATAACGCCACAGCTCCCAACCCCGAATGGGGTTGAACAACTTTCTGAAAAATACTAAAATATTTAAATAATAAAATAATAAAATAATAAAATAGGAGAACAATATGTTCAAAAAAACAAAATTATTTGCGATAGTCGCAACTGCTAGTTTCGCATTATCTGCGAATGCCGCAGAACAATCAGAAGAAGCCAAAAAAGTTATTGAAAAATATAGCTGGCAAGAAAACTGGGGCGAAAGAGCCGCATGGTCACGAGCTAAAACTCGTATAAATACCAGTGGCTTTTTTGAAACTATGGATTTGCCACCAGAAACCAGATTAACAGTAAAAGCAGGTTGGAAGTTAGAACGCCTTGACCAAGCAGGAACTTTTATAGATCCTGCTATTGATTATACTAACAAAGTAGTTTTAACTTGTTTTATCAACCCGAAACAAGCAAAATTATGGAAGAACGGTAGAAAAGGAGAAACTCCAAAAGGAATTCTTGATTACCGTGAATTACATAAAACATTTGAGAAAAATGATGATGTGGTAATCATTGCAGTTTGGCAGGATAAAAGCAGAGATGCTAGTAAAAGGCGAGCAAACGCAGAAGAGTATTTTAAGAAAAACCCTCTCCCTGGTATAGTTACTATTGGTGACGGAAAATCCAAAGGCGGTGGTTTTGGTAAATATTCATCAAATTGCATTGCCACAAGCCATGACACTACAAGTCATGTCATAAAGGGGAAAGATGGCACTATTTTATTTCGTGGTTATTATCAAGCATTCCCAAATACCGCATTTACCTTTATGCTTAACAGAGCATGCGATGAGAAATATGATGCAGAAGCCCGTAAAGAATTCCCAAAAGTTAGCAGGTTTTTACCTATAGATACAAGTTCTAAAGAAAATCTAGTTTATAAAGATGACTTTGAATCTTATAAAGACAGCACAGCTTTACGCACAGCAACAAGATGGGGCTTTCGTTATGAAACACAACATCGTATGGACAATCTTGCGGAAATCGCAACAGACCCAGCAAACAGTGAGTCAAAATGTGCTAGAATGACAGCAGGTCAAAAGTGGTATCACTATACAAAAATGGAACACGATTTACCAGTTCCGTTGCAAGATGGTTCTTTAAAATTTAAACTTTATCCAGTAAAAAGCAATAAAGGTGGTAATCAAGATAAGCTTAATAAAGGTTATGAAATAAACTCAGCTCAAACAACTGGGCTTATCATAACGATTCGTCGTCCAGAAAGCATTATTCCAGCTGGCTATATTGTCGTTAAAAACAACACTTTCCAAATAATTCATGACACTCCATTTATTGGAGACAGAACAACAACTGGCCCTGTAAAACTCAAATTAAAAAAATGGCAAAACATAGAAATTAAAACACAAAAAGGAAAAAATGCAGAAGTGTTTGTTGATGACATTTCAATTGGTTCTTTATTAAGCCCTGAGGTAATGGGAATCACCTTTAGAGTCCCAGAACGAAGTGAATTTTTATTAGATGATGTCATGGTAACTTATAAAGGAGACAAAGAACAGCTCTCAACAGAACATAAAACATATGTAAAAGACTCAAAATTAGTTTTCGTAGGCGAATCATTATGTCCATATACAGAAGACGAAAAAAAGAATTTTGTTTTTGATAATGAAGGCATTCCACATCATGAGTTTAATAAGGCTGTTTATGTGCCAAAATTTGAAGAGCCATTAAAACCAAATGGTTCTTATGATATTGAAAAAGCCTTCAAACCAGGAGAATATGTTAATATTACCAAAGACCACAAAGGTGAAGCTGTCTTTATGCATCAAACTCAAGACATGGATCCAACTAGAGTTTTAAAGAAAACAATTGGAGGTTCGCATCAAACGACAGAAGCAAGGAAGTGGTTTTATGAAGATTTTCACGATAAGGTTCAGATATACGACTTTATTAAAGGAAGAGGAATGACTTTTCGCTCTGGTTATGAAGAATATAGGGAGTTTTATCATGAACTTGGTGAAGCGAAACGAGCAGCAAGACGCTTACTAGGAAAAGCTTGTTTCTGGGAAGTCTGTGAAACCTTAGATGCAGATCATTATTTAATGCAATCAACAACAGACCATTATCTTTATGAATGGGTTCGTTTTGGTGATTTCAAAACTTGGGGTGGCGGACACGGATCTATGCCAGCTAAGATGAGTGGATGTTTTATAAATAAAAGCGGTAACATTGTTTATTACGGACAAGGTGAATTTGATTACCATGAAGGAGCTTGGATAGCCATGAATGCGGCTCTTGATGATGACTTTAGAATATCATTAACAACTAATTTTGCCAAAGGTAGTCCTATTGAAAAAAGTAAATTATTTCCAATCGTTGAAAAAACAGACACAGGAACACTCTACAAAGAAGATTTTGAATCCTACAAAAATGATGTAGAACTCAGAACAACACCTGCATGGGGCTGGGATTATAATTATATAAAAACAAAACAACATCAAGGATTAAATACCTATGTAGCTTCCCGTAATGAACTTATTAAAAAAGAAGGAATTAATAATTCAACTGCCATGCTTGTAGATACCTCGTATGCGTTTGACAGAGTTTGGCAAGATAGTTCATATAACCCAAAGTATGATTTACTTAAAGGTGTTGTTGAGAAAAACCCAAAACTTTTAAAAAGACGAAAAGAGATGAAGTGGAGAATGTATAAAGGCTTTTCTGGAATGAAACACACATTCCCAAAAGAACTAAAAAACGGCTATTTAAAATTCTCTCTACGACAAGGACCAAAGACCAAAAATTTTGAGTGGAGTAGCAGAGAAAAACTAAACGACAACCTCTGGTTTATCTTTGAAATGTATAACGAAAAAGGCGAAACCATAGACACCATCTGCACTACAGGCAAACCAACACAAACAGCCAGCCTTTACCTTGAAAAAGCAAATGCAGGCAAAGTTAGCATAGCCGTTGACAAATGGAAAGAAGGCAAATGGAATGACCGTTATCCACTTGACAAAACATGGCACGAAGTGAAAATTGTAGCCAAACCGGGAAGCAAAGTAGAAGTATTCGTAGATGACAAATCAATAGGCCAACTACCGACAGAAAGCATCTTTGGAATTGGTCTATTAGGCAGAGCAGGAGATAGCATGATCGTAGATGATTTTGAATTATTCATAGCAAAATAAAAAACTCTTGGACCGCCGAGCCCCAGCTCGGCATCCGAGATTTTGCAAAGTTTAAATAATATAGAAATAATAAAGGAATAAAAATGAGCGAAAAATGTTTTATATTTGATATTGGAAGAGTTATGATTGATTTTCATCAGGAAAATTTTCAGCGTAAAATAGCGAAAGAATCTAACGGTGATTTTGAAACAATATCTACAAATTGGGCAAATCCCATTCAACTTGAAATTGAAACAGGAAAATCAAAAGATCAGAAATATTTTGATTTTTACAAAGAAACTTATGGCTTAAATTGGACACCAGAAGAATGGATTGCGAATTACGCAGCGATTTACAGTTTAAATAAAATTGGACGCGACCTTTTTTTTGAATTAAAAAATCAAGGGTTTCCTGTTTATATTTTAAGTAATCTTGCCGAATATAATAAACTTGCAATTGATGTTAGGTTTCCAGGATTTTTAGGAGAAAGCACTCGCAATTTTTTCTCTTATGAATTAGGATTACACAAACCAGATGTAGAAATTTATAAAACTGTTTGCCGTGAAATTAATACAGCACCTGAAAATTGTTTCTTTTTGGACGATGCAGAAAAAAATGTCGAAGGAGCAAAAGAAATTGGAATGAATGCTGTACTTTATCATGAAAGTAATATAGAAGAAATTAAAGAAAAAATTCATGAGTTTGTTAATAATTAAGGATAAAAATATATTTGACAAAATAATGGACGTCAAAATAAAATTAAATTCGTGTTTTAAAGGAAAATTATGTTTTCGCCGACTAAAAAAACTTTTGATATCTTATATAAACGCTCTTGCGATATGAGCGTGATAGACTGTCATACTCACATTCAAGATGACATTGCTGACATATCTTCAATTAAAGATTTATCTGCTTTGACAGGAACGCAGGCTTCATTTAATTCAATTCCAAATGATGTTTTGCAACAAGCAAAAAATGATAACTATATGGTTCGCCGTTTGATGATGGACGCAACTCATGGCTTATCATATTCTTGGTTCATGCAAATAGCGGAAGGCGGAACGGGGTGCATTGATGATGTAATTAAGCGCATTGGAAAAGGAGATTGTGAAGCTCGCAGAGATGCAGGACGAATGCTTGTTAATGGCTTGCAAGATTCAAGATATACTGAATATGCTGATTGGTTACGCATTATGTTTTCATTTTATATGGATAACCCGGAACTTGATACTCTTGATATAAAAAATTACGATTTAGTTTTTGATGCGATTTCCGCAAAACGAAACAATAAAAATCTAGCTGGTGATATTCTTAAAAAACACAATATAACTGGATATGTAACGAGTATTGAGAATCGTGATAATATTCCATTTGGAAAATCTCATCCACAAATTTCTGATGTTGACCTGTCTCATTCAACACATAAAGAAACATTCAATATGTTTGATGCGATGTATTTTATTTGGCCGGAAGGAGCAACAGATTTTGGTTTATTTACAGGTGGACATAAATATGAAGCTGAAAAATATATTCTTAATTTGGAACAGATGTTAGGTGTAACAATTAACTCTGGGAAAGATATGAAAGAATCAATCAAAAATTTCTTTTTCTCATTGATGTGGTCGCCAAAATCAAATCCAAATAGCAGAGTCCGTTTTATAGATATTTTTCTGCCAATTGATTTTCAATTAAATAGAGGATATGATATTTCTCGTGTAAATACAGCTATTAAATATCATAAGAACTATACTCACCGTGAAGAGTTAGAACAATTAACTGCGTTAGCCGCAGAGGCTATGCTTGAAGCTTTGGATGAAATTGGATTAGAAATTAAACTTGCTGGATATGAATATGGTAGTTGTTTACAAATTGCTCATGGTGTAACATATTTTATGGATAAACAAAGAGAATTGCAATCATTTATTGTTTATAATAACAGTTTGCCACAAAAAAGTTATCCTATGTGGAGTAATTATAAAAATATTCATTTTGAATATATTTTAGCTCACGAACAACTATATAAAGATTTTGCGAATGTCGCAAAACAGGTTAATAATATTTCTGTTGGTCCGTGGTGGCATTTATGCAGAAAAGATACAATGGCTAAAATGTTTTATGAACAATTAATGATGGGACCTGTTTCATCAATAGCAAGTGGATTTACAGATGCAAGATTTGTTGAAATGCTTGTGGCAAAATATCAATCTGTTCGTTGGGCAATATCTTATGCGTTATCCGCAATGGTTGATGATCCATTTTCATCGTTATATAAAAAACATGATAAAGCAACAGAAATAATGAAAGAAATTTTATACACAAACCCAAAGAAAAAACATCACCTGGGAACGCTGAGCCCCTGCTCGGCGACCGATATTTTGCGAAGCAAAAATGAGGTATAAATAAAAGGATTATTAAATTTAAAAAAATAACTTTTGGGACTGTAAGTAAGGAGTAAAATTTAACTCCTCACACTCGCTCTGCTCGTTTCGTCGAGCCGAGCTGGGGCTCAGCGTTCCCAGAAAAAAAAGGAGAATTAAGATGGGATTAGTAACAGATTACAATGAAGTGAAGGAAGTTTATCAAGAAGCAGCTGAATCAGGAATTGCATTACCTGTATTTTGCGCGGAAGACCGCGAAACGCTCGAAGCGATTCTCGCCTCCGCCTATGAGTTCGGGAAAAAGATCGGGATTGACAATTTACCTGTGATTCCGGCGTGGACATCGCGATATCCCGCACGTGGACAAATGACTCTTGTCAGCAAATGTGGAAACGCAGTTTTAGGAAACGAATTAATGTTTTCTGATTTGGAAGTTTTTGCAGGCCAAAACAGTCCTTATAAAAATTTAAGAATTCTTCCGCATTTAGACCACGCATTTCCTTGGTTAGATATGGATATTTTAGATGGCTTTGCTGATAAATTTGCTTCTGTAATGTGTGATGCAAGCGAAAAACCGTTCGAGGAAAATATCAAACTAACTGCGGAATACACAGAAAGAGTTAAAGGGAAAGTTGTTGTTGAAGGAGCTGTCGACGAAGTTTTTGAATCAGGTGGCGGAGAAAAAAATGAGCATACAACTGTTGCACAAGCAAAAAGATTTTTAGCTGAAACTGGTGTTGATATTATTGTTCCAAATGTTGGAACTGAACATCGTGCAACTGCTGACCAAGTAAAATATAATTCTGAACGCTCAAGAGAATTAAGTGCTGAATTAGGAAAAGTTATGTGTCTTCATGGAACATCTTCTGTTGCACCTAAAGATTTACCTAAATTACCAATAGATGGTTTTGTTAAAATCAATGTTTATACTACAATTGCTGTTCATGGCGGACAAGCTATGGCAAGAAAAACTCTTGACAACTTAGGAAATATTTTTTCAGTTGAACAATTAGAAGAGTTAATTGCACAAGGATATTTAGGAAAAAATGTATTAGATGCGAACTTCGCTGAAAACAGATCTCCAATTAAACCTAAACTTGCTGATGTAACAAATCCTCCAAGAAGAGATGCATGGTTTGAAGGTGTAAAAAATAGATGTATGGATTTTTATGAAGTGTTTAATTATGAAAACTTTGCAGAATAATTAAATAATTAATGGATTAATGGATTGATGGATTGATGGATTGATGGATTGATGGATTGATTACATCCCTACAGGATTTTAATAAAATAGGACGAATGGGACAAGTCCCCAAAGTTCCAAAAACGCCGAAAACAAAATAAAACAAACATTAAATTTTCGAT
>Ga0190284_1000877_pt1 | contig 14506 bp, 10 predicted proteins | sample 48691812_MG_FD_161668 | JGI IMG/M metagenome (GOLD analysis project Ga0190284, IMG submission 161668) | Hydrothermal vent microbial mat bacterial communities from Southern Trench, Guaymas Basin, Mexico - 4869-18-1-2_MG | ecosystem: Environmental > Aquatic > Marine > Hydrothermal vents >...
GACCGCGGCCATTGACCACGGCCCTGACCAACTGAACCAGAGCCCCCGCTGCCAGCGGGGGCTCTGTGACTTTACGGACGGGTTGTCTCCCAACCACGAGGGTTACGACCAACTCTTGAGCGTCAACGGTAAGTAAATGGGGTAGATTGTGTCGGTGAGGATGAAGTTGGCGTCGGAGTCATCGTAGGTGGCGGGGTTGGCGGCGTCGGCCACACGCACACGGGCGCTGGTAGAGGAAATTACCGGCGTCGTCCAGTCGTAAACGCCGGTGTTGGGCGTAGAAGCGACGATGGTCTGGCTGATGGCTGTGAAAGCATCGCTGGAGTAACTCAGGCTGACGTGAGTGATGGTGCCGGGCGAAGTCCATTTGATTTGGTATTGGCTGTCCGTCAGCCACAGTTCGCCCCCTTTGGGAGAGGTGAGTTCGAACGGTGTCGTGCCAAAACAGCCGTCGCTCCACATTTCACCCAGCCAGGCAGCATCGGTGGGGTCGCTGGGGTCAAGCGGGGTAGTGCTGCGACCATAATTGTCGAAGGTTTTGACAAGTGTCCCCTCAATGGGGTTGTTGTTGCTGTCGTGGCCGTAAGTGGTGTTGCCGGACCCTTCGTCGAAGTGAAACAGCATCACGGCGTTGGCGTCGAGGACAAAACGAGCCGCTGGTGGCGTGAAATCATCTCGATAACGGGCCACGTCGGAGATACGGAGTTCGTCAATCGCCGCCTCGATTTCACCACCACCGTTAGTGCGAGCGCCAATCACGTAGAGAGGCTTGTTGTTGCTGTCGCTGCCGTCCCGGTTGAGAGATGGACGAATGTCGGCGTGGACAGGAGCCCATTCGGGCCTGGAGCCATCTGTGTAGCAGGTCCCAATGCCATCCAGGTAGAGGCAGAGGCGGTCGGGTGAGGCGCTGAGGTCGCGAACAAGAGCGTAGTGATGCCACTCTCCATCGTTGAAGCCAGAGCCGGTGTGAATGTGGATGGCTGTGTTGTCATTGCCGGGTTCGGTGTCAATACCAGCCCAAAGCTGGCCGTTTTGAAAGGCGGTCCAGAAGCCCTCGTTGGAAGGGATGTGATGGTCAAACAGCTCTTTGCCGTTGCTATCGTAGCCAGACGGAAGTTTGAACCAGTACTCCACCGTAAATTCTCGATCAGCGGCTGCATAGCGGGCGTTGAGAGCCTCGAATACAGGCAGGATCACGCCATCATCGGGATAGGTGCCGCTATCACGGACATAGATGGCGTAATCACCGGACGTGTTGCGTGTTGCGTGACTGGGGATGGCGAAGGGTATGATCAAAGCCAGGGTGATGGTCACAGAAAGAACGAGAAGAGATTTCATGGTTTTACCTCCTTATTTGGTCGAGCAAACTGGTGTAGAGACTTCCGAAGTCTGGCTCTCCTCCAACTTGTAAATGCGCCCGGCTAGCACTGTCTGTTTACGGTGGTGATCGTTTCCTGGCCGAAGCGAACGATGTAGCCAGCTTCGAGCAAGCGAGCCTGGGAAGCGAGCAAGTAACGCCTGAGTCGGCTGTACCGATCAATCTTTCAATACGAGTGGCAGATAAATAGGGTATCCGTCTACGATAATGGTGGCCGAGCACGTGAAGGTGCCGTACTCGCCGGCATCTATGGTAGCCGTGTTGGCGATCACTGTTGGTTCTTCTGCTTCCTCGACTGCAACGGCGTAGGTAAGTGCCATTGACGGGGTGGAGGAGAGGACTCCGTGCCAAAGAATGGCTCCATTCGAATAATCGGCATTGCCCAGGGAGGCAGAGACGGTGTCGGGAATATAGTTCAAACCTGCGGGGATGTCGTCGGTCAGGAAGACCGTATTCGTGAGCGGGTTGCCACTGTTGCGCAGAGTGATCGTGTAGGTTATCACCTCGCCCGAAGCGGGCACGAGGTTGTTAGATTGTTTGGTTGATGCGCTGAAGTCAGGCTGGCTGCCGGCTTCGATAGAGGCCACCAGTTTCTGCAAGTAGTAGAGGTCCCCTAGCCCCCATGGCCGGTCCAGGTAACGCCGTAGCTCCGCATGGTCGGCACTTTGAATGTATGCCTTGGCCAGGAACACAGACCAGGCCAGTTCAGGACCGTGAAAGCTGGATTCTCCGGGTTCCTTCTGCAAACCCAACCGGGTCAGGTACCACAGAAATTCACCGTCGTAATAGTCGGTCAAAGCATCAAGATAGGCTGTCACGGTGTCGCCGTTGGTGTCATTGAGAAAACGTCCCACCTCTGGGACGAGGCCAAAAAACACCGGCGCGCGGAGGCCCGTTATCTGATCGCGGGGATCAGGATAGCGCGTGTTGGCGGTTTCCAGGAATGTCGAAAAGTCCTGACCGGCGATCATCGCCGCCACGGCTACGTTTTCTCCCTCTTGGGCCTCTGCTGCGTGTCCCAGGTGGGCGGCGATGCGGGCGTAGCCGATCGCGCCACTGATGGCTCCGTAGCTGTCCACCTCGTCCTTTTTATCGTCAAATAGAGCCTTGATTTGTGACCAATGACCTTCCAGGTAGTCCCAGTCACCGGTGGCATCGGCATAGGCCCACAGGGCATAGAGGGTTGACAACGGGGGGGCCGGTGGAGGCCAGACGTTGGGCAGGATGGTCACCGAGTATGATTCTCGACGCGTTCCGTCTACCAGCCAGGTTTCCCGCGCAGGCCAGGGCAATGATTCCAGCGGTGGGTAGAGGTTCATTTCATTCTGCAGGTGGGAGCGCACCTGGCTCTTCAGACCCGACGAGAGGTAGGGGTAGGCCAGACTAAGTGTGTAAACCAATTCGCCAGGGTCGAACCAATAGACGTTACCCGATGGACTGAACGAGACCAAACCGTCTTCGGGATGGGAGGAGTCGCCGGGAATCCCCTGCGGAGTGGTGAACCCTCGTTCGATGAAAAAAGGGGCCAGGTGGCCCGCGTTCACAACTGCCTGGATTTTTTCCTCCAATCGAGCGACTAGCTCCTCATCGGGGTAGGGCACAGGACGAGTTGGCTCGTTCCACACATAGTCGGCCAGGGATAACGAATTGCGAATTGCGGATGGCGAATGGCGAATTGCGGATGGCGGATGGCGGATAGCGGATGGCGAATGGCGAATGGGCCATAAGTAGGGCTGAGATTGTGCGCCAGACGAATGACCAATGGCTGCCAACCCGCCTTCGATAACTCTCCAATAGATCACACCATTAGCTATGACGGCTGGCCGGTGGACTTGACCCTCACCCACACGGGGGCCATGGAACGGATAGCTATGAAAGAAGGGCATGGGACCGGAGCGCCCCACACAGTTGCTGTTGCACTCAGGCCAATAGTTGGCCACGTTGGCCACTTCGAACAGTTGGCCTGTGTCCACGTCTATGCCGCCCAGGCGGGTCCAATTATCCACGAAGAGCATGCTGCCAGCCATACTCAATACGGCGGGTTCGTCGGACGTGGCCCGGTATTGCAAGTTCCAGTGTTCTCCCGCAGCCAGCGTCAGGTTAGCGATGTTTAAGGTGTTCAGGTGCATTCGGCCCAGCGCGGCGTCGTAGCGGGTGGTGACGTGCACGGAGCCAGAGTCATGCTGAATGCCGTGACGGGCGCGGTAGAGGGTATAAATCTCCTCGCCGCGCACGGTCGGGAGGCCGGGAGGATCTTCGTTGCCGTAGGTGTAAAGCACGGGGACTGGACCGCGTAGAGCTCCACTATCCGCATCCAGCACAAAGAAGGTCTGGCGGTCGGGATTGTTGGTGAGAAAGTTCACGATTTTGGGGCGCACTTGGTTCCAGTCGGCGGCCCAGTTGGGATCTACCGCCCCCGCCTCGTCCATCACGTTGTCCCCTTCCTTCAAGAGGTCGTGGAAAAAGTGCAGCGATTGAGAGCGATAGATGATAGCATCGCCCACGACGACGGGCCAACGGTCGGCCAGAGATTGGCCCTGCAGTCGAGTGCTCCAACGAGGAGTGCCATTACTGGCGTTCAGTGCATGGGCGGTGATGTCCTCAGTGCCAAAGTAGACGGTGTTGCCGTCAGCGCTCAAGGCAGCAGATGTGAGAATCGGCACACCGACGTCGTGGCTCCAGCGTAAACTGCCGTTGTTGGTGTTCAGGGCATAGAACACACCATCGGTGGAGCCGATATACACGGTATCGCTGGCCACGGCCGGCGCGGTGGCGATGCCTCCGCCCGTTTGGAATTGCCAATTCAGATCGCCCCGTACTGTGTCGAGGGCGTAGACCCTGCCGTCGTGTGAGCCGAAGAGAACCTGTCCTTCGTAGACGGCCGCCGAGTGACGGATGGGGCCTGCGGTGGTAAAAGCCCATAGAGGCGCGCCGGTCTGTCCATCGCGGGCGTACATAACACCGTCCAGCCCCCCGATGAACAGCCGACCACTGGCCACGACTGGCTGAGTGCGGCTGGCAAGGGGCACTTCATTCCATTTCCATAGATAAGCGTAGGGCGGGCGTACTTCATCGGACGTGTAGCCCGTGCGCTGGGGATCGTGCTGAAGCTGCGGCCAATCGCTGCCCCCCTGGGCATGGGCGATGGGGCCTCCATTTAATCTCTCAAGGCCGGTCAGGAATTGAGCCGCACTCAGCGCGAGGCTCAAAAGAATTACAGCGAGTTTTCTCTGCATAGTTTTACTGTATCATTTCAATAAAGTGGGGGAGACTTCCGAAGTCTTGGCGATGTTGCCTTGACTTTGCCGGTCTGTCCAGACTTCGGAAGTCTTGTGCCCCGAAATATTGAGAAGATACGTCGCTCTACTCTTTGGCCAGCTTCTTTGCCAATTCCGCAGGCGTTGCAGCCGTGATAGGCTTGTACTCGGCACCGGGATAGTACTTCTTGAAGAAATCCTTCAAGCTCAGAGGGCCGGGCCACTTCTGCGGATTGACCGCGATCACACGCCGCGCATTCAAGTCGCCGATGCCCGCGTCGTCGGCGCTGCTGCCGATGGTGTAGCGCTTCTCATCCCACCCGCCCTCCACCACAGCGCGTGCCCAGGCGGCGTCTGCGTTGGGGGGTAGCAGCACGTAAGTGCGCTCGTACTGAGCGCGGGGATGCCCACGGGGTTTCCCGCCATCCACAGGAGGGGGAATCTCCTCTCCCTTTCCGGGATACTCGAAGGGCTTGGCTGGCTCTGCCTGTGTATACGTGATCAGTTTCTTGGCCACATTCGTCCCGGCCACATCGAAGTCCTCCCACGCACCACCGAAATTGCCCCAGGTGAAGATGGTGGCGCCGATGACGTAGTCATCCTTTTGCATCTCCTTGTCGTACCAGACCAATTGCCGGAAGTAATAATCGGCTTTGTCTGATTCTTTGTCGTGGTGGCTCCAGAACCCGCCCAGTTGTTTCCATGCCCCGCCTTGCGCGCCCGGTGGCTTGGGATTCACCAGTGGATCAATGCCGCATTCGGTGATCACCAACGGGACGTCTCCCAGCCCGTTCGGGATCAGGTGCTGGCGGTAGACCTTACGGTAACGCAGCGTTGTCCAGCCCTCATCCTTTTCATCCGCGTTGGGATCCAGTTGGTGCTTCCCCGTCATCCACCACATCCAGGGGCAACTGTACTCGTGGAGGCCGAGGATGGCCTGATACTGCCTGGCGGCCTGGAGGGCCGGCAGGAAAGCCGGCCAGAGGGCCAAATCCGGCGAGCCAGTGGCGAAGTTCCCGATCACGCACTTCAGTCCCCGGTCGGCCATCAGTCGCATCCGCTCCACCTCGAACTGGGCGTACCAGGCCATACTCTTCTTATCGTTCCAGACCGGCTCGTTGTGCCCTTCCCAGTACTTGATGTAGGGATTGGACCGATACGTTTCCAGTTGGTCCTGGATGAACTGCTGTGCCGCTTCGAGGGGTTTCTTCCCACTGTTTTTCTGGAGTTGAGCGTCGTAGGCTGCCTGATGCCTGCGACCTACCACCAGAATACCCTCCGGGACACTGGGAGCCATTCCCCAATCGCCCACGAATTTGACTACCGCCGGGCGGGCCTGGATGTACTCACCCAGGTCTGGTGCGGCCCGCAGGACGTGGGCACCTAATTTAGTAGGCATTGCAATCCTCCTATCTGGCTGTTGGCGGCTGGCTTTTGGCTGTCCGATGACCGCTTAGTCGCCAACCGCTGTTGCTCATGCTCATTGCTGACTGCTGATCTAAAGTGTACTACAAAATGAATGGGGTGGCAAGGTTGGCACGCTCCGGGCTCATGGTATAATTACTTACCATTCGCGTTACAACCGTGTACGCAACACGCAACACGCAACACGTTTCCTATGTCTATCCTGACCATCAGCAATCTAGCCAAGTCGTATGGCCCTGAGGACATCTTCGAGGGTCTGTCCTGCGAGATTCCCCATGGAGCCAAGATCGCACTGGTCGGGCCCAATGGCTCGGGCAAGACAACTCTGCTGCGCCTGATAGCCGGGTTAGAAGGGCCCACAGCCGGCAGCATCCATTGTGCTAAGGGGCTGTACATCGCCTACCTCCCTCAGCAGGCCGACTTCTCCGGGACCGGCACGCTGTGGGATGCGATGCTAGAGGTTTTCACCGACTTGCAGGCCCAGTCCGCCGAACTGCGCCGTCTGGAGGCCGCTATGGCGGATCCCGCCGTCTGTGAGGAAGTGTTACAGCGATACGGCTCGGCCCTGGAAGCGTTTGAACTGGCCGGCGGCTACACATATGAGCAGCGCATTGAGCAGGTGCTTTCCGGCCTGGGTTTCGACGGGGATGATTTCCGGCGTCCCATGATGCAGCTTAGCGGAGGACAAAAGACGCGCGCCTTGCTGGCCCGCCTCCTGCTGGAGGAGCCTGACCTGCTGCTGCTGGATGAGCCGACCAACCACCTCGACCTGGCAGGCATCGAGTGGCTGGAGAATTATCTCAAAGCCTGGAAGGGGGCTGTGGTCGTCGTGGCCCACGACCGGGCTTTTCTAGACGCCATCGTCGGACGGGTGTGGGAACTGGAGTGGGGCCGGCTCGAGCGATACCGTGGCAACTACAGTGCCCATATTGCCCAAAAAGCTGAGCGCCTGGCCCTCCAGCAGGCCAGGTACGGGCGGCAGCAGCAGTTTATCGCTCGGACTGAGGAATTCATCCGTCGCAACATCGCCAGCCAGCGTAGCGCTGAGGCGAAGGGGCGGCGGAAACGTCTGGCGCGGATCGAGCGGATCGAGAGAGCGAGGGAGTACCGCCCGATGGGCCTCACCCTGGGCGACGTGGCCCGCAGCGGCGACCTGGTACTGGGTCTCTACGACCTCACCGTGGGCTACGACCCGGCTGCACCTCTCTTCACGGCCGAGGAGATCGAACTGCGGCGGGGGCAGCGGGTGGCGCTGTTGGGGCCTAATGGTTCTGGCAAGACCACACTCGTGCGCACTGTGCTGGGCGAAGCCCAGCCGCTGGCCGGGCTCGTGCGTATTGGGGCGAGTGTGCACCTGGGTTACTTCGCCCAGGGGCACGTGGATCTCGTCCCCGAGAAAACCGTGCTTGAAACCATCTTGGGCGCTGGCGAACTGACGATCAGCCAGGCCAGAAACCTGTTGGGCCGTTACCGCTTCTCCGGTGATGACGCCTTCAAGCGCATCGGCGACCTCTCCGGCGGCGAGCAAGCCCGTGTCGCGTTGGCTGTCCTGACTCTGCAAGGTGCTAACGTCTTGATTCTCGACGAACCGACTAACCACCTCGACATCCCCTCCCAGGAGGTGCTGCAAGAGGCGCTTTCCGGTTTTGGCGGTACGCTGCTGATCGTGACCCATGATCGTTACCTGATTCGCAGGCTGGCCACCCGTGTGTGGGTGATTGAGGATGGGCAGTTGTGGGAATTCAAGGAGGGGTACGAGGAGTACCATGGCTGGGAGGAGCTGCGACGTCAGCAGAAAGGAGTGGGCCGGGGAACCTGGCTCAAGGCGGAAAGGGAGCGCACGCGGGAGGCTCGCAAAGCCTCGGAACGGGAGGCATCGCGGCGGGCCCGCCGCCATACTGAATTGGAACAGGCGATCCACCAGTTGGAGATGCGCCTGGCGCAATTGGAAGGGCAACTGGCCGTCGCCAGCGAGCGGAAGGCGGTCGAGCAGGTGCGCCAGTTGGGTGCCGAGTACATCTGTGTCGAGGCGGAACTGGATACGCTGCTCGCTGCCTGGACGGATGTGGTATGATGAGCCAGCGGACGCCGATGAAGCCCCCGCCTGCGGCGGGAGAGGGATCACCGCTGGGCCAAGTGAGCGGCCGTCGTCCGCTGCTCATCGGCCTGACGGGCAACATCGGCACGGGCAAATCCACCGTCGCCGGGATGCTGGCCCAACTGGGCGCCGAGGTGATTGATGCGGACAAGGTGGCCCACGAGGTGATGCGGGCAGGCACTCCCGCCCACGCACGGATCGTCGAAACCTTCGGCCCAGGGGTGCTGAACCGCGATGGCGAGGTTGATCGGATGCGGCTGGGCCCACTGGTCTTTTCAGACCCCTCGGCGTTGGCGCGGCTGGAGGCCATCGTCCATCCCGCCACCCTTGAGGCGATTCGTTATCGCACCGAGGTAACCTCCGCTGGCGTCGCAGTGGTCGAGGCTATCAAATTGATCGAGGTGGGGATGGCCGACGCCTGCGACAGCGTATGGGTGACGACCTGCCGGCCGGAGCAGCAGGTCTACCGTATTATGGATGGACGGGGATTGAGCCGGGCCGAGGCGGAGCAGCGCGTGCGGGCGCAGCCGCCGCAGGAGGAGAAAACTGCCCGCGCCGACGTGGTCATTGACACCTCTGGCACGCTCTCGCGGACGCGGGCACAGGTACAGGCGGCATGGGAGCGGTTGATCAGAAGGCAAGATGGTGGAGGGCGCTAATCTTGGAGGAGAGAGACTTTCGGGGTATAATTATCAATCGAACTTAAAACGATCTTAAAAGCCAGGGAGGGGATATGGCACAAGAGCAAGAGATTGCGGTGCGACGGGCCAAAGTGAGCGATGCAGGTAGTATCGCTGCGTTTGTCAATCGTGCCTGGCGGGGGCGACTGGAGGTTGACGAACTGGCGGTCATCGAACGCCTGGGCAGTGTGGGCTTCTTGTTGGCTGAGCGGGATGATGCTCTGGTCGGCATGCTTGGCTGGCAGGCCGAGGACCTGGTGGTCAGGGTAACTGACTTTCTCGTTGCGCCGGCTTCCGAACGCCTTGCTGTCAGTCAAGCGTTGCTTGCCGAGATGGGTCGGGCTGCGGCTGAGTTGCAGTGTGAGGTGGTCTTGCTGTTCCTGCCGCGTCCGGCTCCCCCCGTTCTTGTTGCGTTCTATGAAACGTTTGGATACGAGCCTCGGATCGTCGCTGATTTGCCGGGAGCGTGGCGGGACGCCGCTCTTGAGGGCCGGTTACGAGGTGACGAGACAGTGTTGGTGAAGAAATTGCGTGAAAAACGCGTGTTTCGCCCAATGTGACCGGGCAAACGAGATACCAGTTTCATCGGAGGTGAATATGTCTGCCATTAAACAATTCGTCGTTCAGCACCCACGCCTGACAGCCTGGCTGGTATTGGCCGTAGGTATGGTAGTGATCCTCATTTGGTCCGCTCGTGATGTGGGCCTGTTGCCAGCGCAGTGGGCCGCCCTGATCGTAGCCACCATCGGCCTGGCTGGCCTGTGCGTTTGGATTATCGGGTGGGAGGAGGGAGGAGAGGAAGAGGAAAAGGGAAAGGAGTAAGGAAGAGGCACATGAAACGGCTACCTACGCTGGCCCTTGTGGTCACCATATTGATGTCCCTTGTCCCGCTCGGTACAGTCCGTGCGCAGGAGGAAGACAAAGTCGCGCGACTGATGGAGCGCATGTCCAGCGCGGCCAAGGTCGGGCAGCTCTTCCTGGTCACCTTCCCTGGGGCCGAGGTCAGCGAGGACGCCGTTATCACAGAGTTGATCCGCGACTATCACGTCGGCGGGGTGGTACTCCTGCCTGAGAACGGCAACATCATCAACGAGGGTGACACGCCCACGCAAGTGACCACGCTGGTCGGCCAACTCCAGGGGACCGCCTGGGCGGCGACACAGCCGGTGACCGAGACGCTGGCTGAGGAAGAAGCCCTCCCGGGGCCATTCATCCCTCTCTTTATCGCCGTGAGCCACGAGGGGAACGGCATGCCTTTCACCGGCATCGTCAACGGGATGACCTCTCTCCCCTCTGAGATGGCGTTGGGTGCCACCTGGAACCCGGCTTACGCCGAGGCCGTAGGCCAGATTGTGGGACAGGAATTGCGCACTTTAGGCATCAATATGCTGCTGGGGCCGTCGCTGGACGTGCTCGAAAGCCCTCGCCCTGAAAGTACCGGTGATATGGGCGTGAGAGCCTTCGGGGGCGAGCCGTTCTGGGTGGGGCAGATGGGCCAGGCGTACATCCGGGGCGTCCACGAAGGGGCCGAGGGGGACGTGGCGGTCGTGGCGAAGCACTTCCCAGGCCTGGGTGCCTCTGACCGCTCGCTCGATGAAGAGATCTCCACCGTACAACGCACGCTGGAGAAACTAAGACAGATTGACCTGGCTCCCTTTTTCGCTGTGGCGCAGGCCGAGGATCCATTGGTGCGTCCGGACGGAGTGATGGTATCTCACATTCGCTTCCGGGGGTTGGAGGGTGGTCGTTTCGTTACCACCCGCCCAATCAGCGTGGATAGCCAGGTGCTCCAGCGGCTGCTGGGACTGCCGGAACTGGCCGGCTGGCGCGAGCAGGGTGGGGTGACAGTCTCCGACGGGCTGGGGGTACGCGCGCTGCGGCGCTTCTACGATCCCAGCGAGGGGAGTTTCAACAGTCGCCGCATTGCCCAGGATGCGTTCCTCGCTGGCAATGATCTCCTGCTCCTCTCCCAATTCGCGCTCAGTGACGATTGGGAGGATCAGGTCGCCAACGTCAAGTCCACGATCACCTTCTTCCGTGAGAAGTATGACTCTGATCCCTCATTCCAGACACTGGTGGATGCGGCTGTAGCGCGCATATTGCGGCTGAAGCTTACACTCTATGGCGGCACATTCAGACTCGCCGCTACTCAACCGAACGTGGAGACAGCCGGTGAACAGGTGGGGCTTGGTCAAGAAGCGTTATCCGCCATTGGCCGTGACGCCGTCACACTGCTTTCTCCTCCCTCGCCTGGCCTGGTCCCCGATCCTCCGACTTTTGAGGACAGTATCGTCATCTTCACCGACGGTCGGGGGGGACAGCCCTGCGCCACGTGTGCGCCGGTGCCCTACGTTGATCCCCTCGCGCTGCGCGACGTAATCTTGCGGCTCTATGGCCCTGATGCGACGGGGCAGATTGACCCCTCGCTGGTGACCAGCTTCACCTTCGACCAACTGGAAGAATATATGAGCGCGCCGCCGCTGCTCCCTGCTCCGACCCCGACCCCTGTGGCCGGGGAGGTCGTCACGCCAACCCTGCCTCACCCTGTCGAGGTAGCACTACAAGGGGCCGACTGGATCATCTTCGCTATGCTCAACCCAACCGGCGATCTGCCCCAGTCGGGAGTCGTGCGCCGCTTTCTTGCCGAGCGGGCCGACGCCTTACGCAGTCCGCACCTGGTTGTGCTGGCTTACGACGCCCCTTACTACCTGGACGCGACTGAGATCAGCAAGCTAAGCGCCTACTATGTGGCCTACGGCCGGATAGAGCCTTTCATCGAGGCCTCGGTACGGGCGTTGTTCAGCGAGTTTGCGCCAGTGGGGACCCCGCCGGTCAGTGTAACCGGTATCAATTACGACCTGCTGATCCAAACTTCTCCCGACCCTGAGCAAACTCTCACGCTCTACTACGACATCCGCGAGTTACCCGAGGAGGGTCAGCCTACACCGGAGCCAACCGAGGTGGGTCAGCCTACACCGGAGCCAACCGAGGAGGGCCAGCCAACGCCAGAATTCCCTCAACTTAAGGTCGGTGACGAGCTGGAGCTGCGCACCGGAGTAATCGTAGACCACAACGGCCATCCGGTTCCCGATGGTACCCCTGTCCAATTCATCTTCACCTATCCGCGAGAGGGGCTGGCACACTCCATTGAGGAGGTAACCCAGGGCGGCGTGGCCGAAATGGCGGTGGCGTTGAATCGCACGGGCCAACTCGATATCTCCATCCAGGCGGACCCGGTTCCACGTACAGTTGTCCTGCAGATCACGATTCCGGAAGGTGAGCAGGCGGCCATCATCTGGACGCCCACGCCGGTGCCCTCGCCTACGCCCACGCCGACGCCAACACCTACGCAGGAACCGGCACCTGTGATCGAAGAGACACCAACTTCCACACCTGGTAGTCCGGTGGAAGGGGAGGAAGAGCCACCCCCTGCGGACGAGGGGGCCGGGCTGCTGGATCTGGCCCTGGCGTTGCTCAGTGTCTTGATCGCCGCTGGTACGGGGTACTACGTTGTGCGCCTGAATAACGGGCCTGCCAGCAGGGCGCTACGCCTGGCGCTGTGGTGTGTGATAGGTGGGCTCACGCTATACCTGGTCTACGCTCTACGTCTGCCGGAAACTGCCTGGCTGCGGGAGCGGAGTGGCGTGTGGACTGCGTGGTGGGCGGCGCTGCTTGGCGGCATGGTGCCGTTGATCATCGCGTGGATTGCCGGACAATGGCGGCGGCTGGCATAGGGGGCTGTCAGTCAATCGTTAACTGCTGGCGGCTAATTAAAAAGGGTCACCAATATAGCGACGACGAGCATCACGCTGGCCAACGCCAGCAGCTCACGGTTTTCGATTACCGCCTGGTGCCACTCCCCTTGCGCGGGAACCAGCGTAACTAAAGAAGGGGGGAGTGAACTAGAGTGTAACATCTCGTGAAACGTTGCCACGTCCGGTGGGCGTGGATCGGGATGCATGGCGATGGCCGTCAGGATGGCACGCTCTGTGGCGGGAGAGATGCGTGGATTGATCGCTCGTGGGAACACGAGCGCGTTGGGATTGAGAAAACGCTGCTTGGCATCGGCTGGAGGTTGGTTGGTCAACAGATGGTAGAGTGTGGCGCCAAGCGAGTAAATGTCGGATCGGGCGTCGGTGTGGCCAGTGTCCACCCCATACTGCTCCAACGGGGTGTAGGCGACGGTGCCCCGGCCTTGCAGCACGGTGATGGTTTGGGAGTCGTCCGCCGCCAGCAGTTTGACCAACCCGAAGTCCACCAGCTTGATCAACCCACCGGGGGTCAACTTGATGTTGGCGGGCTTAATGTCCCGGTGGAGCACGGGGGGGGCCTGGCTGTGGAGGTACTCCAACGCATCGCACAACTGATCGGCCCACTGGAGTACTATTCCCTCGTCGAGGAACTTTCCTCGACTCCGTTTCTCCTCCATCAGTTGGCGCAGATCCTGCCCACCGACGAAGTCCATCACCAGGTACTCTCGCTGGGCCTCGCTGAACGTATCGGAGACCTTGGGGAGATTGGGGTGATCCAACCGCGCCAGGATGGAGGCCTCGCGGCGGAACTGTTCCTGAGCCTGAGCCAGCGCCTTCGGCGTGGCGTCGGGGTCTGGGCGGACTTCCTTGACCGCACAGATGCGGCCCTCCAGGCGCAGGTCCTCAGCGCGGTAGACCGCGCCCATACCTCCCTGGCCAACAGGCGCTATGATCTTGTACCGTCTGCGCAGGACGGTTCCGGGTGCAAGCAGGCGGGCCACGGTTTCTCTTTTTCTCTTTTCTCTTCTTCTCTCTGGTACGGTTGTGTACCATCATAAGCGAGAAGGGTGATTCTGTCAAGTATAAGTCCATCTCGGGGCCACCATGTTAAGGAGGTTGTGATGATACGACAGGACATGCCAATGCTCATTGTCTACGAGGGAGAATTGGAAGGGCAGCGATGGATTATAGACCAGGATCGAGTGATCATCGGGCGGGGATCGGATTGCGAAATCGTGCTACCGGAACGGCCAGTTTCGCGCCACCACGCCCAGATCGAGCGGGATAACAGTGGTTATCTGCTGCGCGACCTGGGGAGTAAGAACGGCACTTACGTCAATGGTCAGGAGGTGCGCGATAAGCCCTACCGGTTGAAAGATGGAGACGAGATACAGATCGCGCTGTGCGTCAGGATGGGCTTCGTGGGCGCCGACGCGACACTGCCGTTGGAGTTAACCGGCCCTAACAGGGGATTGCGCGTTGACCGGGCGGCCAGACGGGTCTTTATCGGGGGGCACGAATTGACCCCGCCCCTCTCAGTGGCCCAGTATCGGCTGCTGGAGTTGTTGTTCGAACACGAGGGACATGTTGTTTCGCGGGATGAGATCGTAGCGGCTGTGTGGCCCGAGGAAGAGACGATGGGCATCTCTGAGCAGGCGATTGACGCGCTGGTGCGTCGCCTGCGCGACCGCGTCTCGGCTGTAGACCCTGATCACACCTACATCGTCACCGTGCGGGGGCATGGGTTCCGGTTGGACAACCGGTGAGTCAATGAACAACGCTCTCCAAAAAACGTATCACCTCGTGGACATCCGCATTTTTGATGCTTCTGCGCCGGGCGTCTATGCTGTTGAGTTGAGTGTGCCGGGATGGCGCAACTTCCCACGCGGGCATTTACGGTTGGATATGACCGAATT